>Ga0136846_1208645_pt1 | contig 14632 bp, 13 predicted proteins | sample HopSoiMetagenom2_FD_96841 | JGI IMG/M metagenome (GOLD analysis project Ga0136846, IMG submission 96841) | Grasslands soil microbial communities from Hopland, California, USA - 2 Assembly 2016 (version 4) | ecosystem: Environmental > Terrestrial > Soil > Grasslands | place: USA: Hopland...
GATGGCGGGTGAAGCCGTTAACCGGGCGCTCGTTTCAGGATTGGTCGGTCCGACGTTTATCGCAGTCGTGCCGGAGCCAGCGACATCACTCCTTGTGAGCTTGGGCCTGCTTGCGCTTTTCGCGATGGGAAAGGTGCGTGCACAACGTCACTAAATGTCGGCTTCACACGTGTCTCAACAGGGGAACGCAGCCCTACCAACTCTCAACTGTTAGTCCCCCTCACTGTTTCGAAATCCCCGGTCCTCCGCGGAGCACGTATTTCTGGACTTTGCCGGTTGCCGTTTTTGGCAGCTCGGCCACAAATCGAATTCGTTGGGGCGCTTTGAAATGGGCCAGATGATCCCGGGCAAAATCGCGCAGCTCGGTTTCCGTGGCGGAGGCGCCTTCTTTCAATACGACAAATGCATGCGGCGATTCGCCCCACTTTTCGTCGGGCATCCCTACGATTGCGACTTCCTGTATCGCAGGGTGTCGCAGCAACACTCCCTCCACTTCCACCGAGGAAATGTTTTCACCGCCGCTGATAATCACATCTTTTAAACGGTCCCGGATCTCCACGTAACCATCGGGATGAACTACGGCGGCGTCGCCGGAATGAAACCATCCCCCTTCCATAGCCCGCGCCGTCCCTTCGGGATCATTATAATACCCTTTCATCACGACGTTCCCGCGAACGACAATTTCGCCGATTGCCTTCCCATCTTGTGGAACATCGATTCCTTTTTCATCGACAACGCGCAGTTCACCGGAAGTGAGCAACTCGACGCCCTGGCATGCCTTAACCACCGAGCGCTCGGCACACGAAAGCTTTTCGTGTTCAGGTCTCGGTTCGCAGATCGTGATAAACGGCGATGTCTCGGTCAGTCCGTAGGTTTGAGTGATTTCCCATCCGAGTTCCCCTTCAATCCGCTCGATCGTCGTTGCCGCCGGAGGCGCTCCTGCCGTCATCACGCGTACGCCTCGACGCGTTTCGCGCCTCATTTCTTCCGGGGCATTGGCAATGCCAATTAGAATCGTCGGTGCGGCACAAAGCATACTGATTGATTCCTCTTTGATTTTTTCGAAAACGGCAGCCGGTTGCACTTTCCTGAGACAGATGTGAGCCGCGCCCGCAGCCGTAACTGTCCACACGAAAGTCCAGCCGTTGGCGTGAAACATCGGCAGCGTCCACAGGTAACGATCCTGCACGGCCATCGGATGATGAAGCAGTGTGCCGATCGAATTCATGTAGGCATTCCGATGTGTCATCATTACTCCCTTCGGCCTTGAAGTTGTGCCGCTGGTATAATTGATACTGATGAGATCGTTTTCATTAATCGCGGGCCGATGAAAATCTCGGGCCGACCCGGCCACAAGCGTCTCGTAATCCAACCACCCGGACCTGGCTCCTTCGAGCGCCACGAAGACTGACACGTTAGGTATTTGCGATCGAATACTTTCGACCTGCTCCAAATAATCGCTGTGCGCGCAGACCATCGTGGCGCCGCTGTGATTAATCAGATAAGCAAAATCATCCGCCGTTAGACGGTAGTTGATCGGCACGAGAATAGCCCCGATCTGCGGAACGGCGTAAAAAGATTCCAACTGCGCATGCGTATTCGGTGCGATGTAGGCGATGCGGTCGCCCTGTTTCACTCCAAGGATTTGCAATGCCGACGACCAGGCATCGCACCGATCAAAGAATCGCTCGTAATTTATCCGGAGATCGCCGTCCACCACTGCCTCGCGGTCGCCGTAAAGCTTTCGAGCTCGGCGAGCAAACTCGAGCGGGGTCAACGGAATCTCCATAGCGGCGGACAGCCTCGACCAGGCTGACGCCATCCAGCGTGCACACAGTGCACCGCTGGCTTCAATGGAAATTTCGGTTTCGAACGCGTCGACACCGCGACGCGACTACACTATGCATCGTCCCCACAGCCAACGATGCGTCGAACGCGACGACCCCGTCGCGCACCAGCAACTCTTTTCGTGTCTTTTCGCGTGTCTCGAGGCGGGTCCTAAGAGCCGCTTACTCGCTAACGCGGATCCAATAACGTGATCTGATCTACTTGGCCGTCCGCATTCAAACGAACGCCGACGCGGGTGCCTGGCTGAATGGAGTCCGGGCTAAGAGCCGCACCGGACGGTTTAGTGAACGCCACCGCTTTTGCCATCTGGTATTTGGTCGGATGGGTAAACGCATCCTGGTTTATCGTAATACTGGTGCCGGGAATAAATGAAGCCACCGTTCCCATCTTGCCGGGATGGTCCGCCGGGACCTCAGCTGTCTTCGTTACCGTAGTCGTTTCTTCCACCTTCGTTTGCCCAAAAGCCAAAGGAGTAATGAACGCACATGCCAGAATGATCAGTTTTGTCTTCATATAGGTTACTTCTAAATCGTTAAGTGTTGTTATCGACGCCCTAATAAGGTTCGTGTCCGCTAAGCGCAGTGGACTCATATTCGGGTCAACAGCAGCGATTTTCCCGAGGGCGCTGGAGCGGGATTTGATCAGCTCGCTCTTCGTGGTGGAACGCGATCTCCGAGCGCGTTGGTACATCCAAAGCGCCACAGCCGCTCAACTTTGCGCAGCTTCGCTGCGAATCTATTCAACATCGAGCCCGGAGGTCTCGATCCACCTCAAAAAAGCGCCCCAGCGTCTAGTGGTCCCCCCACCGCCCGCCGAAGAACGTCCCCCGAAATATTCGCGCCGGTCACCAGCAGCGCGACGGTGCAACCAGCGTAGCCCGACGTATCCTGAAAAAATGCCGCCGTCGCCGCTGCTCCGGCCGGTTCGGCGACAACATGTTCGTCGACCAGAAGCAGGCGGATGGCGTCCAGCATTTCCTGCTCCGATACCAGCCGGACTTCATCCACCAGTTCCCGAATCTCCTGCACGTTTGCGTCGCTTGGATTCAACGTGGCCAAACCATCGGCAATGGTTGTGCAGGTCGCGGTGACAATCACTTTCCCTTGTTGCCACGACCGGACATAAGCGGGCGCTTGTTCCGCCTGAACGCCAATAATCTTAATCGCCGGTCGACGACGCTTTGCTTCCGCGGCCACACCGCGAATCAGCGCCGTGTCCCCCATCGGAACGAAAATGGCGTCGAGCTGCGGCATGTCGTCCATCAATTCGGCAGCGATCGTCGCCGTACCGGCGGTCACGAGCGGATCGGTAGCATCGTCCAGCAGGTAGTAACCACGTTCGCGCGCAAAGGTCGTCGCACTTTCGATAGGTCCCAATGCGGACGAGGAAGCGCACTCCACCACATCCGCGCCGAGCCCGAGGATCTTGTCCCGTTTTACCGAGTTCGGCTTGTTAGGAAGAAAGATCGTTGCCGGAATTCCGGCTAACTTCGCCGCGTAAGCAACGGCCGCTCCGTGGTTACCGGTGCTCGCCGCGACCACCCCTGTTAGTGGATATTTTCCTGCATTGATGAGCAGCGCCGTGAGAGCGCCGCGCGGCTTGAACGAATGTGTGGGCAGATCCGTTTCCATCTTTAAAACGACGCGACCGCCCCAACGCTTCTCCACCGACTCCGCCCGCAGCAACCGCGTAGGCGAGACGTAAGCTCTCAGCATCTGGCGCGCGTTTTCGACCTGTTCTGCGCTCGGAATCATCGATTGGTATCATATCAGTGCTGTACGATTTCGCTTCGCACGATTTACATCTTGTCTGCCATTGGGCGTTGGACGTTGAGCGTTGAGCGTTGGGCTTTGGGCGTTGGACGTCGACTTCCGCTTCTCACTTCCAGTCTGCATTCGCGTTTATTCGCGTCCATTCGCGGTTAAGTTCGACGCAAAAGACCCGCGAATTCGCGGTAACACACACGAATGAACTACGACGCGGCAATATGATCGAAATTCTGGCGTTGAGCGCAGCGGTGTTTTACGGGTCGGCCGATTTTTTTGGTGGTTTGACCGCGCGCCGCGCCAACACCATTGCCACGGTCGTGGTGTCGCAAGTCGTAGGACTTGTTCTTCTCATTGGAGCGCTCCCATTTTTGCCGGCGGCGGTGATGTCCCCACGCGACTGGTTCTGGGCAGTGTGCGCCGGTGTTTCAGGCGGCGGCGGTGTCGCCTTGCTTTATCGCGCGCTCGCTGTCGGAACCATGGCGGTGGTGGCGCCGATTACGGCGGTCGTTTCGGCGATCATTCCCGTTCTGTTCGGGTTTGCCATTGGCGAACGGGTCGGGTGGCTAACGGCAGGCGGAATTTTTCTCGCACTGGTTGCAATCGTGTTGGTCAGCCAGCAGCCCGGCGCGACTTCGCAAGACAATAGCCGGAGCCGAAGTGAACGGCTTCCGCCCGGTGTGCTAATCGCACTGCTGTCCGGAGTCATAATCGGGATTTTCCTTCTCTCCCTCGCACGAACGTCGACTGCCTCCGGCATGTGGCCCCTCATCGTGGCGCGACTAACTTCGGTGACATTGTTTGCAATCGCCGCCGTGCTTACCGGCAAGACTTTGCGAATGCCGCAACCAGCCAGCACAACCGCAGCAGTCGGCGGTGCACTGGACATGCTGGCTAACGTTCTGATGATGGTCGCAGCGCGGATCGGCCCGTTAAGCATCGTCGTTACCCTGGTTTCGCTTTATCCGGCCGGCACCGTCATTCTCGCACGGTGGGTGTTAGGGGAGCGCCTCAGCGCTATTCAAAACGCCGGCATCGCCTGCGCCCTGGTCGCCGTACTCCTGATCGTCAGCACTACAGGATAGTTCTACGTTTCCCGTTCGGGTATAGACGGCAAGCGATGCGCTTGCCCTACAATTGGAGTCGTACCATGGCGCGTCGCAGCCGTTGTAGGGCGGGCGCACCGCCTACCAAAAAGCGTGATTACGAGCTGGTCTCCCCGCACCCGTCCGGGGCGGCCGACATCTCGAACATCAAAAATTACCGCGGGAGCGGCGTTGCGGACGGGATCCCAGATACCGATTCACAAGTTTGCCCGCGACCGCCATTGCAATGATTCTAAAGATCCAACGCATCATACAGGAAGATTCGCAACTCGCCTTTTCACGGGTCGCCCCTTGTTCGCGTTTATTCATGGTTAGCTTCTGATTGAGTAATCCTGTACTTTCACTTTTCACGTGCACCTGCACATCTTCTCTGCCTTCGGCGTTGGACGTTGGACGTTGGATGTTCGGCGTTTACCGATCCGTGGATTTCGCTTCTGACTGACCACTCGTTTACACGCCAGCCCGTGCAGAGTTCGTCGCGAAGCTCCACTACTTTGCGTTTGTTATCTCGAGCGTAGTCGAGAGATCTCTTACTCTGGCGAGCGCAGCGAGAAAATGAATGGCTGTTATGAATCCCAACCCTATTCGCGTTAATTCGCGTCCATTCGCGGTTAGGCCTCAGCCCACCGGAACAACCGGCACCGGCGTTTCCATGAGCGGAACCTCCGCCTTATCGGTAATCAACTTCCGCAGAAACGGAATCAGAATAACGAGCGCGATGCCGACCGCGAGACTGCCGAGACCGAGCTCCGCAAAGAGTTTCGCGTACCCTGCGTTTGTTGCGGCCGCTGTTGTGCCGGTCGGCTCGGGAATCATTCCCGAAAAATCGCCGGCGAACAGCGACGCGAGACCGGTCACCAGCATCCAGCTGCCCATCATGATCCCTTGGTACTGCCGCGGCGCGATTTTGCCGATCATCGCGTAACCAACCGGCATGATAAGCAGTTCGCCGACGCTTTGGAGCACGTAGCTCAGAAACAGCCAGACGAAGGCGCTCTTGCCGTCGCCGCCGGCTAACTTGATGCCGAGCGGAAGAATGAGAAACGCAACCGCCATCAGGAGGAGCGACGCCGCGAACTGCTTCGGTATGTCGATTCTCCACCCGTTCGCCCGCATCCGTGTGAAGAGCGAGGCGAACAGTGGGCCACCGATTACGATACAGACGGTGTTGATATTCTGGATCCACTGCGGCTGAATCGTCACCGGCCCGACGGTCAGGTTGACGTTGTTGACCGCGAACAGCATCAAGCCGTTAGGTGCCATTTGGTAGAGCGACCAGAACATCAGCGAGCCGATCGTCAAAATGAGGTAAGCGGTCATGTTCCGCTGTTCTCGCCGATCGTTATGACGAACCGTTAGGTAGATCAGGGTGAGCGCGACCAGAGCACAGATCCACTTTAGGATCGTCTCGGTCCCGCCCGGCCGTTGGAGCATGAACCAAACGACAGGCACCAGGCCGATCACAATCCCTAGACCCGCAAGCTGGCGCAGCTGGAATTGCTTCCGCGTCGCGTCGAGCAGCGGTGTATTGCGGTCGGTCAGCGTCTTCCAGTTAAAAAAGGCGAGGATGACCGCACAGAAATTGCCAAGCGTGGCGAAGATGAACAGGCTCGAGTAGCTCTGAGTCGCTTGGAAATAACCGGCGGCGCTAAATCCGACAAAGAAGCCGACGTTCATTCCGGCATAGTTCCAGAGGAAAGCTCCTTCGCGGCGTGGATCATCCGAAGTGAAACGCTGGGTCAGCATCATGTTGATGCAAGTAACGTTGAGGCCGCTGCCGGTTAGAAACAACGCGAGCCCGACGTAAAACAGCGCGAGTGTCCCGGTTGCGATGCAGGCGCATCCGATCACCTGGAGCACCATGCCGGCGACGAACAGGTTTCGGTTCGAAAGAAAACGGCCGCCCAGGTAACCGCCGAAAAGGTGCAGGCCGTAGTTGAATGCGCCGAAGACGCCCATCAACGTGGTGGCCAGTTTCACGTCGAGATGCAGATGCTTTGTCGCGTAGAGGACTAACGTCGAGTAGAGAACGGCGAACCCGAGCGTCGCGAAGATCTGAATGAAGAACAGGGCGGCGGTACCTTCCGGCGCCGTGGAAAAACGACTCTTGATAGATTTCATTCGGGAGAAGTGACGAGTGACATGTGACCGGTGACGAGTCGGCAGCAATCCTTGGTCAACGCTGCTCAACAGTAAAGAAAGTACGGGCGAATCACGGGCTGCGGGTGACCCACTGGGCACGCCAGGCAGGAGCCTCGAACGGATCCGCAAAGTATTGTGTCTCATGCGACACTTTTCCGTCGCGGAACTCCATGATGCTGACGGTGAACGCACGTTTGCCGCCGTAGTTGATTTGGTACTCGGTAACCCAGAGTTCGTCTTGGCCCACGATCCGGCGGACGGTAAAGTCGGACGGCTTGCCTGGATGATGACTACGGAGTGCCTGCAGGTTTGCCCGACCGTGAATGATCTCGCCTGACTGCGGATACTCGCAAACAGCGTCTTCATGATAGATCTCGTGTTCGGCCACCTGATCACCCGCAGCCGACGCAGCCCAATGCCGATCGATGGCCGCGCGAATTCCGTGCTCGTCCATAAGACTTGTCTTTAACCTTCCTCGGTGTTCCTGGACAGAATTAACAGGATTGAAATCCCCTTCCCTTTTGATGAGTCTCGTAGAAATCGGGCATAATCCTCCAGTTCTCGGAAAGGCTCGCATTTCTCCGTCGAGGGATGGCGACCAGTAGCTCCGAAGCTGGCGCCTCATTCGCGGTTAGTCAGGGCCGCCTGTTTCTCTTAGGTTACCAGCACGACGAGCTGCTTGCAATACACCAAGAACATGCCATGCTCGAATCGTTGATCTAAATTGTTAGGCCGTTTCCATCTTCCTCTGCCTCTCGCGATCACGCCGCTGCGATCGGACCGTGAATTCCAGCTTGTCGGCCCGGCATACTGCCTGCTTTGTCGTTCGTTCCTATGATCGTTCTGCTGGTATTTACGCTGCTTGTCCTGGTTCCGGCGACGGTTGCCTACTTTTCAGCGACTTCATTCGTCTTCACCCCACTTTTCGGTGTCGGTGCGCCGGTTGTTTTTCTACGGCAGAAGATGTCGGCCAATCCCGGTCCGGACGCGCGAGATGTTTGGCCGTCAGAGCGCGGCGAATTTTATTATTACAACGAGGTAAACTATCTTCGGGTAATCGAACTTCTGGATGATGGCCGCGTCATTGCGGTCACGACCAAGAACAAGCGGTTTTGTTTTTGGGGCGGTGATTCACAGTTTCGTAAGGCCCGGTTGACCGAATGCCTTCTGCACCCGCGGCGCTTTCCGCGCGCCTAGCAGACCATTGAAATAGTGCGGGTTGGGCCGCGGTTCACCGAACAGCATGGCGATTGAGGTCAATCGCCGCTACCAGTTCACCACTCTCCAGAAATGCCGCCTCGCGCTTGCGTCGCTGCGAAAGCAGCGAATGCCAGTCCGGCTCGGACCGTTCGCGCGCCGCTATCACTGGGGATCGCGTCCCAATTACTAATGCCGAAAAGCATTGTCAAGCGATGGGCCAGTTTCCCCGACTCCACCGCTCGCCCAATGTGACAAATGTGAGACGCACACCAGATGATCGCGCGGCGCGCGAATGTTCTTTGGACACATGAAGACTGAACCGTCCCGCGATGATTCGAGTTTAACTGAAAAGATGGTGGCAAGGTTTGAAATCGAGGATCTGGAAGATCCGGTCCGCGAAAATGAAATCACGGTCGCGGTCGCCGCGTTAGACGGTGTCATTGAGACTAGTATCACGAACGGCGCGTTGCACGTGACCTACAATCCGTTGTTGACGAGGAACAAGAAAATCGAGGAGGCGGTCAGCGCGGCTGGAGGTCACATCAAATGCACAGATGGCGACACCGAAACTCCGCATCCGTAATTGTCTCTAACGGTTCCGATTCCGCTCTCAACCAGAGATCCGAATGTTTAGATACGCCGCAAATCTTCCCCAGACGCTGACATCACCGCCATAACGGCCATGATCCCGCGTTGTCATCCCGACCGCAGTGGAGGGACCCCTCGCGACACCGTGATCACACTACGCCAAGCCTGATTGGAAAGAGTCGAGTGATTTACAAATGACCGACAGGTCGCTTCCCGCACCTCCTCAACTAACGCCCCTCATCTTTCAGGTTTCAGTTTTCCGCTTTTCAGCCTTTCTACTGCATGGCGGCTTCCACGGTCCCTGAATATCTTGCCGCGCGTCCCGGTGGAGTTAACCCAGCACCTTTGTAGGGCAAGCGCTCCGCTTGCCGTCTTCCATCTTCCGTGCGCTTTTGTTCACGTCTTCCCAATCCAAGATGGTCGCGGCGCTAAGGCCCCTCCCACATTTGGAAAAGGCCGACTCCCAACCATTCAACCATTCAACCATTCAACACTTTTAACGATTTAACGTGAGCGAAGCTCATTCCTCCAAACACGGCAGCGCGCTGGTTTTGCTCGGCGTGCTGTTCACGATTATTCTCGCCGGTCTCGACAACACGATTGTCAGCACCGTTATCCCGGTGGCATTGCCTGAGTTGGGTGGCGCGCACATGTACGCGTGGACCTTTGCCGCTTACATGCTGGCCGCCGCGGTATCGATGCCGATCTGGGGACCAGGCTCGGATCGGTGGGGACGCCGGCGCACGTATCTGGTCGGCATAGTCACGTTCACAGCCGGCAGTGGACTCTGCGCGGTCGCGCGCACGATGATGGAGTTCATCGGCGCTCGCGCCATCCAGGGAATCGGAGCGGGAGCAATCGCAACGCTTCCGTTTGTTCTGCTCGGAGTCGTCTACCCGCCTAACAAGCGCGGCAGGGCGCTGGGTGCGGCAGCCAGTTCGTGGGCCATCGCGAGCGTAGCCGGACCACTCCTCGGGACACTGATTGTGACGCATCTTTCATGGCGATGGGCTTTTCTTATCAACGTGCCGATTGCAATCGTGGCTGCTTTCCTCGTCATCGCCGGAATGCAGGAGAGCGTTGGACAGAGCAGCGGCCGCTTCGATTTGGCCGGTGCCGTTCTGGCCGGCGCTGGAGGCAGCTGCCTGATGTGGGCGTTTGTCGATCTTGGTGAGGGACAAATCGGGTTGATGGAAGCCGCGCTTGTTGTCGTTGGAATCATTCTGCTCGCCATTTTTGTCTGGCACGAGGGACGAACGCCCCATCCGATTCTGCCCCTGAGTTTCTTTCATCATCCCGGCTACGCAGCGTCGATCGCTTCGTCATTCCTAGCCTTCTTCAGCGGCTTCGGTCTTAGCGCCTATCTGCCGCTCGCAACCAATTCCGCTTTTCATGCGAATCGCGCGATCGTCGGCCTGGTGGTCGGCGCGTTCACCATCGGATGGAGCCTCTGCTCGTTTGCCACTGGACGACTGGTCCATCGAATCGGTGAACGCCTTCCGAGTGTGATTGGAATCGTTGTACACATTGCGGGGCTTCTCTTTTTCATGGTGGCATTTCAACATGGACTCGGCTCTGTCGTCGCGGCGGCGCTGATCGCCGGCGCCGGAATGGGAATGCTATCGCCCTCGCTAACTGTGGTAGTACAGAACAGCGTTCCGATTGCCCGCATGGGTAGCGCCACCACCAGCCAGCAATTCGTCCGGCAGATCGGTGCTGCGCTCGGTGTGAGCGCATTTGTCTTGGCCGCAACCGTCGGCGGATTTCGTGCGGCCTTACTCATGATGATTGCGGTGAGCGCCGGCACATTCGCCTGCATCCTGGCCTTACCCGCCCACAGCCTGCACGACGACGCCGTTAATCTGGAAACCACGAAGCCAGGATAGAAGCGGAGTTAGAACCCTCACGGCGCAGTGTTCCATCGCAGTCTCTCGCCATAGCTACGCGCTCGATTTCTCCTCGGCGCCCGGCTCCTCCCCCGTTTTGTAGCGCGGCTTCGGCTGCGGCAGCAGAAAGAAGGCGACACACAACAGCGCAATAGCGACTCCCAAGCGCCCCGCCGCAATCGCGACCGGAACTGCAGCGATCTGAATTAGCGTCGCGAAGCCGTAGCGACGCGTCATCTGCCGGAGGAAATCGGGCGCGAGCCGTTCGTCCATCAACCGGCGGCCTGGCATTCCGTAGAACCACTTCGCCATCCAAGTGCATGCGGTCAGAGCAAGACCAGCAACCAGGGTCACTGAGGCGACGGGTTCGAAGCCCGTGCCGAGGTGGAAGCACCAGACGCGGATCGGATAGGGAACAACGACGATTGCCAGCAGGAACAGGAGGTTGATTGCGCTGAACCAGTGATCGCTCCTGGCGTAAATGCGACCGGAATAATGGTGCTGCAGCCAGTAAGCGCCGAGTACGACATAGCAGAGGACCAGCGCGAGATGTTCGCGCCACTGCTCGGCCATGGCCCGTGCCAGATCGCTGTAGCCATGCGGCCCCTCGGGAGATCCGGGCACCTTGATCTCGACAATCAACAGCGTCAGCGCGATTGCGAAAACCGCATCGCTGAATCCTTCGAAGCGGTCCAGCCCGCGCTCGGCACCGTGAGTCTTCGCCTCGCTGAATTTATTTCCTCGGTCGCTTTCGGAGCTTTGCATAGCTCTCAGCTTCAGCTTTCAGTTTTCAGCTTTCAGGTTCCTCCGGCGCTGCGTTCCAGAATCTTGAGTCCTTCTTCCACAAGTCTCCGCTCAATGTTCAACGGCGGAAACATCGTGATCGCATTGTCGGAAGAAGTGAGGAGCAATCCATTTTCCTCGCAACGACTGGCAATTTCGTCCGCGTAATCCGAATCATCGAACTCGACCGCGATGGCTAATCCCTTTGCGCGAATCGTTGGCCGTTGTTTGAATTCGATCTGAGCGAGTCGCTCCGCAAACACTGTGCTTATCGCATTCACGTGTGCGAGCAATTTCGTTTTGTGCCGAATCCAGTAACGGACATTCACCAGCGCAGCTTCGACCGCGAGCGGATGCCAGCCGTAAGTGGAATAAAAACTTCCGTCTTGTTCGGCTGACTTCGCCACGGTGGCTGTTGTCATCACTGCCCCCATCGGCGCGTAACCGCCGGTGATTGCTTTGGCCAGACACATGATGTCCGGCGCAATCGGAAAATGTTCGGTGGCAAACAAGCGTCCGGTGCGACCCCAGCCGCACGCAACTTCATCCACGATCAGCAGCGTCCCATATTTTTTGCACAGCCGCGCCAGTCCAGTCATGAATTCTTTTTCCGGCATGAGCACGTTCAGGTTGCAACTGATTGGCTCCATGATGAACGCTGCCACGTCGCGTTTGCGCAATCGATTGTCGACCTTGCGCAAAGCCGCGCGATTCAATGGCGGTGAGATTTTGAAACAGTGTGGAAGCAGATTCGGATAGGTCTCGCGATTGCTCGACGCGCCAACGCTCAGTCCGCCGATCGTGTTGCCGTGATAAGCATCTTCGATCGACATGATCCCGCGCCGATTGGTGTGCACCATTGCGATCTGCAACGCGATCTCGACCGCCTCGCTGCCGCCAGTGGCGCGAAACGATTTCGTTAGGCGAGCCGGTGCGATCTTCGCCAGCAATTCCGCCAGATCGACCCACGGCCGGTAAAGGTAGTACGGATAGACATACTTTACCTTGCTGGCCGCTCGCAACGCCCGTTCGATCTCGGCGTTGCTCCAACCGAGATTGCCCACGCACCAACCCGCTAAAAAATCGATGTAGCGTTTTCCGTTCGCATCGAAAACGCAGCTGCCCTCAGTGCGCGTGACCTGGAATGACTCCGCGTCCGAATCGCGACCGAGGAACTTCGGCGCGCGCTGCTCCAGCTTCACACAAATCAAACGCGCGCCAGACCGCTTTCAGCCGCTCAGCGTTCAGCTATCAACTGTTCTGTAAGGCTAGCCGCGAATGAACGCGAATCGACGCGAATGCGGGAGGGGCCTCAGCGCCGCGATGTGCTTGTTCCGGACAGCGGTCGCCGCGGCGACTTGTGCCAGTCCGGCTCAGACTTTGGCGCCCCCGCCAAACGGCATTCCAATCAGGGCGTCACTTCCGCTCTATATATATAGAGCTAGACGCTGGCGACCCCTTGCTGCTTCCGTCCCAACTCTCAACTCCTCAACCTCTCAACTTCCCGTTTCAGCTTTCCGTTTTCAGCTTTCAGCTTTCCCCCTCAACCCCTCAACCTCCCCCTTTCGATTTCAGATCGAAAATCTTGTCTGGCTACCGCCGTTTGTTAAATAGAGACGTACGATATCTTCGCAAAATACTCCAAGCGACGTTAGGGCTGAAGTCTTCGAGACACGGATCGCGTTATCATTCTTCGGTGGCGTCTCCCTGGCCGTTTATGAGAGCGGCATGGCGGTCGAGTTTTTCCGGCTGGTAAGCGGCGACGGCATTTACCGAAAACTGCACGAGCAAATCGGGCCCGTTAAGGTGGATATTATTTCTGGAACTTCAGCTGGCGGATTGAGCGCAGCCTTCCTCGCCACCGCCCTAATCAATGGTAGTCCGAATCTCGATCCACTCGTCCGGCTCTGGCTTAAGAAAGCGGGCTTCGACACCCTCCTGACGCCCTCGGGCAGCACGACAGCCAGCTCTCTTTTTAATGGCGACCATTTCTTATCACTGATTGAAGAGGCATTGGAACAAATAGCGGACAGTGATGCTAATCGGAAGCCTTACCAGCAATACCTCGACCTGTTCATGACTGCCACCAGCCTGGAAGGGGACGTTAGCTCCTTCAAGCTTAACGAACAGGATATCGAAGCTCGCTCGCATCAGCGCGTCTTCCGATTTCGTTACCGTGGTCCTGACGTCCACCAGCGCAATATCGGTGATGAGGAGCATAACGATTTCGACGCCAAACATCGATCTCTGCTGGCTCTGGCGGCCCGGGCGAGTGCGTCCTTTCCGATGGTCTTCAAACCGGTATCCATCAGCCGGAAAGAGTTTATGCGGTTGAGCCCGGAACTCGGAAAGGATTCGTTGCATATCGACGGCGGAGTCCTTGATAACAAGCCGATACGATTGGCGCTCGATGCTGTTTTTCATCGGCGCGCAGATAAGCAGATCGACCGACGGCTCTTCTATGTCGAACCCATCCCGGAAAACATTAATGAGATGGAAGATGGGGCCGACAACATAAACGATGGAGGGACCGCCGTTAGGATGTGGACTCCTCTGCGCGTCTTATACGCCGCGATTAAGGATCTACCTTCTTACCAGAGTATTACCAGTGCCTTGGAAGAACTGGAGGCGCGAAATCAAGAATTGGAAGAGCTTCGACAAACCCTCAGTCACTACGAAGCGCTCGCGTCGAAAATCCAAACCGCGACGCCCGATGCAGCCGACGACTGGTCACAGCAATCACTCAAATCTCAACGATCCCCTGGTCGCACTTATGTTCTAGCGACTGACTCGGCAACGCATCTCTTTCGGGCCCAGGAGGACGGCTACCTGGACTTGCGCCTGAGTCGCAGTCCGAGCCCGTTGTTCAAGTCATTCAAAAAGATTTCTGACGAATTACTGAGACATCGAGCGGGGACGGATCCGGCAGTCCTGGAAACGGTCTACTACTTGAAGAACCAGATACTATGGCCGTTCGATTTCGAATACCATCGGCGGCATTATCAATACCTTCATCAGGTAATACGAAAGCTCTTCACGCAGTTAGACGAAGGAGAACTCGTCCGGAATAAGCCGGACCGCCTTGAACTATTTCAGTCTCTGAACCGGCTCCGGACGCGCTTCAATAACCAGGAGGCTGAGATTCTCCAAAGGCAGCAGCAGTTTGAGAACACCAGGAGCGAACTTGAGAAAAAGATCAACGGGATGTTACCGGTGTTATCACCAGAACAGTTGAATGGCGGAACGGAAAGGCTTCCGGAATTATTTGCCGCAACGAGTCGCAATATCGCTGAGCTGCCCGAATTGAAAGAGC
>Ga0136846_1216889_pt1 | contig 14632 bp, 15 predicted proteins | sample HopSoiMetagenom2_FD_96841 | JGI IMG/M metagenome (GOLD analysis project Ga0136846, IMG submission 96841) | Grasslands soil microbial communities from Hopland, California, USA - 2 Assembly 2016 (version 4) | ecosystem: Environmental > Terrestrial > Soil > Grasslands | place: USA: Hopland...
GAAAGATGCGAACGACCAGGTCGATCCCTCCAACCCGTGGACGCATTTCCGCGAAGCATCATGGGAAGAGGCGCTCGTTGCGGCCGCCGGTGGGTTGAAGCGCCTGCGTGATCAGCATGGCCCAAAATCACTCGCCGGTTTCGGTTCGGCGAAAGGCTCTAACGAGGAAGCTTATCTCTTCCAGAAGATGGTGCGCACGGGTTTCGGCTCGAACAATGTCGACCATTGCACGCGGCTTTGCCACGCCTCGTCCGTCGCGGCACTGATGGAAGGGTTAAATTCCGGCGCGGTGACGGCGCCGTTCGCCGCTGCCCTCGATGCGGAAGTGATTATCATCATCGGCGCTAATCCGGCGATCAATCACCCGGTGGCGGCGACGTTCATCAAGAACGCGGCGAAGAACGGCGCCAAGCTGATCGTCATGGACCCACGCCGTCAATTGCTGTCGCGGCACGCCTGGCGTCACCTGCAGTTCAAGCCCGGCTCGGACGTCGCGCTGCTCAACGCGATGCTGCACACGATCATCACCGAGGGGCTGACGGATCAGCAATATATCGCCGGCTACACCGAGAACTTCGAAGAGCTGAAGGCGAAAATCACCGACTTTCCGCCGGAAAAGATGGAGCCGGTTTGCGGCATTCCTGCGGAGACGATCAAGGAAGTTGCACGCCTTTATGCAAGATCGCGCGCCTCGATCATCTTTTGGGGCATGGGCATCAGCCAGCATGTGCACGGCACCGACAATTCACGCTGTCTGATCGCGCTGGCGCTGACGACTGGGCAAGTCGGCCGCCCGGGCACCGGCCTGCATCCCTTACGCGGACAAAACAATGTGCAGGGCGCCTCGGACGCCGGTCTCATTCCGATGCTTTATCCGGATTATCAGCCGGTCGAGAGCAAAGAGGTGCACGATCTTTTCTCGGAATTCTGGGGTCAAAAGCTCGATGCGAAACGCGGGCTCACCGTCGTCGAGATCATGGACGCCGTGCATGCCGGCGAAATCCGCGGCATGTATGTCGAGGGCGAGAACCCGGCAATGTCCGACCCGGACCTCAATCATGCGCGCCAGGCGCTGGCGAAGCTCGAACATCTCGTCGTGCAGGATCTGTTCGTCACGGAGACGGCGTTCCATGCCGACGTGATCCTTCCGGCTTCCGCCTTTGCGGAAAAGGTCGGCACGTTCACCAATACCGATCGCCGCGTGCAGATGGCGCGCCAGATCGTCGATCCCCCAGGCGACGCCCGCCAGGATTGGTGGATTATCCAGCAGATCGCGAAAGGTATCGGCTGCGAGTGGAACTACAACGGCCCCGCCGACGTGTTCCGCGAGATGGCGCAGGTCATGCCGTCGCTCAACAACATCACCTGGGAGCGGCTCGAGCGCGAAGGCGCCGTGACGTATCCTGCGGACGCGCCGGACAAGCCGGGCAACGAAATCATCTTTGCCACCGGTTTCCCGACCGACAGCGGCCGCGGCAAGCTGGTGCCGGCGCGGGTGACACCGCCGGATGAAATCCCCGACGAAGAATATCCGATGGTGCTGTCGACCGGCCGCGTGCTCGAACATTGGCACACCGGCTCGATGACGCGGCGCGCCGAAGTGCTCGACGATCTCGAGCCGGAGGCAGTTGCCTTCATGTCGCCGAAGGAGCTGCGCCGCCGGGGTTTACGGCTCGGCGACTACGTCAAGCTCGAAACGCGGCGCGGCATCGTCGAAGTAAAGGTGCGCTCGGATTCCGACGTGCCGGAGAATATGGTGTTCATGCCCTTCTGCTATGTGGAAGCAGCGGCGAATCTGCTCACCAATCCGGCGCTTGATCCCTTCGGCAAGATTCCGGAGTTCAAATTCTGCGCCGCGCGGGTGAGCCGCGTCGAGATGCGCGAGGCGGCGGAGTAGACTGCCTGTTCGTAGTGCGGCAGGCGCTTGAGCGTCGTAAACTATGACCCGCGAGGTCGCGCAATCGTGTCTGGACCGAAGAGGGTCTGCTGCCTAGGGTTGGATCTGTGAGCTCAAACACTTTCCAACCCACTCCGCCTGCCGGGCCCGGCCCGCTGAGGCAATTTGAAGTTTACCTGCAGGGCTTAATGGGCGGTGCGAAGCCTATCGTGCCGATCTCCTTCGCGGAACTTGAGGCGAAAGCGCGCGCAAAACTGACGCCCGAAGCCTATGCTTACATCGCTTGCGGCGCCGGGTTTGAGCATACTGTTGAGGAAAACAACGCCGCCTTCGATCGCTGGCGGATCGTGCCGCGAATGCTTCGCGATGTCGCGCAGCGCGATCTGTCGGTCGAACTTTTCGGACGCAAACTAAATACACCGCTCCTCGTCGCGCCGATTGGCGTTCAGGAGCTTGCGCATCAGGATGCCGATCTCGCGACCGCGAGAGCCGCCGCCGCCGAGCGCGTGCCGATGATCTTCTCCAATCAGGCGTCGGTGCCGATGGAGACAACCGCCGTCGCGATGAGAGATCAGCCACGCTGGTTTCAGCTTTATTGGTCGAAGTCCGACGATCTCATCGCAAGCCTGGTGAGACGGGCCGAGGCCTGCGGCTGTGACGCAATCGCGGTGACACTTGACACGACCCTGCTCGGTTGGCGGACGCGGGACCTCGATTACGCTTATCTGCCCTTCTTCCGCGGCATGGGCCTCGCGCAATACACGTCCGATCCGGTGTTCCGTGGCATGCTGAAAAAGCCGCCCGAGGAGGACACGATGGCGGCGGCGCAGCTCTTCGCCTCCATCTATTCCAACCCGGCGCTCACCTGGGATAAGCTCGCCTTCTTGCGCGAGCACACGTCAAAGCCGATCCTGCTCAAGGGTATCAACCGGGCCGACGATGCGTTGCAAGCGCTGGATCACGGAATAGATGGCGTCATTGTCTCAAACCATGGCGGGCGGCAGGTCGACGGCGCGCGCGCGGCGCTTGATGCGCTCGAGGAAATTGCGCAGGCGGTCGGCGGACGCATGCCGATCCTCTTCGACAGCGGTATCCGAGGCGGCGCCGGCATTTTCAAAGCGCTGGCGCTCGGTGCGACCGCGGTATGTATCGGCCGACCCTATGTTTACGGGCTCGCGATTTCGGGCGAAGCAGGCGTGCGCGCCGTTTTGCGCAACATGATTGCCGATCTCGATCTGACGATGGGCACAGCCGGTTGCGCCTCCATCGCCGAAATCAATCGCGACATGCTGGTTCGGGTGTAGAGCGGTGCGATGATACACACCGGCATCATCGCGGCGAGCGAAGCGACGAAGCAATCCAGGGGCAAGTGCTGCACTCGGCCAGCGTTTGCCTCTGGATTGCTTCGCTTCGCTCGCAGTGACGCGGCGACGGTGACATAAATGCCGGCACTCGGCGCAAAACTCCGGGAAGAGGGATATGATCTCCTTTCTTCCTACATCATCCGGCCAAATCCACTGGACCCGCGGCTTTCGCAGGAAGTGGAGGCGATCGATCAGACAGGCGCCAAGACCAGCACGCGCGTCGTCGTCGAGCGGCCGCTGACGCTTTATCTCAACGCGCAGGAGATCGTCACGATGATGACCATCGGCGATCATCCTGATTATCTCGCGCTAGGTTATCTCTTGAACCAGCTGATGCTGACGCCGGACGACGAGATCACCGGCGTCGATTTCGACGAAGAGCTCGATGTCGTGGTTGTGCGCACTGAAGGGCGTACGAATTTCGAGGAGAAGCTGAAGAAACGTACGCTCACCTCTGGCTGCGCGCAGGGCACGACCTTCGGCGATCTCATGGAGGCGATCGATCGCGCGAAGTTGCCGCCGACACGGGTCAAAACGTCATGGCTCTACCGTCTACAGCACGTTATCAACCAGACGCCGTCGCTTTATCTCGAAGCCGGCGCGATTCACGGCTGCGTACTTTGCGAAGAGGATCGCCCGCTCGTCTATATGGAAGATGTCGGTCGGCACAACGCCGTCGACAAGATCGCCGGCTGGATGCTGCAGACGCGCTGCCATCCTTCGAATAAAATCTTCTACACGACCGGGCGGCTGACCTCCGAGATGGTGATCAAGACCGTGCGTATGGGCATTCCCGTGCTCGTCTCGCGTTCAGGCTTCACCGCGTGGGGCGTCGAGCTGGCGCAGAAAGCCGGGCTTACGCTGATCGGCCGCATGCGCGGCAAGAGATTTACTGTCGTCTCTGGCGCCGAGCGCATCGTCTTCGATGAAGACCTCGCAGGGGTCGAGGAGGAGGACGCCCGCCATCGCCGTAAGGGCGCAAGCGCGGATGAGTGAAGCGCCGGTCTGCGGCATCATTCTTGCGGGCGGCCTGGCGCGTCGGATGGGCGGCGGCGACAAATCTCTGAAAGAGATCGCTGGCAAGCCGATCCTCGCGCACGTGATCGAGCGGTTGCAGCCGCAATGCGCGCGCCTCGTGCTCAACGCCAATGGTGATCCCGCGCGTTTCGCGAGCTTCGGCTTGCCGCTTGTGGCAGACGACGTGCCGGATTTTGCCGGGCCGCTGGCGGGTATTTTGGCGGGATTGTATTGGGTGGCGGCGAATGTTGCGAGCGCGAAATACGCGGTGAGCGTCGCGGCCGATACGCCATTCATTCCGCGCGATCTCGTCCAGCGCCTGCAGGCTGCACGAACCGCAGAAACCTGCGATATCGCGGTGGCCGCATCCGGCGGCCGCACCCATCCGGTGATCGCGCTATGGCCCATCACGTTGCGCACAGAGCTGCGTCGTGCGCTCACAGAGGAAGGTGAACGCAAGATCGACCGCTTCACCGCGCGTTATGAAGTCGCGGAAGTCAGCTGGCCGAAAGAGCCTCACGATCCTTTTTTCAATGTGAACGAAATCGGCGACGTTGCGATGGCGGAAGCGATGCTGGTGAACCTCGAAAAATGGTGATGCCCGCAGCCGAAGCGGCGCCCAAGAGCCGACCGCAGCCGACCTCCTGCATCGATCTCGCCGCGTTGGATGCCGCTCCGTTGCAGCGCAATCCTTTCGACCACGTGATCATCGAAAATTTCATCGAGCCGCAGCACCTGGATGCGATCCTCGCCACCTTCCCTGACGTGCCGGGACCCGGTTCCCACTCACCCACATCGCTGAGGCTCGATGGAACTTTCGCGGCGCTCCTGCATGAGCTCGAAGGTGATGCCTTCCTTCGTGCCATCGAAGGCAAATTCGCGATCGACCTCACAGGCAGGCCCACCGTCACCACGATCCGCGGCGAATTGCGCGAGAAGGACGGCGCGGTCCATACCGATGCGCGCACGAAGCTGATGACGGCGCTGCTCTATCTCAATCGCGACTGGAGCGCGCCCGGTGGACGCCTGCGGCTGCTGCGCTCTCGCAACCTCGATGATTTCGCTGTCGAGATCGCGCCGGAGCGAGGCACCCTGCTCGTCTTCCGCCGCAGCGAAACGTCATGGCATGGCCACGCGCCGTTCGTCGGACCGCGTCGGGCCGTGCAGATGAGCTACGTCAGGGATCGCACCACCGCAGTACGGGAAGAGCGCCGCCATCGTCTCGCAACATTCCTGAAAGGGGTCACGCGTCGGCTGTCGCACACCGGCTGAGCTTAACCAGCTGTGCAAACTGCACGAATGCGCGGTGAAACCGAATGGCGGACCTTGCGTTAGCGCGACGGGACGCGGAAGCTCACGCTTCCCACGAGGGCCGGCATCATGACTCTTCTGATCATCATCATCATCCTTGTGCTGTTGTTCGGCGGCGGTGGCTATTACGGCTATCGTGGCGGCTATTACGGCGGCGGCGGCATCGGTATCGTCGGCCTTTTGCTCATCATCATCATCCTATGGCTGCTGTTCGGCTCCGGCATGCGGTATTAAGAGCACGGAGCTGCGCATAAGCGTCGGCCGCAAACGACCGCTGACGCTCATCGCATGTTCTTCACTTTCTCCAGCATGAACTCGACGAAAACGCGCACCTTTGATTCCATTGTCGCGCGCGGCGTGTAGAGGATCGACAATTCGATTTCGGCGCTGATGCGCCAATCGTCAAAGACGTTGACGAGCGTTCCGCGCGCGATGTGCTCGCGCGACATGACCTCAAAGACGACGGCAATCCCGGCGCCTTCGAGGGCAAATGCCACCAGCGGATCCGGATCGTTCACCGCCATCACCGGCGCGAAGATGATCTCCTCGTATTTGCCGTCCTTCTCGAACGAATACGTGGAGGGAACGGCGTGCGGCCCGTGCGAGCGATCGAGCATGTTGGCGACGATCGCGATGGGATGATCGGATAGATCGCGCGGCGAACGCGGCCGCTCGACGCGCGCCAAATAATCCGGCGATGCGACCACGGTATATCCACCGCGAACGAGCGCGCGCTTGATGTAACTCGAATCATGCTGAGGGCCGGCGCGAATCGCGACGTCAACGCCGTATTCGACGAGGTTTAGCTGCGCGCTGGTCAACAAAAGCTCGACGCGGATTTTCGGATAGCGCGCCATGAATTCCGGCAACCACGGCTCGAATTGCAGGCGCGAGAAAGCGTGCGGCATTGTCAGCCTGAGCACGCCCGATGGCTCGTCGTGGCGCTTGCGGGCGAAGGTCTCCGCCTCCTCTATCGCCGTGAAGCCGCGGGCGGCGGTCTCGTAGACCGCCTGCCCCGTCTCGGTCACGGCCACCCGCCGCGTCGTCCGCCGCAGGAGCTGGCTGCCGAGGCGGGCCTCGAGTTCCTGGACCTTGCGGCTGACGGTCGTCGGCGGCAGGCCGAGTTGGCGCGCCGCGCCGACGAACGAGCCGCGTTCGACGACGCGGACGAAGATCAGGAGGTCGTCGTAGCGCTGCATGTTTGCTCAATGCCGGCCGGACCCGCAGGGATTATGCAGAATAGCGGGATAATGAATTTCGGCAAAGCATGATTATGCCGAAGCCGCGTCGGCCTATCTCAACGCTCGACAGCCAGAGAATAAGGCCGGCTGGGAGACAGGAGACTGAAAATGCCAATCCTCAAAATCGCACTGCTGGCGAGCGTCCTGGTGACCAGCCCCGCTGCCGCCTTCGCCGCCGCTGCTCCCGAAGGGCATACGCAGCCGCAGGTCGCCTCTTACAGCTCCCCCGAGGGCCAGAGCCAGGCCCAGGTCGCGTAACCCCACCGTTAAAAGAGAGCCGGGCCTGCCCCGCTCGCCCGCTTTGGACCCAACGCAATGCAAAAACTGATCAAATTCCTGTTCGCATCCGCCCTGCTACTGGGGCTCGCGAGCACGATCGTCGCCAGTGCCCATCCGATGCATCACACCGAGCTGATGCGCGACGGGCACTCGGTAAAGGCTCAGCCGGTTGATACGTCGCACTGGCTGATCTGAGCCGAGCGGCGAATAAACGAATAAAAGGCGAGGCCGCGTGCCTCGCCTTTTTATTATGTGGACGGCTCTTGTGCGCTCCACGATCCGATGCTTATTGCCCGCGCATGCGTTCCCGCTTCGCCCGTTTAGTCCCCCTTAGCGCGAGCGCGATTGCCGCGACGCTGGCCCTTGCCCAAGAGCCCGCCTTCGATCCAAAAGCCGCGGCCTTCATCCACAAAGAAGGCAAGGCCACCATCGAGGGCCGCGCGTTTTTGCGCCGCCCGGATAATGCCGTCGAGAACGCCGTTGCGCAGGTTGTGCGGCGCATTCCGGTGACCCGTATAGCGAGGCGCGCTTCGCGCAGTTCTATAAAGGCAAGAAGTTTATGCCCGCTTGGCAAATCCCGAAGATCGAAGCTGATCCCGAACATGCGAGCTATACGCGAACGACGACGAGCGACTCAAACGGCCGCTTCACATTCGAGAATGTGGCGCCGGGCAAATATTATGTCGCGACGCAGATCATGTGGCGCCCGAAAGGCAATATCTTCTCAGAAGGCGGCGCCCTCTATGACATCGTCACCGTGCCGAACAAGGACACGAAGAAGGTCAAATTTATCCTGACGGGACCGTGAGCCTGCCGCTCTTGCTCGTCGTTGCCGTCGCGTTGGTCGACGCCGACAATCGCGTTCTCATAGCGCAGCGCCCCGCCGACAAGATGCTCGGCGGTTTGTGGGAATTTCCCGGCGGCAAGGTGCATGACCGCGAGGCTCCGGAAGACGCCCTCATCCGCGAGCTTGCCGAGGAGCTCGGCATCAAAGTCGAGGCCGCGTGCCTGGCGCCGCTCACTTTCGCGAGCCATTCCTACGACGCGTTCCATCTGCTGATGCCGCTCTATATCTGCCGCAAGTGGGAGGGATTCGTCACCGCGCGTGAGGCGCAGGCGCTGAAATGGGTGCACGCGCGGAACTTACGCGACTACGCCATGCCGCCCGCGGACGCGCCGTTGATCCCGCCGCTTATCGATCTTTTGGCTTAAAGCGCTTACATCAGAGGCGATGCAGGCACATCATCATCACGGGCACGGCGACGCACACGGCGAATCGCCCGCCGATTTCGGCCGCGCGTTTGCGATCGGCATCGCGCTCAATCTGAGCTTTGTTGCGATCGAAGCCGGTTTCGGCATTTACGCCCATTCCGTCGCGCTGCTCTCCGACGCCGGGCACAATCTCGGCGACGTCCTGGGCTTAGCCGTCTCCTGGGGCGCGACCCTGCTCAGCCGGCGCCCGCCGACGCCGCGCTTCACTTACGGATTCGGCAGTACGTCAATCCTCGCCGCCTTGTTCAACGCGCTGTTCCTGCTGATCGCCGTCGGCGCCATCTCGTGGGAAGCCATCGTTCGCCTGATGCATCCCGCGCCCGTGGCCGGCGATATTGTGATCATTGTCGCGGCGATCGGCATTTTGGTCAACGGCGCGACCGCGCTCCTATTTGCCTCGGGGCGCAAAGGCGACCTCAACATCCGCGGGGCGTTTCTGCATATGGTGGCCGATGCTGTGATTGCCGCCGGCGTCGTCGTCACCGGGTTGCTGATCAAGCTCACCGGCGCGGCGTGGCTCGATCCGATCGCGAGTCTTATCGTTAACGTGATCATCGTCTGGGGCACGTGGAGACTTTTGCGCGATTCGCTCGCGATGAGTCTCAACGCCGTGCCGGCGTCGATCGAACCTGATCAGGTCCGCGTCTTCCTGGAAAGTCTGCCGGGGGTCATGCGGCTGCATGATCTGCACATCTGGGCGATGAGCACGACCGAGACGGCGCTTTCCGGCCATCTCGTGATGCCGGTGGGCCGCGGCGGCGACGCCTTTCTTACCCGCACTTGTGAAGAATTGCAGAGACGGTTCGGCATCTGCCACGTGACGCTGCAGATCGAATCCGAAGAGATGGATTGCACACTGGCGGCGCACGCGCCGTAGCGCAGGAAGCGAGCCGCACGCGTCGTATGCCTTAGATCAACTGCAATGCCTCGCTGCAATCCACGATGCCCAAAGGCGAGCAACCAGGCAGCGTCGTTGACACGCCAAGTGCCTCTTGTATCCTTTGCATGCAGTAACTGGGGAGCTGCACCCATGGCAAGCATTTCAAAATCAAACGGCACTTTTTCGGTACGGGCGCACGTCGGTGACGCGAAAACGCTGCTTGCGTTCAACATCGACAAAGCGGAGGCGCAAGATCTTGCGGGCTTTACAATCTTCTGCAAGCCGAAACGTGATGAAGGTTTTTACCTGCAGAATACGCTGCAGTTCGAGCGGCCGGCTGACCACGCACAGGATACGTCATTGCCACCAAACTCCAGCATCAATGCGCCTTTACACAAATTCCGTTGGTTGCACGTTCCGGGCTCCGTGCATCACGCGGAAAACCCGTTCTACGGGCCATACACTTATACGGTGACGCCGCGCTATTTCAACGAGAACGGCGAGCTGCAACCGCTGGACCGCAGCAAGAGCGTCTCGGTCACGGTCAACGTCCAGCCGTTTGTCAAGGGCAAGTTGCGGCTGGGCTTCACGCGCGGGTTTACGCAATCCCAGGCGTTTGTCCACAATTTCAGCAAGAATGCGCCGCTCACACCGAAGGATCGCGACCTCGTCTACGACACCTCCGAGGAAGCCGGCGCCAACACTCATGGTGAAGAATTTACCTATCTGGACGAATATAAGTGGATGGGCCTCACGGTCCGAGAGCAAATATTCAAGCTTCTTAACGAAGTTCTCGCCGACAAAAGCCTGCGTGTCGATATTTTCGCGTACGATCTAAATGAACCGGACCTCATCAATATTTTACTGAAGCTCGCCAAGCAGGGCCGGATACGCATCATCCTGGATAATGCGCCTTTGCATGCCACGAGGAAGGGTCAGAAGGCGAAATCAGGCAAGGCCAAAGGGCCGACCTGGGAGGATAAGTTCACAGCCGCGTTCAAGAAGGCCGCCAAAAACAACGCGGAGATATTGCGGGCACATTTCCAACGCTATTCGCACGACAAGGTTTTCGTGGTATCAAAGGGCGGCAAAGGAAAGAAGGTTTTGACCGGCTCGACCAACTTTTCCGTCACCGGAATGTATGTCAATTCCAACCACATCCTTGTGTTCGATGACCCGGCTGTTGCGCAGACTTATTATAAGCTTTTCGAGGCCGTTTGGGCCGACGGCGCGACAAAGAAGGCTTTTGTCGCCTCGCCATTCGCTAATAAATCATACTCTTTCAAGTCGCCGGGCGTGCCGAGGACGGAGATCACCTTCTCGCCCCACAGCAAGACGTACGCTCTCGAAGTCCTCAAAGGCATTGCGACGCGCGTCGGCCAAGAAGGCAAGCGGGGCAAAGCACCAGGAAGCGTACTGTTTGCAGTGATGCAGCTCGATGGGAGCGACAGCACGGTCTTCAAAGCGCTGGCAAAAATACATGCAAACACGCGTGTCTTCAGCTTCGGCATTTCGGACACGACAAAAGGCATTAAACTCTACAAACCGGGGACGCGGCAGGGAATCCTGGTGACAGGCAAGCCGACGTCGACGGTGCTGCCGCCGCCATTCGACCAAGTGCCAAATATCGGCGGCGTCGGCCATCAGGTGCACCACAAGTTCGTCGTTTGCGGGTTTAACGGAAATGATCCGGTCGTCTATTGCGGGTCGTCCAATTTGGCGTCAGGCGGCGAGCAGGCGAACGGTGACAACCTTCTTGCGATCCATGATCCCGACGTTGCAACCGCATTCGCAATCGAAGCTGTCGGACTGGTGGATCACTTCAATTGCCTCGATAACTACGCCACCAAGGCCGCGAGCGTGCAAGGGCTCAAAGAAGAGCGCGCCGCGAAGGAGAAAACCCGTCTCCAAGACGCAGGCCGCGGTGGCCGCGAAGTGGTTCCTCGGCACTGACGACAAGTGGACGGCTTCCTATTTCAACCGCCGCGACCTACACTACGCCGACCGGGAACTGTTCGCGTAAATCACCGTGTGTGATGGCGGGCGCGGGCGCCTTGCACGGTCAAAGTGTTCGCGCGGCTAATTGATCCGCGGTTTGACGCGCATTAGGGGGCGCGGCCGCTACCAAAAGAATGGTTCCTCGGCATTCTCCTTGATCGAGCTCGGATCGAAATGCGGCGTGCACTGGCGAGTCGAATCGAGTCCCCGCAAATTGGCTAGCCGCCAGGCGGCAAGATCGCCTTTGAGCCAGCGCTTGATCTTGGCGGATACGTCCTCGGGGAGTGCCGGCGCGACGGCGCGGAAAACTTCTTCGGCGCCGTGGGCATAACCGCGCCGATAGGAAGCCTCGGGATCACGCTCTTCATCCATTGCGGTTCCTCCTTAAGACGGGCAACTCAGCGCACGGCCACCATTACATACATCTCGTCCTGGGAGCGATAGCGCCTGCGGCGCGATGTAGGTAATAACACTTCGAGGTTTCCAAAGGCGATTGGCGCTTGCTCACGGATCGGCCGCTCACGGTCCCCGGGATATAACCGACCGGCGGGACGCTCCGCTTTTCGCGCAATCGCGGCCACGCCGGTCGATCGCATTGTTGCCGCGCCTGGACGTTTGGACTAGGGCGCCAGCTGGACGGCTCCAATAACCGCGATTCTTGTTGGCTCGAAGGTGATGGGCTTAAAATACGCGTTCCGATGCAGCCGTTGATGGAATGCGTTATCGCGAAGACGATTTCGAGGGGCTTGCGCTCTCAGGCAGGCACGTATTTTGTCCGCAGCCAGATGAAGCGCCGCATGTTGTAGGCAAGGTTGGCGAGCCCGATCTTCACGCGGGCTCGCGCAAGGCCGATCGTGCGGATCGTCAGATTGAGCAGACCCTTCTGATGCGCAAACACATGTTGAAGCCCCGCCGCGCTAACATCGCCTCGTTCTTCACCGAGCGATAAGCCGTGTCCGCCCACACCTCACTGGCTGTATTGTCGCGGTCGAGAACGTCCTCCTTCTGAGCGAGCTTCGCGGGCTTGTCCTTCCACTCCTCGGGGATGCGACCGTCACGGAGCGCCTGCTTCTCCTCCTGTGTGTTGCGCTGCTTCGGCGCCGCGACGATCGTGGCATCGACAATCTGGAAAAGGAGACCGCCATGATTCTCTATGCTGCCTTGGATGTTGCGATCGAGAAAGGCGTCCAGCGATCTCTCATCACCATCGTCCCCCACGAGAACGTCCCTTGGCGGGGACGGTTCATATTCAGATAGACGGCCTCACGCCAATCGCATCATGTGACGACCCCAACGTCGATCACGAACAAAAGCATGCACCTTCACGAGCTTTCGAAAAAACCCTTGACCTCGACGCCCAATGAGAGAAGGCTTCCAGCTGCACACCTCTCCCGCGTCGGCACAATTTAACCTACCTCACACCCCAGGACATGCTCGGCCACATGCAGTGCTAAGTCCCGCGGATTGTCATCGCGAGGAGCCTAGGGAGGAAGCGATCCAGGGGCAAACTTTTCATTCTAAGAAGCGCGGGCTCCTGGATTGTTTCGCTTCGCGCGTAATGATGCTAAGCCATTACGCTCTACAATCTTGTGACTTACAGCCGCGCCATATATTCCACACTGTGCAGCGCGAGCCCGGCTAACCCGCCGATGATCGTCCCGTTAAAGCGGATATACTGCAGATCGCGCCCGGCATTGACCTCGATGATCGAGATCAGCTCCTTCAAATCCCAGGAATCGACCTGCTCGGAGATGAAGCGCGAAATGCCGCTCTTGCGGCGCTCGACGATCGTCGCCAGCGCGGTCGCGGCGGCATCGTTCAAATAGGCTTTCAGATGCGGCTCGGCCTCGACCCCGGCGCCGGCCTCGACCAGCATTCTGGTGAGCGACAGCGTCAGTTGCGATGAGCTTTCGCGCGCGCCGTCGCGGATCGCCTCCATCAGGGCGGCAAAGAGTTTTGCGAGAAGGTTCCCAAGTTCGGGATTGTTGCCGACGGTCTCGGCAAAGTCGCGTATCGTCTGCGAATATTGCCGCGGATTGTCGCGCAAATCGCGCGAGAATTTTTGCAAGAACGCATCGAACTCGGCGCGCAGCGGGTGGTCGGGATCGCTCCTGATCTCTTCCGTCAACGCGAATGTCGAGGTGACGATCCGCTTCAGGAGAATGGCGTCGGCGCGGAAGAAATTGAACAGAGCCGGCAGCTCTTCCCTGATTTTGATGCGGATCGTCTCGAGCGTTCCCGTGTCGCTTAGGAGCTTCGCGACGCCGGCCAGTCCGGCGTCGAAGAGCTGGCGGTGGTGACCCTGCCTGATCAGGAGATCGATGAAATCGCCGGCAAGCGGCGCGAGATTGATCCGGCTCGCCTGCCCTCGCACGAAGGTGAGCGCGAACGAGCCGGCGCCGGAATGCTCGAAAGCATGGGTGAACTGCGGCAGCAGGCGCAGGATCGCCTGCGCCAGGCCGGCACTGTTGCGCGGCACTTCGAGCCAGCGGCGGACGACATAGACAAAGTCGATGCTTCTCAATTTCGCCGAGACGATCTCGGATCCAAGAAAATGCACCTGCACGAATTCGCCGAGGCTGGTCGCGATGCGATGCCGGTTGTTTGAGATGATGGCGGTATGCGGGATCGGCAGGCCGAGCGGACGGCGGAACAGCGCGACGACAGCGAACCAGTCGGCGAGGCCACCGACCGTCGCCGCCTCGGCGAAGGCGGCGAGGAAGCCGAGCGCCGGGTGCAGATGCTGCACGGCGCGCGCGATCAGGGCAGTGACGAAGACAACGGCGAGCAGGATGGTCGCCGCGCGCTTGGTGCGCGCAAGTTTCGCACGCGCTGCGTTCTGTGCCGGGAGGGACTTGGTCGAGATGAGCGTCATGCCGCTGATGTAGCGGGTTTGGCGTCTGGCGCGAGCTTCCCGTAAAAGGCGCGCTTCCCTCCCGCCGGTCCATCAATGCAGCCTGCAATCGCCTACGACATCACTCGGCTCGCGCGTCCTCAACCTGACGCCGAACGGCATCGACCGCATCGATTTTGCCCTCGCCCGGCACTTCCTAGCGCGGGCGGATTCAGCGGGGATGATGGCGACCGGGCTCGGCCCGCGCGTCCTCTCGGGCGATAAGGCGCGCGCGGCGGTCGAGGCGATCGGCGCCCATTGGGGGAAGAGGCCGCGCCCGGGGAGGACCCGGGCTACCTGCGCGTTCCGCGCCGAGCTTCTCGGAAAGGAGCCGGTGGAGGCAAGCGTGCCACGGCCCGCATTGCCCAGGGGCGCTCCGGCCGGGTGCTGGGGGCGCTGCACGCGGTCGGCGCCTATGGGATGGCGGTCGGCCAATCTCCGCGGACCGCGCCGGCGCAAGGGGCACGTTACGTCGACGTC
>Ga0136846_1224844_pt1 | contig 14632 bp, 14 predicted proteins | sample HopSoiMetagenom2_FD_96841 | JGI IMG/M metagenome (GOLD analysis project Ga0136846, IMG submission 96841) | Grasslands soil microbial communities from Hopland, California, USA - 2 Assembly 2016 (version 4) | ecosystem: Environmental > Terrestrial > Soil > Grasslands | place: USA: Hopland...
CCCTCGCCCACGCTGACGGTGACCCTGCCCGGCACTGGGCCCACGCTTCTGCCCAGGTGGGCCGCGAAGTGAGCCGTGATGAGCGACCCCGAGGGGTCGCCCGCCTCCACGACCACAGTGATCGCCCCGAGGGCGGCCATGATCCGGTTACGCGCCGGGAACCCCCAGCGGAGTGCGCGGGTGCCGGGAGGCATCTCGGACAGCACGACGCCGCTCCTACGCAGGCGCCGGTAGAGCGCACGGTGGCTCGAGGGGTAGACCACGTCCGGTCCGCAGGCGAGCACGGCGATCGTCTTCGAGCCACCCTCGAGCGCCCCCTCATGCGACGCCGCGTCGATGCCGAGCGCGAGTCCGCTGACGACGGTCACGCCAGACGCGGCGAGCCCACGACCGAGCTGGCGCGCCACCTCGAGGGCGTACGGCGATGCCCGCCGGCTGCCCACGATCGTCGCGGCGGGCTCGGCGACCAGCTCTCGAAGGCGCTCGATGGTGCCGGCGCAGAAGAGGACGCGCGGCGGATCCGTGAGATCGCGCAGCTTCGCCGGGTAGTCCTCGTGGTGGCCGCAGATGGCCACGACCTCTCTGTCGACCAACCGCCCGCGGGCGTGCCCGCGATCGAATTCCTCGAGAAACCGGTTGACCGCATCCGCACGATGCGCCGCGACGCGCTCGATCAGCTCCTCCTCGTCGAGCCGCAGCACCCCGGAGACGCGCTCGCGCGGCCGGTCGAGCATCCCGGCTATGCGGGGTGCCAGGTGGGCGATCAAGTGTGAGTGGCGCAGGCACGCATCGCAGCACGTGGTCATGCCGCCACCAGTGCCGGCACGTTCACGCGATAGCCGAGCGCCTCATCGATGTCCGACGCCGCGATTTGCTCGCGACCATCCAGATCCGCGATCGTGCGCGCCAACCTCAGAACCCGGTCGTGTCCGCGTGCGCTGAGTGCAGCTCTCCGCTGCCCCGCGAGCAGCCGGGCGGCGGCATCTTCCTCGAGTCTCACGAAGCGCCGGGTCAGGCGCGCATCCATCCCCGCGTTCGTGAGCACCCCGGCTGCCGCGAGGCGATGGTGCTGGCGCTCGCGCGCCAGATCCACCCGCTCCCGCACGGCCGCGGTGGTCGCCGTGGGATCCACCGCCTCGGCGATCGGCGGACTTCCATCCAGCTGGCAGACCAGATCCATCCGGTCGATCAGCGGTGCGCTCAGCCGGCGTGCGTACCGCGCTCGATCCGCCGGCGAGCACTGGCAATCGTCGTGTCCACGCCCGCACGGGCAGCTGTTGCACGCGCCGATCAGCATCACGTCGGCTGGAAAGACGATCGACCGCTGGCCGCGCGTGACGGCGACGCGGCCCTCCTCGAGCGGCTCGCGCAGCGCCTCGAGCGCGGGCCTCGAGAACTCCGCGAGCTCGTCGAGGAACAAAACGCCCCGATGGGCAAGCGTGATCTCGCCGGGCTTTGGTCTCCCGCCGCCGCCGATGAGCCCTGAGGGGGAGATCGTGTGATGGGGCGCGCGAAACGGACGCTCGGATGCAAGGCGGCCCCTGCCGAGACCGGCCACGCTCTGAATACGCGTGATCTCGAGTGCCTCCTCGAACGTGGGTGGCGGCAGGATCCCGGGCAGGCGGCGTGCGAGCATCGTCTTGCCCGCTCCGGGTGGCCCGATCATGAGCAGGTTGTGCCCCCCGGCCGCGGCAATCTCGAGGGCTCGCTTGGCATCGAGCTGCCCGCGAACGTCAGCGAGATCCAGCTCAATAGCCGCGCTTGATGCGGGCTCGGGCGGCGGTGGCGGCGCGACCGGCGGCGGCGTCCAACCTCCCTTCACCAGCTCGACCATCCGCTCGAGGTTCGGTGCTCCGAGCACTTCGATTCCGTCGACGAGAGCCGCCTCGGCGGCATTTTGGACCGGCACGATCAGCCTCCGGTAGCCCGCCTCGCGGGCGCCGAACGCGATCGACACCGCGCCCCTGACTGGCCGCAGCGCCCCGCTGAGTGACAGCTCGCCGCAGACGGCCGACGACGCAAGCTCGTCTGCCGGCAGCTGCCCGCTCGCAGCGAGCAGCGCGACGGCAATCGCCAGGTCGAAGCTCGGACCCGCCTTACGCACCCACGCGGGCGCGAGGTTGGCGGTCAGGCGCTTGAGCGGGAACTCGAGGCCTGAGTTCTGGAGCGCCGCGCGCACGCGCAGGCGCGCTTCTCTGACGGCGGCGTCGGGCAGGCCGACGACGGTGAAGACCGGTAGGCCGACCCGCACGTCGACCTCGACGGTGACCTCCCGGCTGTCCACGCCCTCGAGGGCGAATGTGGCGATGCTTGCGAGCACACGGCGAACCTACGTGGGCTCGCGTTTCATGTGTGCGAACTAGGTGAATCTTCGGCAAACGGTTTGCAACAAAGGCGTTGCAGTCGGCATCCGTTACGGCTTTGTTGCACGGCCGTTGCAAACAAGTCACGGACGCGTCTTGTTCCGTAACACAGGCCTTCCTAGGGTCGCCGCATGTCCGTCTCAGCCGACCCGCGCCGCGCCCTCGGGGCCCTCGGTGAGCGCCTCGCCGCCGAGCACCTCACGCGCGCGGGATACGTCGTGCTGGGGCGCAACTACCGCACGCGGTTCGGCGAGATCGACATCATCGCCGCCGACTCGCGCTGTCTCGTCTTCTGCGAGGTGAAGACGCGCGTGGCAGGACGCCCGAGCGGGCCCGACGGTCCGCTGGACGCCATCGGTCCGCGCAAGCGGCGTCAGGTCCGAGCCATGGCAAGAGAGTGGCTCGCGGCGGAGGACACCCGCGACCGTCCTCACCGTCCCGAGCTGCGGTTCGACGCGATCGGGATCGTCGTCACCAGCCGGGGAGTCCTCGCTTCCCTCGACCACCTGGAGAACGCGTTTTGAGACCGGCCCGGACACTTCGCCGGATCGCCACCTGCGCCTTGCCGATAGGTCGACTATCGGCGACGTCGCGGGCGGCGCCCGGCTTGGTCTGGACCGGTCTTCGCGGGGCGTTATCCGCCGAGGGCGAGCTGCTGGTACGCGATCGAGGCGAAGGAGAGCCGGTGGAGCGGCGAGACGCCGTGCTCGGCGATGGCGGCCCTGTGCTCCGGCGTGGAGTAGCCGACGTTCGTCTCGAAGTCCCACTCCGTGTGCCGTTCGGCTGCGCGGCGCATGTAGCGGTCCCTCGTGACCTTGGCGAGGACGGATGCGGCGGCGATGGCGGCGCTCGTGGAGTCCCCGCCAACGACGGCGCGCTGCTCGTATCCGAACGGCGGCACCGCGAAGCCGTCGACGAGACACAGCGCGCCCTCGCATGCCACACCCAGGAGCGCCGAGCGCAGGGCGTCCAGATTCGTGACATGGAGGCCGCGTGAGTCGATCCCGCGCGGACAGCGCGACACGATGACTGCCTTCGCCGCGGCCTTGATCACCTGGGGGTACAGCTCCTCGCGACCGACCTCGGTGTGCTGCTTCGAGTCGTTCAGGCGTGACAGCGCACGGCGGTCGGCGAGCGACAGTCGCTCGAGGTCGAACAGCACGGCGGCGGCGACCAGTGGGCCCGCGAGCGAGCCGCGCCCGGCCTCGTCGGCACCGGCTATGAAGCGGCGCTCGAAAGACCGGTCGAACGCGAACAGGCGACGGCCACTACGCACTGCCGAACCGTTAGAGCGTCCCGATCCGCTTGGGCGGCCAGTACGTGAAGAACGCTTTTCCGATGATCCATTTCTTGGGGACGGGTCCCCATGTCCGGCTATCGTCGCTTTCCCCACGGTTGTCGCCCATCATAAAAAAGTGGTCCGGCGGAACCGTGATCTCCCTCGGGAGCTCGCAGATCTCGCAGCTCGGATCCGGCCGGATGTACGGCTCTTTGAGCTGCTTCCCGTTGATCCAGACCCGGCCGCGGATCACCTTCAGGTGGTCGCCTGGGAGACCCACCACGCGCTTGATGAAGTTCGACGAAGACTTCTGCGACGTGGGCGCGGGACACGCCTGATCTGGCGGATGCGAAACGCCGCACTGATCCGAGTCCGCTCCAAGCGGTGGCTTGAAGACCACGATGTCGCCGCGCCCGGGATCCGAGAAGTGCATCGTGATCCGGTCGACGAGCACGCGCTGGTGCACCCGCAGGGTGGGCACCATCGATGCGCTGGGGATGCGGTACGGCTTGACGACGAACGCCTGGATCGCCAGGGCCAGACCCAAGGCGACTACGACGATCGTCACGAGCTCTATGAGAGAGCCCGCTCCACTCTTTTGCTTGCTCTGAGCCACGGGGCGGTTAGGACCGCGCCCGAAGCACTACGACGCCTCGGAGTCGGTCTCGTTCGGCGTGTCGTCGGCGGGTGGCTCGGGCTCAGGCTCCGGTTCGGCGGCCGCCTCGGGCTCTGCCGCCTCGGAGTCGGCCTCAGCGTCAGTGTCAGCCGGCGCTTCCGCTTCAGGCTCCGGCGCGGCCTCTGCTTCGGTCGCCTCGGCGTCGGCCTCCGGCGCCGCGCCGGCCTCGGTCGTCTCCGCGGCAGCTTCTGCGCCCTCGGCCTCCTCGACCACCCCAGCCTCCTCCGGCGTCAGGACCTCGGCCTCGGCTTGGGCGCCCTGCTCGTCGAACGCCTCTGGGATCACGTCAGGCGGCTCCGGGCCGGTGTACTGGCGCTCGCGGACGCGCGCGCGGCGCCCGACACGGCCACGCAGGTAGTAGAGCTTCGCCCTCCGGACATCGCCGCGGCTGGCCACCTCGATGCGCTCGATCTTCGGGGAGTGCAGCGGGAACGTGCGCTCAACGCCGACGCCGAACGACTGCTTGCGGACGGTGAACGTCTCGCGTGCTCCGCTGCCCTGCCGCTTAAGGACCACGCCCTCGAACACCTGGGTTCGGCGGCGGTTGCCCTCAACGACCTGGAAATGGACCTTCACCCGGTCGCCGGCTTGGAAGTTGTGCACGCGCCGAAGCTGTGCGCGCTCGAGGCTTTCGATTACTCCACTCATTGCAAAAGAAGGGCGCCGGGGCATGGGGATCTCCCAGGCTCGACGCGCAGCGGACAATGGTATCGAAGGCACAGAAGACTCATCCTGGGCCGCCCAGATACCCGCCGCCCCCCATCCGCTTCCTGCTCTGTTCTAGCCGCCACTCGCGGATCCTGCCGTGGTCTCCGGAGAGGAGGATCTGCGGCACCGCGTGCCCTCGCCACTCCGCCGGGCGCGTGTAGTGGGGGTACTCGGGCGCCCCCTCGAGCGCCGGGCTGAACGACTCCTCGAGGGCGCTGTCCTCGTGGCCGAGCGCTCCGGGCAGCTTCCTGATGACCGCATCGCAGAGCACCATTGCGGCGAGCTCGCCGCCGGAAAGGACGTATGGACCGATCGAGATCACGTCGGAGGCCAGGTGCTCGTGGACCCGCTCGTCGAAGCCTTCGTAGCGCCCACACAGGAGTGTCAGCGCGGGCTCGGCGGCCAGCTCACTCGCAAGGGCCTCGTCGAACTGCCGGCCGCCCGGCGCCAGCGCCACCACCCGGCGACGTGACGGCAGGTCGATCGGATCGCCGCCGTAGCGCGCCGCGAGCGCGGCTTCGACGACGTCCACCCGGACAACCATTCCCGCACCGCCGCCGTACGGCGTGTCGTCGACCTGTCCGGCGGTCAGCGGGGTCGTGGCGCGGAGGTCCACGGTGCTGAGCTCGTGGCCGCCCGCGAGAGCGTTGCGAACGTGGCGCTGCTCCTTGAACCAGTCGAACCAGCTCGGAAAGAGAGTGAAGACGTCGATGTTCATGCGCGGTCGTCCGGCTGGTCGAGGCCGAGAAAGTCCAGATCCACCTCGATCAGGCGGGCGGCGGTGTCGACCCGCTTCACCGCGTCCGCGACGAACGGGATCAGCACCTGGTCTGGCCCGACCTCGAGCAGATCGCAGGACGGTGCCGAGATCACGCGCCTCACCGCCCCGATGCCCGGAACCTCACAGCCGATCAGGTCCTCCGAGAGCCACTCGTCCTCCTCGAGCGGCGCCTCGCTCGCTACGACGAGCAGTGGCTCGCCCTGGAGGCCGGCCGCCTCGTCGCGGGACCCGATGCCGCCGAGGTGGACCAGGGGGCGCTGCTCGGTGCCGCCGCGACGGTCCACCTCGCGCTCCACGTCGCGCACCGTGACGAGCGTGCCCACGTCGAGGGCGTGCGAGGCGCCGTCCACGTAGAAGCTGCCGTCGAGTCCGTGCGCCCGGCCCACGCGGCCAACGGGCACCAGGCGCTCGTCGGCGGTCAATCCACCACGTCGAGGAGGACCCGCTTGTCCTGCTTGGTCGCGCAGGCCCTCAGCACGCATCGGAATGCGTTCACCGTCCTGCCTCCGCGGCCGATGACCTTGCCCACGTCGTCCTCGGCCACGGACAGCTCGTACACGTCGGCGTCCTCCTCCTCGAAGGCGTCGACCTTCACGGCGTCCGGCTCATCTACGAGGGCTCGGGCCAGGTACTCGACGAGGTCTTTCACGCGGTATCGGTGTGCGTCGGTTCTAGCTCGCGTCGCCGCTGCCCGTGAGCGATACGCCCTGGGCGCGCATGAGCTTCTTCACGGTGTTCGTCGGCTGCGCCCCGCGGGCGAGCCAGTGGCGTAGGCGCTCCTCGTCGAGCCGGATCTCGGACGGCTCGACCTGCGCGTTGTAGCGGCCGATCGTCTCGATCACCCGCCCGTCGCGGGGAGAGCGCTGGTCGGCAACCACCACGCGCCAGATCGGGTTCTTCCGGCCCCCGACGCGCGTCAGCCTCACTCGTACTGCCAAGTCTCAGTCACCTCGTTAGTTGGAAAAAGCTCGTTTCGCTGGAACGAGCGGGGCAGAACGTTAGCGGCCCCGCGCAAGTTGCGACAGGGACGGCGTCTTTCCCTGCGACAGCTGACGCATCACCTTCTGCATCTGGGAGAACTGCTTCACCAGCTGATTCACCGCGCTCACGTTGGTTCCCGAGCCCTGCGCTATGCGCCGGCGCCGTGAGCCGTTGAGGATCGACGGGTTGGTCCGCTCCTCCTTCGTCATCGAGGTGATGATCGCCTGGATCCTGTCGAGCTCGCGCTCGTCGACCTTCATGTTGCCGAGCTGGGCCCCCATGCCCGGGATCATCTTGAGCAGGCCGGTGAGCGGGCCCATCTTGCGGATCTGGTGGAGCTGGTCGAGGAAGTCGTCGAAGGTGAACTCCTGGCGGCGGATCTTGCGCTCGAGCTCGGCAGCCTGCTTCTCGTCGAACTGGCGCTCGGCCTTCTCGACGAGCGTCATCACGTCGCCCATGCCGAGGATCCGCTGCGACATTCGGTCCGGGTGGAAGCGCTCGAACGCGTCGAGCTTCTCGCCCGTCGAGGCGTACAGGATCGGCTTGCCGGTGACGGCCTTGACCGAGAGCGCGGCGCCGCCGCGGGCGTCGCCGTCGAGCTTCGTGAGGACCACGCCGTCGAAGCCGACCTGGCCGCCGAACGCCTCGGCGACGTTGACCGCGTCCTGACCAGTCATCGCGTCGACCACGAGGAGGACGTCGTGCGGGTTGGTCTGCTTCTTGATGCGCGCCAGCTCCTCCATCAGCTCGGTGTCGATGTGGAGCCGGCCAGAGGTGTCGACGATCAGCACGTCGCGGTTCTCGGCCTTCGCGCGGCCGAGGGCCCACTCGGCGATCTCCACCGGATTGCGGTTCGTGCCCTGCTCGTAGACGGTCGCGCCCGCCTGCTGCCCGACCTTCACGAGCTGATCGACAGCGGCAGGGCGGTAGACGTCGCAGGCCGCCAGCGCCACGTCCTTGCCGTGCTCCTCGCGGAGATGGCGTGCGAGCTTCGCGCACGCGGTGGTCTTGCCGGAGCCCTGGAGGCCGCCCATCAGGATCACGGTCGTGCCGCTCGGCGCGAAGACGAGATCGCGGCCGGCGCCGCCCATCAGCTGGGTCAGCTCGTCGCTCACGATCTTCACGACCTGCTGGCCGGGATTGAGTGACTCCAGCACGTCGGCGCCGAGCGCACGCTCCTTCACGGCGGCGGTGAAGGTCTTCACCACCTGGAAGTTCACGTCCGCTTCCAGCAGCGCGAGGCGGATGGCGCGCATCGCCTTGTTGATGTCGTCCTCGGTGAGCTTTCCGCGCGAGCGAACGTCGGAAAGCGCTGCCTGAAGGCGTTCGGAGAGGGTGTCGAACATGCCGATGGGAGGCTAGCGGGAGGACACCGACACGGCGGAGGCATCGAGGGCGTGCTCGATGTCCGCGATCACGTCCTCGGTGGCCTCGCATCCGACGCTCAGCCGGATGAATCCCTCGGGCACGTCGTCACCGCGCCAGCGCGCCCGCCGCTCCGCGGTCGTCACCACGCCGCCGAAGCTCGTGGCGTCCTTCAGGAGCCTGCACTCGCTGAGGAACCGCTCGGCCCGGTCCGCGTCGTCGAGGGTGAAGCAGACGATTGAGCCGAAGAGCTTCATCTGCTTGCCGGCGATCGCGTGTGATGGGTCATCCGGGAGGCCCGGATAGCGCACTGCCTGGACGTCATCGCGGGCGGCGAGCCGCTCGGCGAGCGCCTGCGCAGTGACGCACGCCGCCTCGAAGCGCACCCCCAGGGTGGCGAGGGAGCGGTGTGCGAGCCACGTCTCGAACGGGCCCGGCACCGCGCCGGTCTCGGTGCGCCAGGCGCGGAACTCGTCGGCGAGCGCGCTATCCCGAGCGGCCAGGTAGCCGAGGATGAGATCGGCGTGCCCGGTGAGCGCCTTAGACGCGCTCGCCATCACGAAGTCGGCGCCGAGCTCGAGCGGGAGCTGGCCGAGCGGCGTCGCGAAGGTGTTATCGACCCCGACGAGCGCGCCTGCGGCGTGCGCGCGCTCGATCAGCAGCCGCAGATCGCATACCTCGAGCCCCGGGTTTGTCGGGGTCTCGAGCCACACGAGAGTGGCGCCGTCGATCGCGTCGGCGAAGCCCGGATCCGGGGTTGGCACCAGGCGCAGCTCGACGCCGCGCTCGGCCAGGAAGGTCTCGGCCACCTTGCGGACGCCGTGGTAGCAGTCGGAAGGCAGTACGAGCGTGTCCCCGGAGCGCAGGCGCGGAAGCAGCGCGGCGGTGACCGCCGCCATGCCGGAGGCGAAGAGCACCGCGTGGCCACCTTCCAGCTCGCCAAGCGCCTGCTCGTAGCGGGTCCAGGTGGGGTTGCCGTAGCGGCCGTAGACGAGATCCGCCTCGTACGGATCGCCCTTCAGGTGGTACGGCGCCGCGAACGTCGGGCCGGGCAGGAACGGCGCGCCCTGCTCGACGTCCGGCAAGCCGGCGTGGACCGCTCGTGTTCGATCGCCGTCGTTCGCGCCCATGGCGGCAAGGTAGCGGCTCTCGTCAGGCCTCGATCACCGCGCGCGCGAAGTCCTCCGGATCGAAGGGCCGCAGGTCCTCGAGTTGCTCCCCGATCCCGATCAGCTTCACGGGCACGCCGAGCTCTTGCGCGATGGCGAGCGCGATGCCCCCCTTGGCAGTGCCGTCGAGCTTCGTGAGCACGATGCCGGACACCTCCACCGCCTCGCGGAACAGGAGCGCCTGGCGCAGGCCGTTCTGGCCGGTGGTGGCGTCGATCGTGAGGAGCGTCTCGTGCGGGGCCTCCGGGATCTGCTTCTGAATCACGCGCCTGACCTTGGCGAGCTCCTCCATGAGGTGCTCCTGCGTGTGCAGGCGGCCGGCGGTGTCGATGATCACGACATCGTGGCCGCGGGCTCGGGCGGCGTCGATGGCGTCGAAGGCGACGGCGCCCGGGTCGGAGCCCTGGGCCGCGCGCACGATGTCGCAGCCCGCGCGGTTCGCCCACTCGGCGAGCTGCTCCACGGCCGCGGCTCGGTAGGTGTCGCCGGCGGCGAGGAGCACCGACATGCCCAGCTCGCGCTGCAGGTGCCAGGCGACCTTGCCGATCGTCGTGGTCTTGCCCGTGCCGTTGACGCCGACCATCAGGATCACGGTGGGGGTCGGGCGCAGGTCGACCGTGCCGTCGCCCACGCGCGCGGTTTCGGCGATCAGCTCCGTGAGCCGGCGGGTCAGCTCCTCGCCGCCCGTGAGCTCACCGGTGCTCGCCTCGCTCTCCAGTCGCTCGACGATCTTTGCCGTGGTGGTGGCGCCCACGTCGGCGTAGATCAGCGTCTCCTCGAGCCGTTCCCACGACTCGTCGTCCAGGTTCTGGAACACGGTGGCCTGGAGCTCGGCGCCCAGTGCCTCGCGCGTCTTGGACAGGTTCTCGCGCAGGCGGCGGAAGAAGCCGCGCTGCTGCTCGGGCTCCTCGGCTTCCGGAGCCGGCGGGTCCTCGCCCGTGATGAACAGCTCGTGCCAGGTGCGTGGCATGCGGCCGGTGAGGATAGGGATGCGGGCGCGCGGGCGGGCGCCGCGGCGAGCCTGCGGCTGCTACGCCGCAGCTTCCGCCGCCGGTGGCGGCGGCGCTTCGGCCTCGGTGGGCGCCGGTGCGGAGCTCAGGCGGCGTGAGACCACCTTCGACACGCCGTCGCCACCCATGCTCACGCCGTAGAGGCAGTCGGCCGCGTCCATCGTGCGCTTCTGGTGCGTGACCACGATGAACTGTGCGCGGTCCGAGAACTGTTGGACGAGCTGCAGGAAGCGGTCGATGTTCAGGTCGTCGAGCGCGGCCTCCACCTCGTCGAGGATGTAGAACGGGCACGGGCGGGCGAGGAAGACCGCGAACAGGAACGCGAGCGCCACCAGCGACTTCTCGCCGCCTGAGAGCAGCGACAGGCGCTTCATCGCCTTGCCGGCCGGCGTGACCTCCACCTCGACGCCCGGGCCCTCGGCGCCCAGCTCGTCCTCGCGCTCGGAGTCCTCGCCGGCGCCGTCGGAGGAATCGCCGTCGGCCGAACCGGCTGGGTCGGCCGCGTCCGCCGCAGCCTGCCCGCCGATCACCGGGCGCGGCCCTTCGGGATGCACCAGGCGCAGCCGGCCGCGGCCGCCCGGGAACAAGTGCTGCACGACCTCCTCGAAGTTCTTGGCCGCCGCCTCGAACGTCTCCTCGAAGCTCTCGCGAATCCGCTTGTCGGTGTCGCGGATCAGGCCCTCCAGCTCGGTGAGCGCGGACTCGAGGTCGCGGCGCTGCGTCTCGAGCTCCTCGACGTGCTCGACCGCCTCCTCGTACTCCTTCTTCGCGAGCGGATTCACCGGACCGAGCTGCTCTCGGCGGCGGGCGAGCCGCTCGACGCGGGTCTCGAGCTCGGCGCGGGCGTCGTCGCCGAGCGGCTCCTCGCTCGGGCTCGGGTCGAGGCCGAGTCGCGACGCGATCCGCTCGAGCTCGGCGGTCTGCTCGGCGGCGCGGTCGCGCATCTGCTGGGCGCGCACCTCGGCGCCGGTGACCGCCTCCGACGCCTTCCGCAAACGCTCCTGCAACCCGGCCTCCTCCTGGGCGCAGGCGCGCAGCTCGGCGGCGGTGCCCTCGCTCAAAGCCTCGTCCGCCTCGAGCTCGGCCGCCAGCTCGTCTCGGCGCACGCCGACAGCCTCGGCCGCCCGCTCGAGCCCCGTGGCGGCGCGCTCGGCAGCGGCCACGAGTGCGGTCTGACGTTCGATGCGGACGCGTAGGAGGTCCGCACGCTGGCGCCGCTCGGTCCGGTCGCGCTCCGCCTGCTCGGCGAGGCGGCGCTCGGCGCGCAGCTCGGCGGTGAGCTCGGCCTGGCGGACGGCCAACGCGCCCTCGGCGGGCGCCTCGCGGCGAAGCTCGGCTCGGTGCTCCAGCCGGCGCACCTCCTCCGCCGCGTCGTCGATCTCGCGGGTGGCACTCCGCAGCGCGGACTCCGCGGCGTCGCGCGCCGCATCCGCCTTGCCGACGGCCTCGGTGGCACGCTCGAACTCCTCCCCCGCCCGCTGTTCCTCGCGCGCCGCGGCGGCCGATGCCTCGACGAGCCTCTCGCGGCGGCCGAGCTGCTCGAGCACATGGTCCTCGCCGCCGGCCGGCGCTTGGCGCAGCTCTCCCGTGGAAGCGAACAGCACGCGGCCGGAGCGGGTGACCGCGACGCCCCGGAAGTCCGCCGCCAGCCCGTCGAGCGACTCCACGACCCAGGTGTCCGCAAGCAGATCGCGGACGCGGTCGGCTATCGCGGCGGATGGCTTGACGTGATCGGACAGCGGCTGGGCTCCTGGCGCGGGCGAAGCGCCCGACGCGGGCGGTCCAGACGCGAGCGGCAACAGCGCGCTGCCACCCTCCGAGCCCGCCGCGTCCAGCACCGAGTGGCCCTCGCGCAGATCGGACACCACACCAGCGCGGAGCAGCGACCCGAGCGCCGCTGCGACCGCAAGCTCATAGCCCTCCGACGCGCCGACGTCCTCCGCCAGCGAACGCACCCCCGCCGGCGCGCTGCCGGCGTTGCGCAGGAAGTGATTGACGGCGGCGAGCTCGGCACCGACGCGCGCCGCCTCCCGGCGCGCCGCCTCGACTGCCTGCTCGGCGGCGCGGCGCCACTCGCGGGCATCGCCAACTCCGCGCTCGACCGCGTCGAGCTCCTTGCGGCGCTGCTCCACCGCTGTCTGCAGCTCGTCGCGACGAGCGGCGGCGGCCCTCTGCTCGGCGCGAAGCCCATCCAATTCCGCCTCGACGCCCGCAGAGCGCTCGGCCTCGACCTGCGCCAGCGCGGCCTCGAGCTCGGCGAGACGGCGGGGCGAGCCCGCCGCATCGGCGCCCGGTGTGTCGGACCCGTCCGTGGACGAGGAATCCTCGGCGCCGTCGATCAGCGACAGCTCGCGGCGCCCGCGCGCGGCGTCGTCCGCAGCGGAGCGCGCCAAATCGCGTGCGCGCTCCAGCCGCAGCGTGATCCGCTCGAACGCCGAGCGGGCGCCGAACAGGCGGCTGGTCAACGCCTCGCGGGCGCGCGAGTGGGCGGCGAACGCCTCCTCCGCGGCCTCGCGGCGGGCGGCGACCCCGGACAACAGCTTCTCCGCCTCGGCGCGCTCCGCCACCGCAGCGGAGGCGACAGACTCGGCGGACGAAAGCTCCGCCGCCACGCCCCGGACGTCGTCGCGGCGCAGCTCGAGCCGCGCCTCCAGCGACTGCCGCTCGAGCCGCTCGTGCAGCTCCGCCGCCTCGGCTTGGCGCTTCAGCGGCCGCAGCCGCGAGCGCGCCTCGCGCTCGACGTCGAGTGCGCGATCCAGGTTGTCCTGCGTGCGCTCGAGCTTTAGCTGTGCGCGCCGGCGGCGCTTGCGGTGCTTGCCGAGCCCGGCGGCCTCCTCGATCAGCAGGCGCCGGTCGCGCGGCTTCGAGTGGATGATCGCCTCGACCCGGCCCTGCGAGACCACGGAGTGCATCTCCTTGCCGAGGCCGGTGTCGGACAAGACCTCGAGGACATCGACCAGCCGGCAGCGCGCGCCGTTCAGGCGGTACTCGCCGTCACCGTCGCGGGCCAGCTTTCGCACGATCGAGATCTCGGAGAACTCCGACTCGAACGTCCCGTCCGAGTTGTCGATGACCACCTCGACCTCGGCGGCGTTGCGCGAGGGCAGCCCATGCCCGCCCGCGAAGATCACGTCCTGCATCGTCTGGCCGCGCACCGCGAGCGGGCTCTGCTCGCCGAGCGCCCACAGCACCGCGTCGGTGATGTTCGACTTGCCCGACCCGTTCGGGCCGACGATGACCGACACGCCGGGCGAGAACTCGAGCTTCGTTCGATCGGGGAAGGACTTGAAGCCCTTCAGGGCGAGTGAGCGCAGGTGCATGGCTAGGAGGCGGTCTCCGCCAGCCGGTCGAGCGCTTTGAGCGCCGCCTCTTGCTCCGCGCTCTTCTTGGTCCTTCCCTCGCCGCGCCCGATCTCCTCCCCGCCGACCTCCGCGATGGCCACGAAGCTGCGGTCGTGCGGCGGGCCCTGTTCCGAGTCGATCCGGTAGACGACCACCTCGGCGCGGCGGGCCAGCCGCTCCTGCAGCACCGACTTGAAGTCGACCGGGTGCTCCAGCGCCTCCTCGACCTGCTCGGCGAATGCGTCGACGACCGTCGGCGCCACGCGGTCGAAGCCGAAAGCCAAATAGGTCGCGCCGATCACCGCCTCGCAGATCGACGCGAGGATGCGGTCGCTCTCGATGAGCATCTCGGCGCTCTTGCCGGTCCCGTCTGGCGCCGCGGCGCGCAGCCGGTCGGGCACCCCCAGGTCGCGTGCCACCTGCGCGCACGCCTGGCGCGACACCGCCTGCGCGCGCAGCTTGGTGAGCCGGCCCGCACCGTGGTGCGGGAAGCGCGGATAGAGGTTTGTGGAGATCGAAAGGCTCAGAACGACATCCCCCAGGAACGCCAGCCGCTCGTACGAGTCCCAGCGCTGGTCGACCCACGACGAGTGTGTGAACGCCTGGCGAGCAAGTTCAGGGGGCAGCTCGTCAAGTAGGGAAACGAGAGTGTCCAGGGTGTCAGGGAGCGTTTTGGGGAGCGTGCGCGGCCACGAACTCCGCCGCCTGCCCCACCGTCGTGATCTTGACCGCCTCCTCGTCGGGGATTCGCACCCCATAGGAGTCCTCGAGCTCCATCACCAGCTCCACAAGATCGAGGGAGTCGGCCTCGAGGTCCTCCTTGAAACGAGTTCCCTCCCCGATCTGCTCGATATCGACCTCGAGCTCGGTGGAGAGGTGCTCGCGGATCCGGTCCAGCACCTCTTCTCTAGTCATCGGAGGCGACCGTAGCAGTGGGTGCGGATCGCAAAGCCCCACCG
>Ga0136846_1233258_pt1 | contig 14632 bp, 11 predicted proteins | sample HopSoiMetagenom2_FD_96841 | JGI IMG/M metagenome (GOLD analysis project Ga0136846, IMG submission 96841) | Grasslands soil microbial communities from Hopland, California, USA - 2 Assembly 2016 (version 4) | ecosystem: Environmental > Terrestrial > Soil > Grasslands | place: USA: Hopland...
AGGATGAAGAATTATTGGGGCATGAGCTCGCAGCTTTCATCGAGAAACATTCGGATTTGATCACTGATCACTTTATTACGAAATACATCGACGGACTAGAGCAGAGCATTTCCGACAACTCTGATATCCGTACTCCTATCAAGGTGAAGATCGTAAAAGACGTTGAGGCAAATGCCTACTCTGTGCCGGGCTTCATTTATCTTGAGGCTGGTCTGATCTTAGCTGCAGAGAACGAGGCCCAACTAGTCGCTGCGCTTTCTCATGAGACGGCTCACATTGCAGGCCGGCACTTAACCAAGCTCGCGACTCAGCAGAGAATGTGGAAGTGGTCATCGCTGGCTGCCGGCGGTCCCGTCGGGTACCTGATTGGACGCAAGGCATCGCCATTCCTTCTTTTACGAATGCTCCGCAATCTCGAGTTGGAAGCAGATGTGCTGGGCTTGCAGTACGAGTATGCATCAGGGTATGACCCGGCGGAGTTCGTGAATTTAGTCAAGAATCTTTCCAGCGATGAAGAAAGACCCTCTCTCATTGAGCGCGCTTCTGACTCGCATCCGCCGGCCGAAGTCAGGATCGCGCAAGCCCAATGGTGCATCCGGATGTATCTCCCAACCCGTGATAGGAGTATGGTCGATACGAGTGAGTTTCAAGAAGTGAAGGATCGAGTGAGCATGCTCATGGTATCGAATGAATGACGTCAGCAGTCCTGGCAGAAGGAAGACGCTTACACAGCCGGCCGTTTCCGCTCCCATATGTCTGCGAGAAAAGCCACACAGCGCTTGTGATGCAGGCCTTCTACGCAGCTATCGAAGAGGTCCTCTTGATGATGACGGCGGTGAGATCGTCCTCCTGACGTGTGCCGCCCGCAAATGCGGTGACATCCTGAACCATTTTCATAATGATCTGCTCTGGCGCCAGGCGAGCTGCATTTCGGACGGTGGTCTGTAGCCTCTCAACGCCAAAGGGTTGCGCGTCTGCGTTTTCCCATTCCACGAAGCCATCTGTCGCAATCAAGATCAGGTCGCCTGGCTGGAGATAGATGACCGCCGGGGAGTCGGCCGCGATCTCCGGCATGATACCGAGTGGAAGCCCCTGCGCCGGAAGCTCCCGGCACGAATGCGTACTTTGACTATATAACAGGATCGGACCATGCCCGGCGGAAAGCATTTCGATCTCGGGCGCAGATGGACGGCACAGGATGGAGGCGAACGTAGCAAAGCGGTTAGGGCGCAGGTCTTCTGCCAGATCACGGCTTAGCCGGGCAACGGCGTCCGACATGGTCTTGTTTGTCTCAAATGCGGATCGCGCGTAAGCGCGGCAAAGTGCTGCCAGGAGCGCCGGACCGATACCGTGCCCGGTGATGTCCGTCAGCATTACAGCGAGACGGCCATCGGGCAGCAGGTTCCAATCGAAGTAGTCCCCTCCGGTTTCGTCCGCTGGACGATTCCAGCCGGCGATATCGAAACCTTCAATATTGGGCTTACCGCGCGGAAGTAACGACTGCTGGATCGAGCGGGCCACTTCCAGGTCAAGGCGAACTCGATCCAGTTCCCGACGAGTTTCCACCTCTCGTACAGCCTGGTGCACATAGGCTTTGATTCTTTTCGCCACAAATCCCGCCACTATGCCCGCAAGTATCAGTCCCAGCGCATAGGCAGGAACGGTGGCTTGAGCAGCCGGAGAAATACCACTACCAACGCCTACGGGTCGCCACCCCAGATAAAAAGCGGCGGCAAGATAACTCAGACCAGCTACAACGCCGGACAGCCAGCTTACTGCGCGCTCAAGCTGCAGAGTGGAGAGCATCACCACAAGAAAGAAAACCGGAAAGGCGGGATTTACTAAGGGCCGATATGGCTCCGCGATTGTCTGATCCGCAAACAAAACGATTGCAAAAGCAGCCGTTGTGGCCTCGATCAATGTGTTCAGGACCCACAAGCTCTTGGGCGGGGTGCTCCGTCCTACCAGGGCTCGGTCGATCCGACGCAACATGAGCGATTCATACAAAGCAAGAACGAGCACGGTAAGCAGCTTCAGAGGCCATTCTTCTACAGCTCCGCCTGTGTGCAGCACAAAAGTGCGCACGACGCTAATCAAGAGCAAGACAGCAAGAAGGACAAGGAACCCAATAACCCGGATTCGCTCACTCTGTAGATGAGCTACCCGAAAAAGTTCGGGATTACTCTCGTCGTACGAACTCCATGGTGCAGGCAAAAGGGAACTCATACACGGCTCCGCGTGTGCTATTCGACACCTCTGCGCGAAGTTAGTTCCGAACGCGGACCGCGACCACTGACAAAAGTGCCAGCCGCATGCTGCGCCACATAACAGCCCTTCTTAGACCCAAATCCTCTTCGGTAATTCCAAGCTCTGAGATTTCTGCCAGTTTCGGAGTTGGTGATGGACTTTTAATGTGGCTCTATGTGGTCTCCAAGAGAGTTGCTCCTGGCGGAGGAGTTACGATGAAAGGTGTATGCGGAGAAACAGGAAACTCGACGGTGCGCCACAACTGTAGAGGGGCTAAAAAGCTTGTTGCTTCAGGTGCTTTGCTTGTGCTCCTCGCAGCCGCCACGGGCTGTGATGGTTTCTTTGTCGATCCAACTCTAACCGCGATTGCCATCACGCCAGCCACCCCCACTGTGGTGCAGACCAAAAGTCAGCAGTTGACCGCCACCGGTTCATTCGACGACGGTAGCGTCAGCAGTATGACCAGCAAAGTGACGTGGAGTAGCTCGGACTCATCTACCGTCACGGTGAGCAGCACAGGACTTGTGACTGGCTTGAATCCCGGATCGGCCACGATCAGCGCTAGTTCGGCCAACATAAGCGGTTCCACTACGGTAGGTGTGACTACAGCGAACCTTGCATCAATTCAGGTCTCTCCCTCGACCGTAAGCGCTCTGACGGGACAAACCGTTCCGTTCCGCGCAATTGCAACCTTTGTCAGTGGGGGCACCGCTGATATCACCGATGCCGTAATCTGGTCTACAAACAATTCAAAAGTCTCGATCAGCAACTCGACTCCGATCAACGGAGAAGCACAAATCGCAGGGCCATTTGCGTCATTTCCCGTGCGCGTCATTATTACCGCCACTTCAGGAAATGTGTCAGCCACCGCAACTTTGGCGGTTACCCAATAGTCCTCTCCAGTTCATTGCTGATAGTGGTGCCCCTCGAAATCGTTTCAGGTGGCGTGCTGATCTGCTGTAAATGTTGACAGTTCTTCCGTATCGCTCCTTATCCGTAGAATTCAGCTTGAATTCGGGCTTTCATTCTTCCGCTTCAAAAGAAACTCCGGTTGTTCTTAGGCCGCGTGTACACAAATGTACTCTTTACCTCGTACATAACTGGGCGATTAGATGGAATGGAACCACACGATCGAAGCAGAAATGCTACGCCGAGCCTGTTGCGGAGACCAGGAGGCTTATGAGCATCTTTATCACAAGCACTTGCCAAGTGTTCGTTCCTGGTGTTGGCAGATAACGAAAAGTTTTGCTGATGTTGAAGATCTCACTCAAGAAGTATTCATGCGCTTTTATCTTAAGCTGCCTACGTTTCGACACGAATCCAGCCTAAGAACTTGGCTGTACCGAGTAGCTGTCAATTGTTCGTTGATGCACTTGCGGCAGCGAAAGCGAGCCACGGTTTCGTTGGATACGGTTGAAATCCACGCCCCAAGACTTGCTGCCAGGATTGCGGCGCAGAGCGCCACTCGGACAACAGGTGCAGGCGAGCGCCTGATTATCGAGCAAGCCATAAGGGCTCTCCCGCTTGGAAACCAGTCGGTATTGATCATGCACGATATTTCTGGACTTAGACATAACGAGATAGCTCACCGTCTCGGATTGTCCATGGAAGGCAGCAAGTGTCGTCTCCGCCGGGCGCGTAGAGATCTTCGTCTCCTTCTTGGCGCATAAGTATCAAGCGCATCATTCTCGCTGCCTTTGTCCTCCCTGTTACTTCTGCCAGTTCATTTCACAACGCTTAGGCATTATTTCCTTATGAGGCAATCCTGTAGCGCAAGGGCGGATGCAGCAGAGTATAGCGAGGTGTTACGCCGCCAGGCCCCGAACTGAGGAGGTCACCTTCATGAAACAGATAAGGCTCCAAAATCTTATAGTAATCAGCATGTTCCTTTTACTAACAGGTCTCGCTGTTCTGGCAAAAGATAGCAAAGTTCGGATTCACGTTAGGCCCGACGAGGCATCCATCTTTGTAGATGGAGTGCTGTTTGGTGATAGCAGTAGAAACATTAAGGTCGCTCCAGGCAAGCACAATATAGGCGTCTACAATTATGGCTATGTGCCCGAGGTGCGTGAAGTTACCTTGGAACCTGGAAAGAATCCGGGAATCGAGTTCAATCTCGTCGCGGTTGCCGGAACGACAACGGGACCGTGGGGCCGGATCCAGATTGAGGGTGCCTCGCGTTCCTCCGTGCTTCTGAACGGTAAAACGCCGGAATTCTTGGTGGGTCATGGCGATGAGTTCAATAATGGCGGCGAAGTGTTTGGCTGCTGCGCTCAGCAGTTGATCGTTCCCGTTGGAACTCATCAGGTCACGGTTCTCGGTCATGAAAAGGAAATCTGGTCGGGAGACGTCACGGTTGCTGCCAACCAGCGGGTGGTGGTCCACGTTCCAAGCGGAAAGCAGAAGATCAAGCCGTGGCCTGAGGGCGCAGCGCTCAGTTCAGCCGATCGATTCAAAGCCGGAACCGCCACTGCCGCAGTAGCGGTTGCACCCGTGAGTGGGAAGTTTTCTGCCCAGTCTTCCCACATCAATTGCGGAGACTCGACGCAGCTGTCCTGGTCTACTGCTGAAACCGTGCAACGGGTCATGACTACAGAGTCTGAAAGTCCTAAGCAGTTAGAAGCGAGTGGTGAACTGGCGGTCAACCCGAAGTCGACAACTACCTATAACCTGCAAGCCTCGGGACCGGGTGGCACGCTCAAGGAGAGCGCCACCGTGGATGTCAACACCGCAGTGCAGAGTTCACTGCAGGCGTCGCCTGCAGAGGTGCGCTATCGCCGCATGGGGGACAAAGTACTGGAGCAGGGCTCCGCGAATCTTAGCTGGAGCACCGCTAACGCGAGTGCTGTTTCCATAGAGCCCTTGGGCTCAGTAAAGGCCAGCGACACGCAAGAGCTCAAACCGACGCCTAAGCAGGACAACAATGGTCCGGTCGACGAGGTTCAAACCTACACGCTGACGGCGAAGAATGAGTGTGGAGGGTCAAGTACACGAACTGCCACTCTTCACATCAGCGGAACGATTGACCCCATTCCGGAGCTCCCGTTGGTGAGTGTATTTTTTCCCACTGGTCTCCCAGACCAGAGAAACCCAGAAACCGGATTGGTTAAAAGTCAACAAGAAATGCTGGCTCGAATCGCGCAGGCATTCAAAAACTACCTCGAGTACGAACCGGACGCACATCTGACGGTAATCGGCAACGCAGACGAGCGGGATTCCAACGCTAGGAATAAACCATTGAGCGAGCGGCGTGCCAATAGTGTCAGGCAATACCTCGCATCCCTTGGTATCCCCGATAGTAAGATTGCGGTCATAGCCCAGGGAGACGAGAAACAGATCGACGCTGGCACCGTGAAACAGCTACAGGTAGAAAATCCGCGGAAAGGACCAAAGGCAGCCGGCAATCTGCAGGATATGACCTGGGCGTATAACCGGCGCGTCGATATAGTGTTGATGCCAAAGGAAATCGTTTCAAAGCAGTACTTCCCGGAAGACGCGGAAGATGCAAGCGTATTGGCGGAGAGTAAGTGGCCTGATCGTAAGGAGATCGTAAGCTTGGCATCGCAGAAGGAGCGCCTTCCCGTTGATGCTGCGCCGGAATCGAACCACAAATAGCGAGTAAAAGTCGCATACCTCTGGGCAATGTATGGTTGGTGTCGCCCATCAAGAGTATTAACATTCTTTTAGTGGCCATGCTGTTGTGCGATATCTACGCAGGGCCAAGAAGATTGAGGCGAGTGCTGAGGATATGTTAGCGCACAAAGATCGTGCGAAGTGGCGCCAGCCAATTCGGGAACTGTAGTTGGTTGCATACAGTTTTGCGCAACAGAACCTGGCCGACTTGAGGCAGAAGCAGCCGATCCAAACGACGATCGTGATCTTTGAGATAAAGATCGTCCGGTAAACTGCCGGCTACGGGCAGAGACTGTGGTCTTGCTCCAGCGAAATGCTGCGATCTACATAAAGCTAAACGCTCAAACCGCGGCTCGGAGGTCCAGTTCACGCTAGTGCAGAAAGAAAGTGTCACTTTACGGGTACTCGCCAACAATTTGTTGCCATAAGGAATACCCGGCCCCTTCTTGTCCTTTTTCTCGGTCTGAGCATCGGTTTGGCTCTCGCGAGCATTTCCGCCTTTGGCGCCAACACAGACCGCCAGCAAACTGAGATTCTTTTTCTCTCTTTCTCGGATCCTGATCGTCCCGACATCAATGGATTGATCGAGGAGGCGGAGACGCAGATTCTGCAAGGCCGGAACACACCTATTCATTTCACTTTTGAGTATCTCGATCCCTCGTCATCAGTGGCGGACCGATCTGCGCAAAAGAGACTCTCGTTGTACTTGCGCGAGAAGTACCAGGGCCATTCCTTCAAATTAGTCATAGGCATCGGCGAGCAGGCGTCTATACTGGCCGAAGAACTTCGTGCGACATTGTTTCCAAATGGAGTTCTCGTCTTCGATGTTGTTGATCCGGCCGATCTCAGAAAGTGGTTGAATCGCAAGGCAACCAGAACGGGTGTGATCCGAAGCTCACGCTTTGTTCCAACTCTTCAAGTAGCGCTAGCCCAAAATCCCGGTACCCGGCATGTAGTAGTCGTCTCCGGCTCCTCTGATATAGAAAAGCTCGAGCTGAAGAGGGCAAGGAGCGAGTTCCGATCATACGAATCTAACCTCGAGTTTCAATACTGGGAGGACCTCAAGTTCCAGGACATCGGTGCTCGGTTGTCCAAAGTGGATCCTAATAGCGTCATCTTATTGCTTGATTTCCTGGCTGACGCTGCCGGTGAGCAATACGTTCCAGCCCAGATTCTGCCAGCGATTGCGCGTACAGCGAATCGCCCCATCTATGGAACATACGCTTCCTTTGTCGGGAACGGCATCGTGGGGGGCAGGGTAGTTGATTTGCGTGAGGTAGGCCGAATTCTCGGTCAATATGGGTTGCGCATTCTAAACGGTGAGAAGCCACAGAACATTCCCGTCGCTACAGGTGAATTCCAACGCTACATATTTGACTGGCGTCAACTACGGCACTGGGGTATTTCCCATGACAAGGTTCCGCCGGAAAGCTCGGTGCTTTACTGGCAGTCTTCGTTATGGGAACTCCACCGCTGGAAAATCGTGGGCCTTCTCGCGGCTGTGGTAATCGAAACTCTGCTCATTATTTTGCTGCTGCGGATCCACGCCCGTCGCAAGCAGGTTGAAGAAACACTCTGTCAAAAGAAGCAAGAACTTTCAGAAGCCCAGCGCATAGCGCAACTTGGCAGTTGGCAATGGGACGCGGACTCCGATGCTTTCACTTGTTCGAGTGCGCTTTACACCCTGATTGGCCTTGATCCTACGCTACCTACATTTCCGTTCAAGGCACAGTCCGAATTCTTCTCTCCCGAAAGTTGGTTACAACTGTGCCAAAGTGCAGAGAAGGCTCTTCAAACTGGAGAATCTTACGAGTTAGAACTGGAAGGGCATGGTCCATACGGGGCCAAGGTCTGGGTTAGCGCCCGGGGAGAGGCGGTTCGCGATGCGAGCGGTCTAATTTACAAATTGCGTGGGACTGTGCAGGACATTACAGAGCACAAAAAAGCGGAGGAGATGCGGTTTCGCCATGCCGCGATCGTCGAGTCCTCAGAAGATGGGATCATCTCGAAGGATCCAGATGGATTCATTCTAACCTGGAATCTCGGAGCGCAACGCATTTTTGGATTCAGCGGAGCGGAGATCATCGGTCGGCCAATCACGATGCTCGTGCCGTCCCACTTGCGCGAGGAAGAGCAGACGCTCTCACGAAGAGTTCGAGACGGGGAGAGGATCGAACGCTTTGAAACGGATCGTGTGACCAAGGAAGGTAAAGTCATAAACATAGGCTTAACGATATCCGCTATCAGAGATTCAATAGGCAGGATCGTCGGTTTTTCTGAGATTGCCCGCAACATTACGGAACGCAAGCGAGTCGAAGAGGAGCTAAAGAAGTCCGAGGAAAAGTTTTCCAAAGCGTTCCGGCATAGCCCGCTCGCCATAACCCTGACTAGTGCGAAGACGCATCGGTACATCGACGTCAACGACACTTATGTCCGCCTGACAGGCTTCCAGCGCGAAGAAGTGATTGGACGCAGCGCACTCGATCTTGACCTTTGGGTGAACCCCGCTGATAGGGAAAGTCTGGTAGAGCGCCTGCTAAGCCAAGGCAGTATTCACGATGTAGAATATCGATTTTGTACAAAAGACAAGAGGACTATTGTCGGCCTCGCGTCGGCGGAGCTGGTTGAAATCCAAGGGGAGCTCTATGTCTTAGGCGTGATCGCAGACGTTACGGATCGCGTGCAGGCAGAGCAAGCGCTGGCAGAGAGCGAGAGGAGATTCCGCCTCATGGCGGATTCAGCGCCGGTGCTGATGTGGATGGCCGGTGTCGACAAACTCTGCACCGACTTCAACAAGGAATGGCTAAGATTTACCGGGCGAACTATGGAACAGGAATTAGGCGAAGGTTGGACAGAAAACGTTCATCCCGAGGACCGTGAGCGGTGCCTGCAGGCTTACGGCTTCGCCTTCGACGCGAAGCGGCCATTTACCGTCGAATATCGCTTGAGGCGTCACGATGGTCGATATCGATGGATCTTTGATCGTGGAGTACCCCGTTTTCTCGAGAACGGCAATTTTGCTGGATACATCGGCTGCTGTGTCGATATTACAGAGGAAAAGGAGGCGAAGTCTGTTCGAAGGGAACTCAGCGGCTGGCTGATGCATGCGCAGGAGGAAGAGCGTGCGCGAATTGCCAGAGAGTTGCATGACGACATCAATCAAAGACTGGCGCTTCTGGCAAATGGATTGCAGAGCTTGGAGCAGAGTTCGGAAGATCCAAGTGAATCTGGCCTGACGAAGCAGATTGGAGAGCTGTGGCAGCTGACCAGCGAGATTGCCAACGATGTCCAGCATTTGTCGCACCAGCTGCACCCTTCCAAGCTGCATTATCTTGGCCTGCCTGCCGCGATTCGCGACCTCTGTCACGAATTCTCGAGGCTGCACAAGATTGAGGTGGAATGCATTGTGCAAGAGCCGCGTCTCAAACTGGACGAAAATGTTTCGTTGACATTGTATCGAGTGATTCAAGAGTCCCTTCGGAACGTGGTAAAGCACAGTCGTGCGCGTCACGTGAAGGTAGAACTGAACGCTCGACCGACCGTGGTTCACTTACGCGTTTCGGATGACGGGATAGGCTTCAACGCGGACCACGAAGAAAACAATCAAGGACTTGGGGTTGTCAGCATGCGTGAGCGCCTGCGGTTAACAGGCGGCGAACTGTCAATCTGGTCCCGGCCGTCTCTGGGTACACAGATAGAGGCCATCATTCCTCTTGCTGCAGAGCGTGCCCGCACCGCGTAGCCGACACCTAACCTCTTCACAAATTGAATCACCCGTTAATTCTGACAGTAGCTACTCTACTCGCCTAGTCATAGCGTGGTTTCGAGTTGCCTAGTGCCAAAAAAAAGACAACGTCGTGCAGATTCCGAGGCCTTCCCGTCAGTTGTTGAAGGCGGACTTGTGCGAAAAGTAAGCGTACTCCTCGCCGACGACAACTCTGACATCCTGGATCACGTTCGCAGGATGCTGGAAAAGAACAAGAGTTACGAGGTTGTTGGGGCTGTGATGGACGGAGCCGCCGTACTGAGTGAGTACTCCCAACTGAGGCCTGATGTAATTGTGCTCGACATATCGATGCCGGGGTTGAGCGGTATCGATGCGGCCCGGGAGCTTCGAGATCTCGGGTGTTCTTCCAAGATCATCTTCTTAACAGTTCACGAAGACTCCGACTACCTCAACGCGGCCATGAGCGCTGGCGGGTCGGCATACGTTGTAAAAGCGAGAATAAATACCGACCTGATATGTGCCATCAAGGCAGTACTCTCCAACCAGATCTTTGTTTCAGCCACCCTTTTGTATACCCGTGGCTGAGACGTGCTGCTCTCCACGACGGACCGAAACACCTTGCCGTGCCTCACAAATTAGCTGAACCAATGATACATTCTCGCGTTGAACTTGCTCAGTACTGCGCATTCGTCCTCTGATTGAATGATGCTGCTGCACCTCGCCTCTGCCATTTCCAAGACCCTGTTACTAATGACAGTTACCCAGTGATATAGCTGCTTTTAGTGTCAAAGCAGGTTGGAGCCTTACCAGCCGCTGCTGTGATTCGCGGCTGATGCGCTATCCAATAAGTGTCGAAGGGCAACGATAGGGTGCAGAACGGATTTGTGGCTGTAACCATGAAATGCATGCACGGGATCCGCATATTGGAGCGCTTGTTGCTCGTGTTGGGATTGTCATTGCTCGCATTTTATGGTGGAGCTCGTATTCATAGGACAGTTTTGTCTCGAGCCGAAGTGAGCCGTTTCAAGACTGAACGGCTTAGGTTGGCAGATCAGAAAAGTGACGTGGAATTCGTAGCAGCGGATCCGGACGTCAGTTTGTGGTCTCCGAAACGGATTCGAGACTACGAGGACAGCCTCAGTTCTCATTTCGCGCCGGCAGTCGCCGTTCTTCGCGTTCCAAAAATCCATGTTGAAGTCCCGGTGCTAGAGGGAACCGATGACTTGACCTTGAATCGAGGGGTTGGGCGAATTGCAGGCACATCGATTCCCGGAGAAGAAGGCAACATTGGCATCGCCGGACATCGCGACGGTTTCTTCCGCGGCCTGAAAGATGTTGGCCTGGGAGACACCATAGAAATGCTTACCGCGGACCGCATGGAGACTTACGTCATTGATCGCATTTTCATCACTGAGACGAATGATGTTTCTGTGCTGGCAAGGCGTGAGCACCCGTCATTGACTCTGGTGACTTGTTATCCCTTTTACTTCGTAGGGAGCGCACCAAAACGCTACATCGTTCAGGCATATATCAGTAATTCTGCTCCGGCAGGCAATCACATTAGTGCACGCTCGACGACAAGGGCGAGAGTGTTAACTGACGAAAGTACGAGATGAATCTGTCTTTAGGCTAAAAAGCGGCACATACGGCTTGAGCTAACAAGGAGAACACACGATGAACGCAAGAACACGTTGGACCAATACTTGGCTAATGCTTCTAGTGGCAGGCGTTTGGCTAGCCTCCACATTAAGCATGACCGCCCAGGTGAAAAGCAACACCTCGGAAACATCTCATGACGCGACGGTTGAGACATCGGTCGCCAGAGGCGAGGTAGTTTATGTCTCGGGCAACGACCTGGTCGTGAAAATGGAAGACGGAACGCTGAGGCACATCAATAACGTGCCTGAGAGCGCCCGAGCTACCGTCGACGGCAAGGAGATCGGCATTCACGACGTAAAGGTCGGAATGAAGCTCGAGAAAACCATTACGACTACAACCACTCCCAAGACCATCACGACTGTACAGACGGTTACGGGCAAAGTATGGCATGTAAATCCACCGACCTCTGTCATTCTGAGTCTGGAGGATGGTACGAACCAGAAGTTCAACATCCCCAAGGATCAGAAATTCGATGTTGACGGACAGAAGGTGGACGCGTGGGGCTTGAAGAAAGGCATGAAGATTTCCGCCACCAAGATCGTGGAAGAGCCCGTGACACAAGTTGAGCAGGAGGCGAAGGTTTCCGGCCAGATGCCACCTCCACCTCCCGCTCCGCCGGCCGAGGCGCCAATACTGGTCGCAGTCGCAGCACCAGCTCCTGCTGCTCCTGCTGCACCGGCTGAGCTGCCGAAGACGGGGAGCCCGCTGGTTTTGATCGGCCTCTTGGGTGCGCTCTCCACGGCAGCTTCATTCGGTCTGAGAGTGATCCGAAAGGGATAGTTTCAGGGGACCGGGTTCGTTAACAGCTCCGTCATGACAAGAATGGCGAGCCCGGTATTGTTCTTCCGGCACGAGGTATGAGCTTCGAACCGGCGGTACGCCGCGCTCGCGCAGCAAATCTGTCGGAAGCCGCACGTTTGAAGGAAACCATGTATGAAGTATCTCGCCGGATTTTTCATGCTGCTGTTCACGAGCCTGTTTGTTCTGGCTCAGACTAGCGATGCGCCGCAACCTGCCAGTTCCGCGTTTTCGCCGGCGAAAAGCATCGGGATGTTTGCTTACCCTAAGAACAAACAGAGCTCCGACCAGCAACTCAAGGACGAAGGTGAATGCTATACCTCGGCCAAACAGAACACTGGGTTCGATCCGCAGGCCGCAGGACCGCAAGCACCGAGCGCCGAATCTCAGCAAGAGGCTCAAAAGCAAGCTGCCGAACAGGCAGGGAAGTCGGGGCCCAAAGGTGGAGCGGTCAAGGGCTCCGCGAAGGGCGCAGCGGGAGGTGCTGCCATCGGTGCCATTGCCGGAGATGCTGGGCAGGGAGCAGCTATTGGCGCTACAGCAGGTGCCGTTGCCGGTAGACGCCAGCAGAAGAAAGCTCAAAAGGCAGCTCAGAAGCAAGCCGCCGAGCAAACTGCTCAGTCTCAACAGCAGGCCCAGGCGGAAAAGAATGCCCAGCAGCAAGGCGCTTTGGATGGGTTCAAGCGAGCGTTTTCGGCCTGCATGGATGCACGAGAATACTCCGTTCAGTGATTATGCGGGACAGTTCTCAATTCCACTTCCTGAAACACGCAGTCGATTTACAGAAAATATTTAGGAGAGTTTCATATGCCGAAGCTGATTGTTATTTGCGCAATGTTAGGCCTGCTGGTGCCAGTGGCCCTGAGTCAGACCGCGCAAGTCAGCGCGAAACCCCTGACCGACGAGGATATTAAACTCTTTCGCTCAGACGTGCAGGCGGACAAGAATAAAATTATTGCGCATACCATGCGGTTTACGGATGCGGAGTCAACGACATTCTGGCCGGTCTACCGAGACTTCGCACGCGACCAGCAAGCGATCGGTGATGAACGCGTACAGCTAATCAAAGACTATGCGCAGAATTACGATAGCATCGACGCAGCGAAGGCTAAGGACATGGTGCAGCGCATGATCGGTATCGAGAACAAGACCGGCCAACTCAGAGAAAGCTATTGGCCAAAATTCGAAAAGGCTCTGGGTGCGAAGCGGGCTGCTAAGTTCTACCAGGTAGATAATCGGCTGACCTTGCTAGTCAATGTGCAGTTAGCGTCCGACATTCCTCTCGTACCATAGCAGGAGCAGGAGGAATGGGAATATCTTTGTTCCAAGTGACGTAGTTCGTGACCGCGACGTGACCGAGGTGCGTTGCTGTAACTCGCCGGTGGGCTGCTTTGGGATCTCAGTTGGTCCGTGACGCTCGAAATGCGCTCGTTCGCCCGTGTGCCCATCACTGATCAGATTTTGTTTTCTTGGACGGGCCAGAGAGAATCGTTGTGCCTTTGGGATCTCTTTTCGGTATTGGAAGGTGCTGGATGCGAGCACTGCCATAACTGTTCTGCTTTACCCACTCTGCCAACCACTTCGCAAAGATGTTGTTTTTCTCAAGTTCTGTTCTCGTTGTCATTTGTTGCCATCTTTCCCTACCCAAGTTGGTAAATCGATCTCGAAAGGCAGGTACCTAAACCTGCTTTGGCGCTCGACCTGCAAGACCACGGCATCCCCAGGCTTAAAGGCTTGCAACAACGAGCGAAGGCTGTCGACCGTCTGCACATCCGTTCCGTTTACAGAGCGGATCAAGTCTCCCACTAGTGGGCCGGTGTCGATATCACTGTGCGCGAATGTTCCTGATACAAAAACGCCAGATTTTGAGCGAAATGCTCCGTGGGATGTGCGACTGCTCTCGCCGAGAGCCGTAGCGAGGATTCCGAGTGGTTTCACGATGCTCTGGTGCACACGAGTTGCTCCATGAAGTCCTCAGTATCATCCACATGCTCTCGTATGAGTAGAGATGCAGTGATCCTTTGCGAGCCTCTTAAAAACTGGAGTTCAACGTGTTGGCCAGGTCGCTTTGTTTAAAAGGCAGTTGCATACTGCGCGATTGTGGTGATGGGGCTCCCATCTAGAGCGATGAGAATATCTTGTGGCCGAATCCCGGCCGCGTCACTTGGACCATCCACGTCTACGTCCGAGACAATCAGACCAGAGCCCTGGGATAAACCCAATCCAGCAGCCATAGTCGATGTAATGGCTTGAACCTTTAGTCCAACATCTCCCACTTCGATGTGTCCCTTACTTCTTAGTTCTTTGTAGATGAGATACAGGAGGTTACTGGGAAGAGCGAATCCAAGCCCCTCACTGCCGCCTCCCTCCGTCAAAATGAAGCTGGTCATTCCAATTAGTTGTCCATGAATGTTAACTAATGCCCCGCCACTGCTACCCGGGTTGATCGCGGCATCGGTTTGGATATACAAGGGGGCTGCTTCAGATTCGCGTGGTCGCCCTAGTCCGCTAATGACACCCATTGATAGCGAATTGTTCAATCCTTCGGGGTTGCCTATGGCGAAGACC
>Ga0136846_1214090_pt1 | contig 14631 bp, 17 predicted proteins | sample HopSoiMetagenom2_FD_96841 | JGI IMG/M metagenome (GOLD analysis project Ga0136846, IMG submission 96841) | Grasslands soil microbial communities from Hopland, California, USA - 2 Assembly 2016 (version 4) | ecosystem: Environmental > Terrestrial > Soil > Grasslands | place: USA: Hopland...
GACGAGGCCGGCTGATGCCGCTGGCCGCCATGGGTGAGATCATCGGCCCGGCCCGCGCCGCGGGCCGGGGCGCCGGCGCGTTCAACGTCATCGGCATCGAGCACGCCGAGGCCATCGTGACCGGGGCCGAGGCGGTGCGCGCCCCGGTCGTGCTCCAGATCAGCGAGAACTGCGCCGCCTGGCACGGCGCCCTGGACCCCATCGCGCGCGCCTGCCTGGCCGTCGCGGCCGCGGCCGCGGTGCCCGTCGCGGTGCACCTGGACCACGCCTCCCGCCGGGACCTGGTCCGGGCGGCGGTCCGGCTCGGGCTGGGTTCGGTCATGTTCGACGCGTCCGGCCTGCCGTCCCGCGAGAACGTCCGGGCCACCGCCGAGCTGACCCGGTGGTGCCGGGATCAGGGCGTCTGGGTCGAAGCCGAGCTGGGCGAGATCGGCGGCAAGAACGGCGTGCACTCGCCGCTTGCCCGTACCGACCCGGACGAGGCGGCCGGCTATGTCGCCGCCACCGGCGTGGACGCGCTGGCGGTGGCGGTCGGCAGCTCGCACGCCATGCTGACCCGGGACGCGGTCCTGGACTTCGACCTGGTGGGACGGCTGCGCCAGGCCGTCAGGGTCCCGCTCGTCCTGCACGGTTCGTCCGGGGTCCCGGACCAGGACCTGGCGGCCGCGGTCCGGGCCGGGATGACGAAGATCAACATCGCGACCCAGCTGAACAAGGTCTTCACCGCCGCCGTCCGGGATTACCTGTCCGCCGACTCTGCGGTGGTTGATCCCAGGAGGTACGGTTCGGCGGGACGCGACGCGATCGCGCCCGAGGTAGCCCGGCTGCTCGGCGTCATCGGCGCCGTGCCCGCGGGCGTGTGGGGAGGAGGCGCCGGTGAGTCGTTACCGCCGGTGGAACGAGCTGCTGGAACTGCTGGCCGCGGCGGGCCAGCTCCAGGTGGAGGACGCCGCCAAGGCGCTGAACGTGTCCGCGGCCACCATTCGCCGGGACTTCGACGAGCTGGCCGGCCAGCAGATGCTCACCCGGATCCGAGGCGGCGCGGTCGCCGAAGGGGTCAATTACGACCTGCCGCTGCGCTATAAGACCGAACGGCATCCGTCCGAGAAGCAGCGCATCGGGGCGCTGGCGGCCGGCATGGTCCGGACCGGCCAGGCCGTCGGCCTGAACGGCGGCACCACTACCACCGAGGTGGCCCGCGCCCTGGCTACCCGCCCGGATCTGGGCGAGGCCGGCCCGTCGCCCTCGCTCACCGTGGTCACCAACGCGCTCAACATCGCCACCGAGCTGGCCATCCGGCCGCACATCAAGATCGTGACTACCGGCGGGGTGGCCCGGCCGCAGTCCTATGAGCTCACCGGGCCGCTCGCCACCGGCGTGCTGGAGCAGGTCACGCTGGACATCGCCTTCCTGGGGGTGGACGCGATCGACGCGGTGGCCGGGGCGACCGCGCACCACGAGGGCGAGGCGAGCATCAACCGGCTGATGGGCCGGCAGGCCCGCAAGGTCGTCATCGTCGCGGACAGCTCCAAGGTAGGCCAGCGCGCGTTCGCCCGGATCTGCACTCCGGCCGAGATCGACGTCCTGGTGACCGACGGGGGCATCAACCCCGAGGACGCCGCCCTGCTCGAAGCCGCCGGGGTCGACGTTGTCACGGCCTAGCGCCGATCTGGTCGTCCTGGGCGACTGCAACCCGGACGTGCTGGTGACGGGCGACGATGTCACCCCGTCGTTCGGTCAGCAGGAAAAGCTCGTCGACGGGATCTCGCTGGTCATCGGCGGTTCGGCGGCGATCACCGCGGTGGCCGCCGCGCGGCTCGGGCTGAGCGTCGCGCTGGCCGCCGCGGTCGGCGCCGACCCGGCCGGGCGCTTCATGCTGGACCAGCTGTCCGCCGAGGGCGTGGACGTCGAGGCGGTCGTGGTCCGGGACGACATGCCGACCGGGATGACGGTGGCGCTGTCCCGGGGCGGCGACCGCGCCATCTTGACCGCGCTGGGCGCGGTGGCCTCGCTGACCGCGGCGGATGTACCCGCTTCCCTGCTGGCCGGGGCCCGGCATGTGCACGCCAGCTCCTTGTTCCTGCTCGAGGCCTCGCTCGGCCCCGGCCTGGCCGGCCTGTTCACCGCCGCCCGGGCCGCGGGCGCGACAACGTCACTGGATACCAACTGGGATCCGGCCGGGCAGTGGACCAGCGAGCACCTGGCCGCCGCGATCGGCGCGACTGACCTGCTGCTTCCCAACGAGGCCGAAGCGCTGCGGCTGAGCGGCGCGCTGTCCTTGGACGAGGCCGTCGCGAAGCTCACCGCTTCCGGCGCCCGGCTCGTCGTCAAGCTGGGCGAGCGCGGCGCGCTGTGCGTCGACGGCCCCGTCCGGCACCGGGTCAGCCTGCCGCCCGTCATCCCGGCGGACACCACCGGCGCGGGCGACTGCTTCAACGCCGGCCTGATCGCCGGGCTCCTCGACGGCATGGAGCTGCCCCGGGCCGCCGCCCTCGGCTGCGCCGCCGGCGCCCTGTCCACCGCCGCCCCCGGCGGCACCGCCAGCGCCCCGGACCGGACCGCCGCCGTCAAGCTGGCCGCCACCGCCAGCATCACCGCAGCTTGAGATGCGGATATCGTCCATGATCGCGAAAGGTTTTATATCAAAAAACGTAGTGAATCCTTCGCGATCATGGAACGGCCGGGCAGAGGCAAGCCCCGGCCGGGCTCAGGGGCGGGTGACGCGGTGGATGAGGTCGCGCCAGCCGCGGGTGATGCGGCGGGCGGTCCGGGCGGGGTCTTCGGCCAGGTCGGTGGCGGACAAGTAGAGCAGCAGCGGGCCGTCGAGAGCGGCGGTGAGCTGGACGGCCAGGATGTCGAGGTCGGCCGGGCCCAGGTCGAGCTGTCCGAGCAGGACGCGGATGTGGAGCTGGGAGAGCGGGGTGCTCGATCCGGCCGGGATGGGCTGGCCGCCGTCGAGGGTGGCGCGGGCGATGTCGGCGTGCTCGATCAGGAAGGCGACCCGGGCCTGGCCGTAGGCGACCAGCCGTTCCAGCGGCGGGGCGCCGGGACCGAGCGGCGGCGGCCCGGAGAGGACCTGTTCCTGGAAATCGCGCTCGGTGTCGTCGAGCAGGGCCCGGAAGATACCCGCCCGGGTGCCGAACCGGCGGAACACCGTGCCCTTGCCCAGGCCGGCCCGTTCAGCCAGGCCGTCCATGGTCAGCGTGTCCGCGCCCTGCCCGGCCAGCATCTCGCGCGCGGTGGCCAGCAGGTGCTGCCGGTTGCGGGCGGCGTCAGCCCGCTCGGCGGGCGGCGCTGCGCCGAGTACCTCCAGGCTGGGCGGCACGAACTGATTCACGCCCTCACTCTACGGCCGGAATATTGACCGTACTGGTGGCGCGGCCGGGGCCCATGTGCACCCCGGCCGTCCGTGACGTACTGGCTCGAACTTAGAGCAGTTCGAGGATGGTGGCGTTGGCCTGGCCGCCGCCCTCGCACATGGTCTGCAGCCCGTACCGGATGCCGTTGTCCCGCATGTGGTGGACCAGCGTGGTCATGATGCGCGCGCCGGAGCCGCCCAGCGGGTGACCGAGGGCGATCGCGCCGCCGTTCGGGTTGAGCGCCTTGCCGTCGGCGCCGATGTCGGCCCGCCAGGCCAGCGGCACCGGGGCGAAGGCCTCGTTGACCTCGAACGCCCCGATCTCGTCCACCGACAGGCCGGAACGCTGCAGGGCCTTGCGGGTGGCCGGGATCGGCGCGGTCAGCATGATGATCGGGTCGGCGCCGGCCAGCACCGCGGTGTGAACCCGGGCGATCGGGGTGAGGCCGAGCTCGGCGGCCTTCTCGCTGGTGGTCATCAGCAGCGCGGCCGAGCCGTCGGAGATCTGCGAGGAGTTGCCGGCGGTGATCACGCCGCCCTCGGGCTTGAAGACCGTCTTGAGGCCGCCGAGGCTTTCCAGCGTGCTGCCGCGCCTGATGCCCTCGTCCTTGGAGATCACCGTGCCGTCGTCCAGCGTGACCGGGGCGATCTGCGCGTCGAACCGGCCCTCGTCCTGAGCCGCCGCCGCCCGCTCGTGGCTGGACAGGGAGAACTCGTCGACCTGCTGCCGGGAGAAGCCCCACTGCTCGGCGATCATCTCGGCGCCGACGCCCTGGTTGGGGAAGACCCCGTGGTAGCGCTCGAGGAACGAGGTGCCGAGCGGGTTCTGGCCGTTGATCGAGCTGCCCATCGGCACCCGGCTCATCGACTCCACGCCGCCCGCCACCACCACGTCGTACTGCCCGGCGATGAGCCCGGCGGCGGCGAAGTGCACCGCCTGCTGGCTCGATCCGCACTGCCGGTCCACCGTGACCCCGGTGACCGTCTCCGGCCAGCCGGCGGCGAGCACCGCGGTGCGGGCGATGTCCAGCGTCTGCTCGCCGACCTGCGATACACAGCCCCAGACCACGTCGTCGACGGCCGTGGGGTCGATGCCGCTCCGCTGCGCCAGCGACTTGAGGATGTGCGCGGAAAGCTCCACCGGATGTACCCCGGACAGCCCGCCATTGCGCTTGCCGACCGGCGTCCGGACCGCTTCGACGATGACCGCGTCGCGCATGTTTCTCCCTCCGGCGGAGACCAGGGCTGTCACCGCACTCGTTCGGTATAAATCCTAACGGCCATAGGTAAATTCCGGCAGTGACCCGGCTCACAGGAATCCGCGGACCCATAATGGAGATCATGCCGCGACCGGCCAGCCCGCTGATCAGTCACGACGCCGTCGTCGAAGCGTCGCTGCTGATCATCGACCGTGAGGGCCTGGACGCGTTCAGCCTGCCCCGGCTGGCGCGGGAGCTGAACGTGGCGGCGCCGTCGCTGTACCACCACTTCGCCGACCGGGCCGACATCTTGCGCACGGTGGCCCGGGCCATCGTGCTGGCGACCCGGCTGCCCGACCCGGCCACGTGCGCGACCTGGGTGGACTGGTTCGTGGGGATCAGCCTGGCGTTCCGCCGGGCGGTGCTGAGCCACCGCAACGCCGCGCCGATCCTGCTCGAGTTCATGCCGCGGGACCTGCTGGTCCGCAACTACGAGATCGGCGTCCGGATCCTGGCCGAGATCGGCGTCCCGCCCGGGCAGCGGATCCTGGTCATCGACGGGCTCGACACCCTGACGCTGGGCGCCTCGCTGGCCGCGGCGGCTAAGAGCCCGGCCCAGGCCGGGCAGGTTTTCGCCAGCGTCGATCCGGACACCGAGCCGATGCTCGCGCAGGAACTGGCGTGTAACCGCCTGACGGCGGAGGAACTGTTCGCCGCGTCGGTCCGCAGCTTCCTGGCCGGCGCGGTGCCGGACGTGCCGTCCGATGCTCCCGCCCCGCTGGTCCTGCTGGCGCGGGACTAGGGGGTCTCAGACCAGGGCCAGGACCTCGGCGGGAGTGACGCTGCCCGGAGCCCGGCGCTCCCGGGCCGCCTGGTTGGCCAGCCGCTGCAGCACCTCGTTGACCGGCGCGGGCACGCCGAGCTCACGGCCGAGCAGCGCGATCTCCCCGTTGAGGTAGTCGGCCTCGATCGACCCGGTACCGCGAGTCAGGCTCTGCCAGGACGAGCCACCACCCCGTTCGGTTCCATTGATCTTGACGACCTGCACCTGGTCGGCCCGGAACCTGGTGTTCTCCTCGCTGCCGGCGTACGCGATGCCGGCCGCGCCGAGTACCGCCTTGCCCTCGGCCCGCACGCGGCGGCGCAGTTCGGAATGATCACCGAGACCGCACACTGCCTCGATCGCGTTGGCCAGGTTGGCCAGCAGCTTGCCGTGCTTCCAGCGCATGATGTCCGGGACCACCGGGGCGACGAAGCGACTGGCGGCCAGATCGGCGCCGATCCGCTCGATGGTCCCGTCGGTGCCGGAGGGGTACCGGCCGACGTGCAGCAGCCCGGACAGCGGGGCGCCCTGCGCCGCCACCAAGCCGGGCTCCAGGTGAGTGGCCGGCAGCCAGACGCACACCCCGTACACATGCCGGAAGCGGCGCAGCGCGAGCCGCTCGCTCGCCACCCCGTTCTGCGCGCAGAGCACGGGCAGGTCCTCGGCGGCGACGGTGCCGCCCTGCACCGGCTTCCACGCCCACCCGGCCAGCGCCGCCTCGGCGTCCTGGGTCTTGGTCGCCAGGAGAAGGACGTCGCCGGCGCACAGCTCAACCTCGTCCGGCCCGCTCACCGCGGGAACGCCGATGACGGACGTGCCTTCCGGGGTGGCCAGCCGCAGGCCGCCCTGGACGCGGAGCGCGTCGAGGTGCGGGCCGCGGGCCACCAGCACCACCTCGTGCCCCGCCTGGGCCAGCCGCCCGCCGATGGTCCCGCCGACGCCGCCGGCCCCGATGACGATGTAGCGCATCGCACCCATTGTGGCCGGCCGTGGCCGTCCCGGGCGTGGTTGTCGCCCGCACCCCGGGCGTGTCCGCGAGCACCATGGCTGGGCAGCCCTTGTGTATAGCAGAATACTGATAGTAGAGTTCTGATATGCCTCGTGACGCTCTCGCCAACCCGGTCGCGCTGCCCGTGCTGGGCGCCCTGCTGGAACAGCCCATGCACCCGTATCAGCTAGCCGTGACGCTCGCCGAGCGCGGCGTGCCGGTCAACCGCGGATCGGTCTACGACACGGTAGAAGCGATGGCCCGGGCCGGCTGGATCGAGCCGTTGCCCGCCGAGCAGGAGGGAGCGCGCCCGCAGCGAACCCCGTACGCCCTCACCGAGGACGGCCGGGACGAACTGGTCCGGCGGCTGGACGCCCGGATCCGCACGCCCCGCCGGGAGTTCACCGAGTTCCTCGGGGCGGTCAGCCACATCGGCGTGCTCGGCCCGGCCCGGGCCGCCGCGGCCCTGGCCGAACGAGCCGAGCGGCTCGCCGTCCTGGCGGACGAGGACCACCGCCGCCTGGACGAAGCCCTGGCCGACGGGAGGGTGCCCCGCCTGTTCGTCATCGAGGCGGAGTACGCGCTGGTGCTGATGCAGGCCGAACGGGAGTGGGTGCTGGCGCTGGCCGATGAGATCAGGGACGGAGGGCTGGCATGGCCGACGGCATCAGCGCAAGGCTGACGTTCGGGATCTACCCAGGCAGCGCGCTCGGGGGCATCGATCTGGGCGGCCCGCCGGACGAGCCGGACCGGATCAATCAGGCGCTCGACCAGCTCCAGGGCTGCACCGGACGGCCATTCACGGTCCGGGCCTACGACGCCTACGCCGACCCCGGCGATACCGTTCCCCCCGTCCCGCGGCAGACCCCGGCGGGCTATGACCGCTACCTCGGCCGCGGGCGGACGCTCGACCTAGTCGCCCAGTACCACTCCCGCTCGGGTGACGTGGCGGGCTTCTGCGCGTTCGTCGAGGACCTGATCGGCCGCCACGGCGAGCACCTGGCCACCCTCCAGGTCTGCGAGGAACCCAACGTCACCGGTGACCCCGCCCTGGACGGTGCCTACCCCGGGGTCACCGAAGCGCTCATCGCCGGGGTCAAGACCGCAAAACAAGCGGCCGAACGGAGTGGGCGCGACATCAAGGTCGGCTGCAACAGCACCCCTTTGCCGGGCCCGGCCGCTGGCTTCTTCACCGAGCTGACCCGGGCCGGCGGGAAGCAGTTCGTCGCCGGCCTCGACTTCATCGGCCTGGATTTCTTTCCCGACGTCTTCCGCCCGGTTGCGGCGGATCACCTGGCCGGTGTCGTCGAGGCCCTGCTGGCCGGGCACCGCCGGGACAACCTGGCGCCGGCCGGGCTGGGGCACCTGCCGCTGGTGGTGACCGAGCACGGCTGGCCCACCGGCCCGGGCCGGCCGCAGGCACGCCAGGCCGAGGTGCTCGGCACGGTCATCGACGTAATCTCCCGTCACGCCGCGGCGCTCAACATCACCGGATACATCCATCACACGCTGCGCGACGCCCGCTCGGACGGCTCCGGGCTGTTCTGCCGGTTCGGGCTGATGACCGACGACTACACGCCCAAGCCCGCCTTCGGCCTCTACCAGGACCTGATCAGCAGGTTCTCGCAGGGGCAGCGGTAATGTACGCACGGTGAGCCAACCAGTGGGAATTGTCGGAGCGGGGATCGTCGGGCTGGCCACGGCCCGGCAGCTGGCCCGGGCGGGCGTGCCGGTGACGGTGTGGGAGAAAGAGCCCGCGGTGGCGCGGCACCAGACTGGCCGTAACTCCGGCGTGGTGCACGCGGGGATCTACTACCAGCCCGGCTCGGCGAAGGCCAAGATGACCCGGCGCGGCGTGGAACTGCTCCGCGCCTACTGCGCCGAACGTGACCTGCCGTGGGACGAGCGCGGCAAGCTCGTGGTGGCCCGGGACGAGCTCGAGACCCAGCGGCTGCGCGAGATCGAGCGCCGGTCCGAGGCCAACGGCGTGCCCGGGGTGCGCTGGCTGGACGGCCCGGACATCCGCGCCCTCGAGCCGGACGTGGCGGGCGTGGCCGCGCTGCTGTCCCCCACCACCGCCATCACCGACTACCCCGGAATCGCCCGCGCCTTCGCCCGGGACCTGACCGACGCCGGCGGCGAGCTGCTGACCGGCACCCCGGTGATGGCGGTGCGCCGTCACGGCGACGGCGTCCAGGTCCGCGTCCCGGACGGGATCCGCACGGTGTCCCGGCTGGTGATCTGCGCCGGCCTGCAGACCGACCTGCTGGCCCGGTCGGCGGGCGACGAAACGGGGCCGGAGATCGTCCCGTTCCGCGGCGAGTACCTGCGGCTGCGGCCCGAGGTGAAAGACAAGGTGCAGCACCTGATCTACCCGGTGCCCGACCCGGCCTACCCGTTCCTCGGCGTCCACCTGACCCCGCGTATCGACGGCGAGTCCGACCTCGGGCCGAACGCCGTGCTGGCGCTCGCCCGGGAGGGCTACCGGTGGCGCGACGTGTCGGCCGAGCAGTTGTCCCGGCTGGCCCGTTCGGCGGCCTTCCGGCGGCTGGCCAGGCAGAACTGGCGGGCCGGCCTGCGGGAGATGCGCGGCTCGGTGTCCCGCCGCGTCTTCCTGGCCGAAGCCCGCAGCTACCTGCCCTGGCTCGAGCCCGGTCACGTGACCGCGGCGCCGGCCGGGGTGCGCGCCCAGGCGGTGGACCCGGACGGGTCGCTGGTCGACGACTTCCGCATCCACCAGCTCGGCTCGGTCACGGCCATCCGCAACGCGCCCTCCCCGGCCGCGACGGCCTCCCTGGCCATCGCCGAGCAGATCGTGGCCCAGCTGTCTGGCGGCTGAGCTCGCTGACGGCTGAGCTCCAGGTCCACGTAACGCCTGCATAACCACTACGCGTATTTACCGTCTTGTGCACTGCCGGTGTATCTGGAACTGTGATTCCCTCTCCGTACTGACAGGTGCCCGGGGCCTCCAGCCGGGCGGCATTGAACCCGCTTACACCTCGGCTGCGTAGGACGCAATATGAAGCGCAACACCCCGCTCATCACGTTGCTGACCGGTGCCGCCCTCGGCGTCGCGCTGCTGATCGCCAGCATGCTGCAAACGCCGGTCAAGGCGCCGGCGAGCTACGGTTCGACCGCCTCGCCATCCGCTTCTGCTTCCTCGCCGGCACCGGCTTCCTCGCCGGCCCCCGCGTCGGCGTCGGCCTCCCCCACCGCCACTCCGTACGCGGCCGGGCCAGCCCGGGCCAACTACGCGAGCAAGGTGAAAGGCGGCGGCGCGACGATCGCGATCAGCGTCTACAACGGCCAGGTGATCGTGTACATCTGTAACGGCTCGACGCTCGACGAGTGGTTCTCGGGCCCGGTCAGCAGCGACGGCAAGATCACGCTGACGGGCAAGAACAACGCCACGCTGGACGCGTCCTACGGCGTCGGGGAAATGACCGGCAGCGCCGTCGCGCACGGCACCGACTTCAACTTCTCGGCGGGCGCGGTGTCGAAGTCGTCCGGGGCCGGCCTGTACCGGGCCACCGCGGACGTGGACGGCACCACCGTCAAGGCCGGCTGGATCGTGCTGAACGACGGCACGAAGATCGGCTCGCTCGAGCCCGACTCCACCTCGGCCACGCCGTCGGCGGTCACCGCGCCGCCCCTCGACCTGGCCAGCCGTACCGCGACCTACAAGGGCACTGTCTTGCACGCCGTCCCGGTGAACGGTGTCACCGGCAGCGGATTCTGAGGAGAAACACCATGACCGCACCGACCGCACGACAGCCCCTGCCGCCGCAACGCGCCGCATCGAGCACGGCCATGCTCGTGATCCCCTGCGTGATCGGCGGCCTGGTCGCGCTGACCCTGGGCCTCTACGGGCGGCTGCACAGCCCGACCGGCATCGCCGTCAACATCGCCGGCTTCTCCAGCCCCGGCTACGTGAAGTCGTGGCTCGCCACCGTCGCCACGGTCCTGGCGATCGTCCAGGTCGTCTCGGCCCTGGTGATGTACGGGAAGGTTCCCCGGGTCACCGCGCCCTCGTGGACCGGCGCGCTGCACCGCTGGTCCGGCCGGATCGCGTTCCTGGCGGCGGTACCGGTCGCGATTCACTGCCTCTACGCGCTGGGCTTCCAGAACTACAGCACCCGGGTCCTGCTCCACTCGCTCTTCGGCTGCCTGTTCTTCGGCGCGTTCACGGTCAAGATGCTGATCCTGCCGAAGAAGGGCCTGCCCGGCTGGGTGCTGCCGTTCTGGGGTGCCGTCGTCTTCACCGCCCTGGTTCTTATCTGGCTAACCTCGGCGTACTGGTTCTTTTCCACGTTCGGCGTCCACCGCTGAGGAGCCCTTGATGGCTGAATCAAGCCGCCGCACCGTCCTGGCCTGTGCCGGCGCGGCGTGTGCCGCCGCGCTGACCGGGTGCACCACCTACAACTCCAACAGCGGCGGGGTCAACGGCCCCCAGGGGACCCAGCCCGCCGGGACCGATTCCGCGCCCGCCGCTTCGGCGTCCGGTGCTTCGGCGTCCGCCGCTTCGGCGTCCGGTGCGGCGGGCGGTAACGCGCCCGCCGCGCTCGCCTCCACCTCCCAGGTCCCGGTGGGCGGCGGCACCATCCTGACCGAGAAGAGGATCGTCATCACCCAGCCGCAGTCGGGCACGTTCAAGGCCTTCACCGCGGTGTGCACGCACGCCGGGTGCACCGTCGGCAGCGTGTCCGGCGGCACCATCAACTGCCCGTGCCACGGCAGCAGGTTCAACATCGCCAACGGCGCGGTCGTCAGCGGCCCGGCCGCGTCCCCGCTGGCCGCGGTGCACATCCAGGTCCAGGGCACCTCGATCGTCCAGGGCTGAAGGCCGGGGCGACGGCTCAGAGGCAGTCCGGGCAGAGCTTCGTATCTATACGAAACCGGCTACGGACCGAGGCCGAGGGCGCGGAAGCGGTGGGCCAGGTCGTCGACCCAGTCCGGCGGGGTCCGGTGGTCGGCGAGGTGGATGCCGAGGTCGGTGCGCCACAGGACGTCGCCAAGGGCCTGGCGGACATGCCAGGCCATGATCCGCTCCACGGACAGCGGGTGGCCGGCGGCCTGCTCATAATGGCGCACGGTGGCGGTCAGCAACTCGACTCCGGGTCCCAGCCCGGGACCGGGGAAGCAACTCAGGTCGTACTCGGGCTCGGCGGCGGCGGCGGTCTCGAAGTCGACGACGAGGCGCAGCTCTCCATGCTCCCAGACCTGGTTGTCACCGTGAAAGTCGGCGTGAACCAGCACGGCCGGGCCCGGCTCCGCCAGGATCACGTCGGCCCAGTCGCACCAGCGCACTACGGCCCGGTGCTGGTCCGGGCTGACCCAGGCGGCGAACCGGTCACGCAGCACGCTAGTCGCGGCCAGCGGGCGAGCGGCGGGAATCGGGCCGGTCTCGGCCTCGACCCGGGCCAGGGCCGCCGGGTGGTGCAGGGCCGCCAGGAACCGCGCCAGCTGCCGTCCGCCCTGGTCCCGGTCGATCGAGTCCGCCACCGCGAACAGCGGCGTGCCCGGCACCCGCCGGGTCACCAGGACCACCGGGTCGGTGCTGCCCACCACGACCTCGGGCAGGTAGGGCACGGCGGGCGGCCGGGCCAGTGCGGCCAGCACGCCGATCTCGTGCCGCACCCGGAGCGCGGCCGGCTGCGACCACGCGAACTTCGCGACGAACTCCCCGCCGAGCAGCGCGGTCGCCGACCACCACCGCGGGTCCTCCTGGCCGGCTTCGCCGGGAATCACGATCGGGTACCTGGTCAGCTCCGGAGCGACCTCCCGCAGCGCCCCGGCGAGCGCCGCGGCGGAGCCCTCAGCTAGCCACCTCACGCCGATACGGTACGCAACAAAGGCTTCGCCGTACCGCCCTTCGTTAACGCGCGGCCGCCGGAGCGGTGCCAGTGGCGCAGGCCGGTCCAGATACGGCTGATATTGGCGGCACCGCGGAGCAAGACGCCGACCGACTCGCTGGAGCCGTCGGCGAGCACGCCCCAGAGCAGGTCCTCGCGTTCGATCATCGTCCGGTGGCCGCGGCGGCTGACCCACCGGGCGACCTCGATGACCTTGCGGCCGCCCTCGTCTAGGACGATCTCGGTGGCGGGTCCGCTCAGGGTGACCCGCAGCGGGCGGACCGGGGAGCGCCGCAGCCGCCACCGGGCCGGGTCATCAGAAAGGGTGGCCGCCACCGCCCGGCGCCGGACCTCGTCCAGGTCGATGCCGAGGGTGGCGAGCAGCTCGCGGTCGCGTCGCCGCGGGGCCCGCGCCTCGATCAGGGCGCGGATCCGGGACGCGGTCACGCCCAGCTCCACCGGGTGGGCCAGCGGCTGGCCCTCGGCCAGTGCCAGCAGCAGGAACCTGTCGTTCAGCCGGGGCTGCCCGAGGTCGGCGGCGGTCATCCCGGCGTGGATGACCGCCAGGCGGGCCGACGGGGCAAAGACATCCAGCATGGTCACACCCTCCCGGCGTGCTTCTTGTGCACCGACTGGCGGCGGACGCCGAGCGCGGCGGCGATCGCCTGCCATGTCCAGCCCTGCGCGCGGGCGCTGCTGACCTGCACGGCCTCCAGCTCGTCGAGCAGCCTGCGCAGCGCGGCCACCGCGGCCAGCCCGGTGGCCGGGTCCCGGCTGTCCACCGCCGCGGCCAGTTCCGTCATCGTGGTCATGGTGTCAGTTTAAACTGACAAGTTCCGCACTTGTCAACTCAGGCTGACAGGATCGTCACCCTCACACCGGATTCGCGAACTGAGGTGGCCGCTTGCCGAACTCCGCGGCCACCGCCTCGACCTGGTTCGGGCTGCCGATCAGGGCACGGATCTCCTTCTGCTCGGCCGCGAAGCCAGAGGTCAGGTCCGTCCGGCCGGCCTGATCGAGCAGCCGCTTGGCCGCCCGGATGGCGTGCGGGCTGCGCGCGGCGATGCCGCGGGCCAGCTCGAACGCGGCGCCGCGCGGGTCGGGGTCGGTCCGGGTGGCCAGGCCTAGCGCGACCGCTTCGGTGCCGCTGACCATGCGGCCGGTGAAGGTCAGCTCCTTGGCGACGTCCCGGCCGACCAGTTCGGGCAGCAGCTGGCTGCCGGTCATGTCCGGGATCAGCCCCCACTTGATCTCCAGCACGGACAGCCGCGCGTCCGGCGCCACGATGCGGATGTCGGCCCCGAGCGCGATCTGCAGGCCGCCGCCCAGGGCGTTACCGGTCACCGCGGCGATGACCGGGACCGGCAGCTCGGCCCAGACGTAGGCGGCGCGCTGCCCGGTCGCCTGGGCCGGGCTGTCCCCGGCCGGAGGCACATCGGCCAGCAGGCTGAGCCGCTCGCCGTCCCGCATCGCGGCGAACGAGCCGAAGTCCAGGCCCGCGCAGAAGTCCGGCCCCTCGCCGGACAGGACCACGACCCGGACGCCCGGCTCGGACGCCAGCTGCTCGCCGGCCCTGATCAGCCCGGCGAACATCGCGGTGTCCAGGGCGTTGCGCTTCTCCGGCCGGTTCAGCCTGACGTCCGCGATCCCGTCCGTGACCGTTACCGTGACCCGCTGCTCAGTCGTCGCCTCTGGCATGCTGCTCCTCTTATCCGGTCCTGACCGAAAGGTTAGCCTTGGGCTTGTGGATACAACCAGAGAGGTCGCCGGGACGGGGGTCGCCAGCACGGAGGTCGCCGGCGCCATGGCTGTCGCCGCGGCGGCGTGGCTGGACGCGCTCGATCCCGCGCAGCGGGCCATGGCGGCCGGCGTCGCGCCCAGCGCCGACGCGGAGTCCGACGCCGAGCGCAGGCGCTGGTTCTACACCCCGACCGACCACGGCGGGCTGACTCTCGGCGCCCAGCGCCCGGCCCAGCAGCGGCTGGCCCTGCGGCTCGTCTCGACCGGCCTGTCCGAGGCCGGGTACGTCACCGCCGCCGCCATCCTCGGCCTGGACAACGTGCTCGACCGCGCCGAGGGCTGGTCCGTCGACTGGGGGCGCGAGCGGGGACGCGACCCGGGGATGTACTACCTGCGGGTGTTCGGCCAGCCGGGCGCCACCGGGGCGTGGGGCTGGCGGTTCGGCGGGCACCACGTGTCGCTGTCCAACCTCGTCGTCGACGGCGAGCTGGTGTCCACCACCCCGTCGTTCATCGGCGCCGACCCGGCGACGGCACCGCTGCTGGGCGCCCGGCTGCGGCCGCTCGGGCCGACCGAGGACCTGGCCAGGGAGCTGGTGCGGTCGCTCCCGCGCGATCTCGCCGGAGCCGGCCCGGATCGACGGTATGGTCCGGGGAACGGCGGCTGCAGGC
>Ga0136846_1229207_pt1 | contig 14624 bp, 14 predicted proteins | sample HopSoiMetagenom2_FD_96841 | JGI IMG/M metagenome (GOLD analysis project Ga0136846, IMG submission 96841) | Grasslands soil microbial communities from Hopland, California, USA - 2 Assembly 2016 (version 4) | ecosystem: Environmental > Terrestrial > Soil > Grasslands | place: USA: Hopland...
GCTCATCGTGCGCTCGCCGTCGGGGGTGACGACGATGAGGCAGCGCCCGGTCGGCTGCCCGGACGTCGCCGGCGGGATGGGGAACTCGATCCCCACCGTCTGGATGTCGTGGGCGAACACGGCACCCAACTGGTCGTCGCACACCCGCCCGACGAAGCCGCCCCGGCCACCGAGCGATGCCAGCGCCGCCAGGGTGTTGGCAGCCGAACCGCCCGACTGCTCGATCGTGGTTCCCATCGCGCCGTACAGCGTGACCGCCCGCTCCGGATCGACCAGCTCCATCGAGCCCTTGGCCAGGCCGTGACGGCCGATGAACTCGTCGCTCTCGAGCGAGATCACATCGACCAGGGCATTGCCGACACCGACCACGTCCAAGGGTCCCGTTTCCACGGGACGGCACCCTAGGTGCCGCTCCAGGACCACTGGTTAGCCTCCTCCTCCGTGCACGATGCAACCGCCGCGACCGGTGAGGCCCTCTACCGACTGCCTCGCACCGTCCTCCCCCGCCGTTACGACCTGCGGATCGAGCCGGACCTCGCCACCGCCCGCTTCACCGGCACCGAGGACGTCGCCGTCGAGGTGGTGGCCGACACGAGCGAGGTCGTGCTCAACGCCAAGGACCTCGAGATCGGCGACGCGTGGCTGCTGTCGCCCGCGGGCGAGCAGGTCGGGGCCACCACCTCGTACGACGAGGCGACCGAGCGGCTGACCCTGTCCGCCGCCCGAGCGCTCACCCCCGGCAACTGGACGGTCCACGTGGCCTTCGCCGGCGAGATCAACGACAAGCTGAAGGGCTTCTACCGGAGCGTCTTCACCGACGGCGACGGTGTCGAGCGGGTCATCGGCACGACCCAGATGGAGCCGACCGACGCCCGCCTCGCCTTCCCCTGCTGGGACGAGCCCGACCTCAAGGCCACCTTCGCCATCACCCTCGTCGTGGCCGACGGCCTGCTGACCGTCTCCAACGCCGCCGAGTCCGCCCGCACCACGCTTCCCGACGGGCGGGTCGAGGTTCGCTTCGCCGACACCATCCCCATGAGCACCTACCTCGTGGCGTGGGTCATCGGCCCCCTCGTCGCCACCGACGCGGTCGACGTCGACGGCGTGCCCCTGCGCGTGGTGCACGTGCCGGGCAAGGAGTCGCTGGCGCCGTTCGCCCTCGACGTCGGCGCCTTCGCCCTTCGCCTCTTCACCGGCTACTACGGCATCCCGTACCCGGGCGACAAGTGCGATCTCATCGCCCTCCCCGACTTCGCCGCCGGCGCCATGGAGAACCTGGGCGCCATCACCTTCCGGGAGGCGGTGCTGCTGGTCGATCCGGCCGAGGCCACCCGGGGCGAGCTGCAGCGGGTCGCCGACGTCATCAGCCACGAGCTCGCCCACATGTGGTTCGGCGATCTGGTGACGATGAAGTGGTGGAACGGCCTCTGGCTCAACGAGGCGTTCGCCACGTTCATGGAGCTTGCGGCCGTCGACGCCTTCCGGCCCGAGTGGCAGCGGTGGGTGTCGTTCACCAACGAGCGGGCCGGCGCGTTCGCCATCGACGGCCTCGCCAGCACCCGTCCCATCGAGTACCCCGTGCACTCACCGGAGGAGGCGGAGGGCATGTTCGACCTCCTCACCTACGAGAAGGGCGCATCAGTGCTGCGGATGCTCGAGCAATACCTCGGCGAGGACGGCTTCCGCGCTGGTATCCGCCGCTACCTGCACGGCCACGAGTACGGCAATGCCGAGACGACCGACCTCTGGGACGCCATCGAGGAGGCGACCGACGAGCCGGTGCGCCGCATCATGGACACCTGGATCTTCCAGGGCGGGCACCCCCTGATCGGCGTCGATGTCGACGGCGAGCGGGTCACGCTGACCCAGCGGCGGTTCCGCTTCCTCCCCGATGACGGCGAGGCCACGTGGGCCGTCCCGCTTCTCGTCTCGGTCGACGGCGGCGAGCCCGAGAAGCTGCTTCTCGACAGCCCGTCGATGACCGTCGAGCTGCCCGGCGCGTCGAAGGGCGTCGTCGTCAACGCAGGCGGCCATGGCTTCTACCGGGTGCGCTACTCCTCGGCGCTGCTGGGCCAGCTGCGCTCGCGGGTGTTCGACCTCGAGCCGGTCGAGCGGGCACTCCTCGTCGACGACGCGTGGGCGTCGGTCCTGGCCGCGCAGGCCGAGGCGCCGGCCTTCCTCGAGCTGGCCGGCGCGTTTGGCGAGGAGCGCGATCCCGCCGTGTGGACGACCTTGACTGCGGCCCTTGGCGCCATCGATCGCATCCTCGACGGCGACGGCCGAGCGAAGTTCCAGGGCTACGTGCGCCGGCTCGTCGGCCCCGCCCTCGAGCAGCTGGGGTGGGAGCCCCAGCCCGGCGAGGACGACCTGACCGGCGAGACCCGCAAGCTCGTCATCACCGCCCTCGGCACCATCGGCCGTGACCAAGCGACGATCGACGCGGCGCGGGAGCTGCTCGATCGCGAGCTCGCCGGAGCCGGTACCGCCGGCCCCGATGTCGCCGCCGCCGCCGTCACGGTGGTGGCCGCCAACGGCACGACGGCCGACTGGGAGCGCTACCTCGATCGCTACCGGACCGCGACGAATCCACAGGAGCAGCTGCGGTACCAGTACGGGCTGGGCCAGTTCGCCCAGCCCGAGCTCGCCAGTCGCACGCTCGAGCTGTGCATGACCGAGTTCCGCACCCAGAACGCCCCGTTCGTGCTGCTGATGCTGCTGACCAACCGCGACGTGAACGCGACGGCATGGGAGTTCGTCAAGCGCGAGTGGGACCGGATCAACGAGAGGTTCCCCGACAACGCCATCCCCCGGTTGCTCGGTGGCATCACCGCGCTGTCGACGCCGGAGCTGGCCGCGGACGTCGAGGCGTTCGTCGCCGCCCACCCGGTGCCCCAGGCAGCCAAGACGGTCGAGCAGCATCTCGAGCGGCTCCGGGTCAACGTCGCCTTGCGCCAGCGCGAAGCCGCTCGCATCACCGCGGCGCTGGCCTGATGCAGCTCGCCACCACCCCCAACGGGATCGCCCGGGTCGAGGGCGACGAGCTCGCCCTGCTCGACGTGCCCTGGCCTGACCTCGGCGCCGTCCTCCGCGACGGGGAGACCTTCGCCGGCCTGGCTACCGCGCCCGCGCGCGATCGGCGCCCGGTGACCGGCGCCGAGCTGCGGTCGCCGGTGCTGCGCCCGGGCAAGGTGTGGGCGATCGGCCTCAACTACAAGTCACACATCGAGGAGACCGGCCGGGAGACGCCGAACGAGCCGATGGTGTTCATCAAGGTGACTTCCTCGGTCGTCGGGTCGGGGACGCCGGTGCGGCTGCCGCCGCTGGCACCGGGCAACGTCGACTTCGAGGGCGAGGTGGCGGTCGTCATCGGCAGGCGGGCCACGCGTGTCAGCGAGGTCACGGCGTGGACGCACATCGCCGGCATCACCGCCTGCAACGACTTCTCCGCCCGCGACGTCCAGTACTCGACCAACAACTTCGGGTTGGCGAAGTCGTTCGACGGGTTCTCGCCGCTCGGCGGCAGCCTGGTCACGCCGGACGAGTACGGCGACGCCGACGACATCGGGCTCACCACCCTCGTCAACGGCCAACCGCGCCAGCAGGCGCGCAGCAGCGACCTCCTCTTCGACGTGCCCTATCTGGTGAGCTGGCTGTCTCGGTACACGACGCTCGAACCCGGTGACGTCATCAGCACCGGTACGCCCGCCGGCGTCGGGCACCCCGAGGGCCGCTACCTCCAGGCCGGCGACACCGTCGAGGTCCAGGTTGAGCGGGCGCTGCCGTTGATCAACACCTTGATCGGTTGAGGGCGCCGCTCTTCCAGGTCGACGCCTTCGCTGATCGCCCGTTCTCCGGCAACCCGGCTGCCGTCTGCCTGCTCGACGAGCCAGCCGCCGAGGCGTGGATGCAATCGGTGGCAGCCGAGATGAACCTGGCGGAGACGGCGTTCGTCGTTGCCGGTGAGCCGTTCGGCCTTCGATGGTTCACGCCCACCGTCGAGGTCGAGCTCTGCGGGCACGCCACCCTCGCCTCGGCCCACGTGCTGTGGTCCGAGGGCCGGGTGCCCGCGGGACGGCCCATCGAGTTCTCGACCCGCAGCGGCCTCCTTCGGGCCCACACCGCCGGCGGGTTGATCGAGCTCGATCTCCCGGCCGCCGTGCTCGACGACCGCGGCATCACCGACGGGGTCAGCACCGCCCTCGGTGTCGCGGCGGTCGCCACCGGCCACACCACCAACGGCTGGGCGCTGGTGGAGGTGGCCACCGTCGAGGAGGTGGCGCAGGCCCGGCCCGACCTCGGTGCCGCGGCCCTGGCCGCCGAGCCGGTGATCCTGACGGCCAGCGACGGCGAGGACGTCGCCTGCCGGGTCTTCGGTCCCGGCGTCGGGATCGACGAGGACCCGGTCACCGGCTCGGCCCAGTGCGTGCTCGCCCCGTGGTGGCACGATCGGCTCGGCGACCGCTTCGTCACCCGCCAGCTGTCGGCGAGGGGCGGCACGTTGCACGTGCGGCTCGACGGCGACCGCGTGCGGGTCGGGGGCCACGCCGTGACCGTGTTCCGCGGCGAGCTCACCGCCTGATCCCCCGTTCTTTGGTATCGGGACCACCGCCCGGCGGGGCGAGGTGCCAAGGAACGTTGGCTCGGCGCGTGATCGTTCGCCTCATCTAACTTCTCGGGCATGCCGCTTGCCATCACCGACGAGCACCGCGAGCTCGCCACCGTTGCCCGCTCGTTCGCCGAACGCCATGACGCGCTGGGCGCTGCCCGCCAGCTGCTCGATGCGCCCGACGAAGCGCTCCCCGACCTGTGGAAGGAGCTGGCCGCTCTCGGCTGGCTCGGGCTCCACCTCCCCGAGGAGCATGGCGGCCAGGGTTACGGCCTGGCCGAGACCGCCGTCGTCGTCGAGGAGCTGGGCCGGGCCGTCACGCCTGGCCCCTTCCTGTCGACCGTCATCGCCTCGGCCGTCATCGCCACGGCCGGCGACGACGCCCTGCGCAAGGCCTGGCTGCCCGGCCTGGCCGACGGCTCGGTCATCGGCGCCATCGGCTTCGGCTCGCTGGCGCTCGGCGCCGGGCAGGCCGACGTCCTGGTCATCGCCGACGGTGAGGACATGGTGGTGCTGACCCGCGACGAGGCCACCGTCACCCTGCGACGGAACCTCGACCTCACCCGCCGGGTCGCCGAGGTCACCGTGCCCGCTGGCGCTGGCACCCGCCTGGCGGGGGCGCGCTCGGGCGCGCTGGCGATCGCCCGGGCCCTGGCGGCAGCCGAGGCGGCCGGGATCGCCCACGCCTGCACCGACATGGCCGCCGGCTACGCCAAGGTGCGGGAGCAGTTCGGGCGGGTCATCGGCTCGTTCATGGCCGTGAAGCACCTGTGCGCCAACATGAAGGTGCAGGCCGAGCTGAGCACCGCCGCCGCGTGGGATGCGGCCCGGGCCGTCGACCAGGGGGGCGACGAGGGCGCCCTCGCCGCCGCCATCGCCGCCTCGGTGAGCCTGCCGGCCGCCACCTTCTGCGCCGAGACCAACATCCAGGTCCACGGCGGCATCGGCTACACGTGGGAGCACGACGCCCACCTCTACATGCGGCGAGCAGGCGCTCTGCTGTCGCTGTTCGGGCCGGCCGACGCGGCGCGCGACGACGTGTTCCGCCTCGCTGCCGCCGGGGTCACCCGCAACGTGGGCGTCGATCTCCCGCCGGAGGCGGAGACCTACCGCGCCGAGGTCCGCACCTTCCTCGACGGCTTCACCGACCTCGACCCGGCCGAGCAGCGCCGGCGCCTGGTCGACGAGGGCTACCTCAATCCCCACTGGCCCAAGCCCTGGGGACGGGCCGCCGGGGCGGTCGAGCAGCTGGTGATCGAGCAGGAGTTCGCCGGCGTGCCCCGCCCCGAGATGGGCATCGGTGGTTGGGTCACCCTCACCTTCACCCAGCACGGCTCACCCGACCAGGTCGAACGCTGGACCCGGCCGTCCCTGCTCGGCGAGACCCAGTGGTGCCAGCTGTTCAGCGAGCCCAACGCCGGCTCCGACGCCGCGGGGATCCGCACCCGGGCGGTGAAGGTCGCCGGCGGCTGGACCGTGAACGGGCAGAAGCTGTGGACCAGCGGCGCCCAGCACTGCACCCACGGGTTCGCCACCGTGCGCACTGATCCGGATGCGCCCAAGCACGACGGCATCACGATGATGGCCATCGACCTGAAGGGGCCGGGCGTGACCATCCGGCCGCTGCGGTCGATCGCCGGCCACGCCGGCTTCAACGAGGTGTTCTTCGACGACGTCTTCGTCCCCGACGACGACGTCGTCGGGCCGGTGAACGGTGGGTGGGCCGTCGCTCGAGCCACCCTCGGGAACGAGCGGGTGACTATCGGCGCCGGGGGCGTCGCCGCCCGCATGATCAACGCCGGGGCCCTCGTGCCGCTCGCCAACCGCCATCGGCCCGGCGACAGCGGCACGGCACGACGCGTCGGTGCGCTGGTCGCCGAGGGACAGGCCATGCGACTGATCAACGTGCGCACCGTTGCCCGGGCCGTGCTCGGCGTCGAGCCGTCGCCCGAGGGCAACGTCACCAAGCTGCTCAACAGCGAGCACGGCCAACGGGTGGCTGAGCTGGCCATGGCGGTCGCCGGTGAGCACGCCGCGGTCGCCGATGGTGACGACGGCGAGATCGGGCCGCGGTGGATCTCGATCCGCAGCCTCTCGATCGCCGGCGGCACCTCGGAGATCGCCCGCAACCAGATCGGCGAGCGACTGCTCGGGCTGCCCCGAGAGCCACTCCTGAAGTAGGGCAGGCACGCGTTCTGAGGTGCGAGTACCCCGCCATGCAGGGCCTTCGCACCTCAGAACCAGGGAGACGCAGGTAGCTGGAGGGGCTGCCTTCCGTCCGACATCGACCCAGGGAGACGATACGGGTCGAGCGGGTGCGGTTGACGTCTCGTCAGTTGTCCTGCCGTCCTACCCGCCGCTCGCCGTTCATAACACCAGGGTCAAGTCCGGGAGCCCTGGGCACACCTCTTCCATGCCCGAGAAGCGAGTCGCGACCCGCGCCGAGAAGCTGACGCCAGAGGAGAAGGTGGCCGGGAGCGACGACCCGGGCGAGCAGGCAAGGCTGATCCTCGAGGACTCCGACATTCGCAGCGCCGACCGTGACGCCTCGCCGGGCACCTTCCAGGAGCACCGCACCTCGGAGGTGGCGACCGCGCCGCCTACCGACGAGGTGCCCGACTGACCGACCTCACTCGGCGCCGAGGGCGGCGGCCACGTGCTCGTCGAACTCGGGATGCCGGGCTCGCCAGCGCGGATTGGTCGACCTGCCGGTCTCGACCTGTTCGCAGATGACTTGGTAGACGGTCTCGATCTCGTCGTCGTCATCGCGCTGCAGGTAGAAGTCCTTGATGTGGTAGCCGCCGAAGAACTCCACGATCTGCGGGTAGTCGTCGATGATGAAGTCGGGCACCGGGTCGACCTCGTACCGCTTCAGCCCCTTGGCGTAATCGACGATCGGCTTGGCGAACACGCCGGTCACATAGGGCTCGAGCCCATGGTCCTTCACGACCTTGTGCCGCTTGCCCTCGCCCGACCACACATGGACCTGATGGCCGTCCTCGACGAGCCGGGCGAACACCTCGCGCGTGTGCCGACGCAACGACCAGTCGGCCGACAGGATCGTGTAGTCGACGTCGAAGAAGATGTTCATTAGGAAGACAAAACTAACCGGCGAGCAGGGGGCGGATGCGGTCTGGCCGCAGGCCCTCGATGGTTCCCAGCACCGGCTCGATCCCGGGACGGGCCGTGATCACCCGGACGACCGTCTCGTCGAGGCCGGCGCTGAGTCGGGCATAGGCCGCCGGAGCGCCCTCGGCGGAGCCGTAGTACCCCACCGCGGTGAGCAGCTCGTCGGGGGCGGCGTCGACCAGGTCGTCCATCGACATGCCCCCGTCGCGCTTGGCCTCCAGGTCGGTCAGGACGTCGTCGAAGCCCATCTGCCCGAACATCCCGCGGTACCCGGCCGTGTTGGCGATGCCCGACCGGCCCATGGCGTAGCCCAGCACCTGGGTCCCGAGGGCCCGGCGGGCGGCGTCGACGTCGTCGTCGATGCAGACGCGGATGTACATCGACATCGTGACCTCGGAGGCGTCGCGGCCAGCCTTGGCCGCGCCAGCGGCGACGATGGCCCGGGCCTCGGCGATCCGCGCCGGCGTGGCCCAGTTGAGCAGGGCACCGTCGGCGCACTCCCCCGCGAGCCGCAGCATCTGGGGACCGAGCGTTGCCAGGTACACCGGTACGGCCGGGAGATCAGTGGCGCCGAGCGAGGTTCGGCGAAGGGTGAAGGCCACGCCCTCGTGGTCGACGGTCTCGCCGGCGAGCAGGCGGCGAAGCACGACGGCGTAGTCGCGCATGACCGCCACCGGGCGGTCGGCGACACCCAGCGACTTCCAGAACCCGGTGCCGTAGCCGCCGGTGCCGAGGCCGAGGACGAAGCGACCGCCCGAGATCAGCCCGACGGTGGCCGCCTGGAAGGCCAGCGCCAGCGGCGTCCACATGCGGGCGGCGGGCACGACCGAGATCCCGGTGCGCAGGGCGGTGTCCTGCGACCACGCCGAGCACACGTGGAAGGCATCGGGAACCCCGATGGCAGGGGTCCAGGCACTCTCGAACCCCTGGCGGGCCGCCTCCCGGGCCGCGAGGCGAAGGTCGTCGAACGACAAGCCGAGTCGGGAGTCGAGACCGATGCCGATGATCACCGCCGCAGTCTGCCAGTTGTACTCCTTGCCCTTGCTAATTATCCTGGCTAAGGAATGGCCCCCAAGGCGACAGCCGCGACCAAGCCAGCCCCCGCCACCGACGTCACCCGGCTGCGCATGGCGCTGGCCCGGCTCGGCCGCCGGTTGCGGCAGGAGGGCACGGCGATCGACGACGTCACGCCGTCGCAGGTCTCGGCCATGGCGTCGCTCGACCAGCTGGGCGCGGCAACGCTCGGCGAGCTGGCGGCGGCCGAACGCATCCAACCGCCGAGCATGACGAGGATCGTCGCCCGGCTCGAGGAGGGTGGCTTCGTCTCCCGGACCGTCGATCAAACCGATCGCCGCTGCGTGCGGGTCGAGCTCACGCCGGCCGGCAGCGAGTTCCTGACCCGGAGCCGCACCCGCCGCGACGCCTACCTGACCGACCGGGTCGCCGACCTGTCGCCGGACGAGCAGGCGCTGTTGGCCGATGCCCTCCCGATCCTCGAGCAGCTCCTCGGCGAGGAGCGGTGAACGCCGCGGCCGCGCGGTCTCGGCTGGCGGACAACACGTTCCGGTCGCTCCGCGTCCGCAACTTCCGGCTGTGGTTCATCGGGCAGACGATCTCGATCGCCGGCACGTTCACCCAGATGGTCGCCCAGGCGTGGCTGGTGCTCGACCTGTCCCACAACAGCTCGGTCGCGGTGGGCACCGTCACCGCCCTCCAGTTCGCCCCCACCCTCGCCTTCGGGCTCTGGGGCGGCCTGCTGGCCGACCGCCTCGACAAGCGGAAGCTCCTCATCGGCACCCAAGCAGCCATGGCCGTCGTCGCCGGCGTCCTCGCCGTGCTCACCATCACCGGGCTCGTCCAGCTGTGGATGGTCTACGTGGCCTCGTTCCTCACCGGCATGGCCACCTTTGCCGACACGCCCGCCCGCCAGTCGTTCACCTCGGAGCTGGTGCGCGAAGACGACCTCGGCAACGCGGTCGGCCTGAACAGCGCCACGTTCAACGCCGCCCGCGTGGTCGGTCCCAGCGTCGCCGGCGTGGTCCTGGTCATCGGTGGTCCCGGTGCGTGCTTCGCCGTCAACGCGACCTCGTACCTCGCCGTCATCGTGGCGCTCGTGCTGATGCGCCCGGCTGAGCTGCATCGCCAGCCGCCGGTAGCCAAGGCCAAGGGCCAGCTACGCGACGGCCTCCGCTACGCCTGGGGCCACTCCGTCCTCCGCGCCCATCTGCTGCTCGCGATCGCGATGGGGAGCTTCGGCCTGTCGTTCCAGGTCATCATGCCGGTGCTGGCCAAGCTCACCTTCCACGGCGGCGCCAGCACCTTCACCATGCTCATGGTGCTCCAGGGTTTCGGCGCGTTGGCCGGCTGCCTCGTCCTGGCCAGCCGCCCCGCCACCGGCACGACGGTCGTCGTGTCGGGGATCGCGTTCGGTCTCTGCCAGGTGCTGGCCGGCCTGGCGCCGAGCCTGGGCTTCGCCCTCGTGCTGATGCCGGTGCTGGGCTACGCCATGATCACCGCGCTCTCCTGCTCGAACGCCATCGTCCAGATGATCGCGGCGCCAAGCTTCCGGGGCCGGGTGATCGGCACACGGTCGCTGATCATCCTCGGCGGCACGCCGATCGGCAGCATGATCAGCGGTTACATCAGCGACCACCTCGGGCCCAGATGGGCCCTGGCCATGGCCGGCAGCATCGTCGCTCTCGTCAACCTGGCCTGCGCCAAGGGCCTCCGCAGCGAGCACCGCCCCGCGCTCGTCGAGGACGAGCATGACGACGACATCCTGGTCGTCGCCGTCGCCTGATCGTTCTTTGGCGAGTTCGCCGCACATCGTGCGGAGAACTCGCCAAAGAACAACGATGGTGGGTCGTCAGGCGGGGACGCCGAGGAAGTTGGCCAGGTTGTCGCGCATGATGCGCTTCTGGTCCTCCTCGGAGAAGGTGGAGAGCTGGGCGCCGACGTACTGCGCCGGGTAGGCAAGACCCTCGCCGTGGGGGAAGTCGGAGCCGAACACGATCGGGTCGATGCCGATCTCGGAGACCACCCGCTGCACGTTCTCCTCGGGGTACGGCGCCACGATGAACCGCTCCTTGAAGATCTCGCTGGGTCGCTGCTCGAGCTTCCCGAAGGTGCCCTTGCGCCCGAGTATGAAGGCGTGGTCCATCTTGCGGACGGTGTAGGGAACCCACACGGTGCCCATCTCCGACAGGCACACCTTCATGTTGGGGAACCGCCCGAAGAAGTTGTGCAGGATGAGCGATGAGGTGAGGTCGATGGCCGGCTTGTCGCCCCAGGCCTGCATCCACTGCAACGCGGTGAAGTGCCCGAAGGTGTGCTCGGGATCCTCCGACAGGTCGGCGCTGTACTTCTGGTAGTCGGTGGCGCCGAGGTGGGCGCACAGGCGCACGCCGGCCTCGTTGACCCGCGACCAGATCGGGTCGAAGACGGGGTCGGCCACCGAGCGACCGCCGAACGGGTTGTCACGGCCGCCATGGGCGTGACCCCCCTTGATCTGGATGATCGGCGCACCGGTCTCGATGAGGACCTCGATCTCCTTCACCGCCAGGTCGACGTCGGCCAGGGCGATGTACGGCGGGAGGAACAGCCGGTTGTCGTGGGCGTAACCGATCTCCTCGTAGATCCACCGGTTGAACGCCCGGATGTTGGCGTACATGGCGTCGACGTCGTCGGCGAACTCGAACTCGATGTCGTGCGCCGAGGCGGGGAACATGAGCGCCGCCTCGATGCCCTGCTCGTCCATCAGCGCCAGCCGCAGGTCGCGGTTGCCATAGGCCTCGGACAAGTGGCGGAACTGCTCGATGACGGACTTGCGCTCCTCGGCCGACAGGCCCTTCAGCGGGTTGAGCCGGTTGAGCAGCTTGCCCGGCATCTTGAAGTTCTCTTCGTCCTTGTCGATCGCCAGGTTCCCGGCCTCGACCTGCTTGGCGATGATGTTCTCGCCGAAGCTCTCGACGGTGAACTTCGAGGGACGGCCGGCGAACAGCTGGAGCTGCTTGCCCTCGGCGGTCTCGACGAAGGTGATCGCCTTGTCCTTCTGGGCCGGGTCGATGTAGTCCTGGTAGAGCGTCGGCGGCTCGGTGAAGTGGTTGTCGGCGTCGAAGATCTTGTACGGCAGCTCGCTCATGGTTCCCCCGTGTCTCGGTCTGCTGGAAAGGCTACGCCCGCGTCATTCGGTGCGCAGGACCGAGCCCTGGGCGTTGAAGAAGAAGCCCCCCATGGGGAGCAGGGCCTTGGTCGCCCCCGGCACCTGGCGCTCGCCGGCCAGGCCCTGGAGCTGGTGCACCGCTTCCCGGGTGTGCCCCGAGCCCTGGGTCCCGCCCTCGGACAGGGCGCCGCCATGGGGATTCACCGGGATCCGGCCCTTGATCAGGATCCGGTTGGTCTCCTTGTCCCAGTTGTCCTCGATGAAGCCCCTGGCCTCACCGAGACCACACCAGCCGACGTTCTCGATCCAGCTCACGGTGATGAACGTGAAGCCGTCGTACGGGAAGAAGACGTCGATGTCGTCGATCCAGATGTCGCTCTTGGCCCTGAGCGACTCCACCGTGACGTGCTGACCGTGATGGGTCAGGCTCGGTGTCTGGTCCTCTTCGTTCTGGGCGACCTGGCCGTTGGTGCAGGCATGGATCAGCACCGGCTTGAGCTTCATGTCGCGGGCCCGCTCGGTCGTGGTGATGATGAAGGCGTCGGCGCCATCGATGGGGACGTCCATGTCGAGCATCGACAGTGGCCACCGGATCATGCGGGTGTTGAGGTAGTCCTCCATGGTCAGCGGCTCGCCGCGCATCACGGCTGCGGGGTTCCGCTGGGCGTTCGACCTGTCGTTGACGGCGATGTAGCCGAACAGGTCGCGTGACTCGTTGTACTCATGCAGGTAGCGGCTGGCCCATGCCGTGTAACCGACCGCCCCTCCGACGGTGTCCGGACCGAACCCGTCACCCAACGCCTGGGCGTTGGGGTTCGACGCGAAGGCGCGGGCACGGAAGGGGTCGTTGGAAGCCGACCGTGAGTTCGACGCATTGCGGTAGATCGAGTGGTACGCCAGCGCGACGTCGCACTGACCAGAGGCCACCGCACCGACGGCGTTGGCGATGCTGAACCCGAAGGGCACCCCCGCACCGACGTAGTAGTTGACCTCGGGGATGCCGAGCGCCGCCTGGATGTAGCCGTTGTTGGCGCCGATGAGCCCGTTGACCTCGCTCTTGTCGATGCCGGCGGCCTCGATGGCCTTGACACATGCGTCGAGCGCCAACGACGCCTGGGTGACCTCTCCCGCGCTGCGGGTGAAGCCGGTCGTGGCGGCCGAGGCAAAGGCAACCTGGTCCTTGTTGGGGTTCCGCTTGGCGATGCTCATCTCAGCGACCTCCACCGTCGTTTGCCAACCGCCACACCGGATAGGGCTTTCCGTTGCGCTCGATCCAGTCGAGCTCGACCCGCTTGCCGATCTCGAGGTCGTCGTTGTCGGCGCCGACGACCGTGCTGGTGAACCGCAGGCCTTCCTGCTCGTCGAGCTCGACCGTCGCCACCGGATGCGGCGTCGAGTAGTCGACGCCCTCGGCAGGCGGACCCTGGTGCAGCAGGATCAGCAGATGAATGGTGCCGGTGCCGGCGACCGGTGTCGCCACCAGGTTCTTCGACCAGCAGTTGGGGCAGATCGGCTTCGGGCGGTGGTGCCACCAGCCGCAGTCGCTACAGCGGCTGAGCCGTAGCTCCTTGTGCAGCAGGCCCCGGTAGAGGTGCTTGTTGATGTGGTCGAGCCGGACGTTGTCGAACCGCTCGAGCAGCTCCGCGTCGCTCTCTTCGGTGCTGGTTGCCGCCATACGTGATCCCCCTTGGTGAGAACTGGGGGGAGTCTGACAGCTACGCCGACGCCATGCGCCGGTCGCCGGGAGCCGGCCACCGCGAGCGAAGCAAGGGGATCACCAGCACGGCAACCAACGTCATCCACGCCTTGCCGATGATCTGGCCCTGCCAGAAGGCGAGCGAGTGGAACGCGATCTGGAGGAACACCACGGTGTCGACCACCAGTCCCACGCTGTTGGACAGCAGGACCGCGGCGACCACCCGGCCGCGGTCGACCAGCGGCGTGTAGACCGCGAAGTCGAGCGCCTCCGAGATGAGGAAGGCCACCGCCGACGCCCACGCCAACGAGGGCGCCACGGCGTAGGAGAGGACCGCTCCGAGCAGGATCGCGCCCACTGTCGCCCACCGGCCGAGGGTCGACTGCACGACGTCGCGCACGGTGAACGCCAGGCCCACCCAGAGCACACCCGAGGGTGCCCGGTAGCCGAAGCCGACGGGGATGGTGTGCGGTCCTCCGGGGAACGTCTGGCTGCCGATGTGCTGCACGAACCAGTTGGCGGCGACCACCGTCCCCACGTAGAGGACGAGAGCCGGCAGCCCGATCTGCACTCGCGAACGGTCACCCACGGGGCGGCGGGCTGCCTCGCTCGGCGGTGCACTCGGTCACGATGCCGCCCCGGACGTGCTGGGTGACGATCACCCGGAGGCCGGACGCACCGGTGGCACGGGCGACCTCGTCGGCGATCTCCACGGCGAGTGCCTCGGCGAAGACCCCCCGGTCGCGGAACGACCACAGATACCGCTTCAAGGACTTCGACTCGATGCACTGGCCAGCGGGCACGTAATCGATCTCCAGCGACGAGATGTCGGGCTGGCCGGTCATGGGGCACACCGACGACAGCTCGTCGGTGGTGAACCGCACCCGCGTGCAGCCGCGAGGTGCATCGAAGGTCTCGAGGTGATCGAGCGGGCCGCGGTCGTCCATCAAGCCGGGCAGCGTAGAGGTCGCGTCAGCGGGCCCTGACGTCCCAGACGTGGTGGATGGTGTCGTGCACCATGTAGCGGGCGA
>Ga0136846_1222141_pt1 | contig 14623 bp, 10 predicted proteins | sample HopSoiMetagenom2_FD_96841 | JGI IMG/M metagenome (GOLD analysis project Ga0136846, IMG submission 96841) | Grasslands soil microbial communities from Hopland, California, USA - 2 Assembly 2016 (version 4) | ecosystem: Environmental > Terrestrial > Soil > Grasslands | place: USA: Hopland...
TCCGGCCTGAAGCCGCATTTTCATGAGATCGAAGTTCTACCGGAAAAGCACAGCGAAGCCTACTTGACTCTGCGCGATCGCCATGGCTGCGAAGCGGCTTCCACGTGGATGATCGGGAACTCACCCAAGAGCGATGTCAACCCGGCTCTTGAGGCGGGCTTGAATGCCATCTTCATTCCGCATGACAACACCTGGATGCTGGAACATGAAGAGCTGCTTCCGCCTCCATCGAGCCAGGCGTTTCTGCAGCTCCCCGCCTTCCCGCATCTGGCGCACTATTTCTAGAGCCGCGTAAACGCAAAGAAGGTCACGATTTAACGCAAAAGAGCCCGCAGCTAAAGCAGAAGAGCCCGCCTCTAGGGCGGGCTCTTAGCAACCTTATCGAAAGTGGCTTAGGCGAGAACCTTGGTCACGCTCTTGTCGATGGTGTCCTTCGGCACGTAGCCGACAATCTGTTCGGCGACCTTGCCGTCCTTGAAGATCAGCAGCGCCGGAATGCCGCGAATGCCGTAACGTGCAGGCGTTTGTGCGTTCTGGTCCACGTTCATCTTCATTACCTTCAACTGTCCGTTGTAGGTGGTGGCCACTTCATCAACGATGGGCGCAAGCGCTCGACAAGGACCACACCATGCGGCCCAAAAATCAACCATTACGGGTTGCTGCGACTGCAGCACCTCGCTCTCAAATGTCGCATCGCTTACATCTGTCACGTTTGCCATCGTTCCTCCCTTTTCTCTCCGCCATTATAGGATGCTGAAATCCGCGCCGCGATTCACACCCCTCACCCGGCCGGGAAACCCTCTTATTTTGAGTTAAAAGGAGAAGCGCCCGGATCTATAAAGATCAACGGGCGCCGGAGCAGCCCTCCCCCAGAACTGCCCACGAGATGACAGTATTGGTGGGATGAAAACTTGTAAAGCAATCTTCAGTAACCCGGGGGTAACAGGTTACCGGACGGAGGTACTCGCGCCCTCAGCCACGCTAGTAAGAACGACCTCGAGCTGCGGATCTTCGCTGCGCAGTCTGGCCCGCGCGATCACTTCTTCCGGATCGGTTTTCTTGTCCAGAACCAGCAGGACCGACGGCCCCGCACCGCTGAGTGCGACGCCTAGTACGCCATTCATTCCAGACAGAGGCAGCAGAGCCTTGAGTAGGGGGCAGGCATCCATACGGTACGGCTGGTGCATTCTGTCCTGCATAGCCAATCGCAGCAGATCGCCCCGGCCTGCGGCGAACGCGCCCATGAGAAGCGCACTGCGCTGGACGTTGAAGATCGCATCGGCCTTTGAGTACTCAGCCGGCAGCATGCCACGGGCTTTTGCCGTCGAGAGAGAGCCGCCCGGAATGGCCACAAGAAACTGCCAGTCCGCAGGAGCAGCGATCTTAACCGCTGCCACTTCCCCATCCGCCTGCATGGCTGATGCAACAACCCCACCCAACAATGCCGCTGCGACGTTGTCAGGATGTCCTTCAATTCGAGTGACTTCGCGCAGCAGGCGAGCTTCGTTCCAGCCCAATCCACCGATCTGATTGGCCAGCAGCACCGCAGCCACAATCGCGGCAGCGGATGAACCGCAGCCACGCCCAAGCGGGATGTCGTTCCGAAGCGTCAGCCTGAGGCCGGGAACAGGACGCCCCGAGGCCCGCAGAAGGTCTCCAATTGTTTCGAGGATCAGGTTATTTTCGAGTCGCCCGCACAGATGCGCATCCCGGCCTGAAGCGGCGACAGAGGTCTGTTCGGAGACCTCCGCATCGACTTCCAGATACATGGCCAGCGCCATGCCGAGGGCGTCGAACCCCGGTCCCAGGTTGGCAGAACTTGCAGGGACTCTTACAGATACGGTCATAACTGAATGCTGCTCTCAAGCGTCTTGAGAACCGCCTCGGTCTGGGCTTCCAGCACGATCGGGGGCTTCCGCAACGAAGAAGCTTCCTGGTTCGAAAACAGAGTTCCACGATGAAAATCGATGGTGTACTCCGGATCCTTCAGGGTGTGGCCGGTCAGCAGCAGGACAACCCGCTCCTCGCGTCCAATGCGCCCGTCCCGCGTAAGCTTTTTCAGTCCCGCCAGGGTCACGGCGGAGGCCGGCTCGCAACCGATGCCTTCAGCACCAATCTCGGCCTTGGCCTGGGCGATCTCCTGCTCGGAGACCTCTTCCACCCATCCGCCCGTAGCACGGATAATCCGCACGGCCTTCTTCCAGCTCGCCGGGTTGCCGATGCGAATTGCGGTTGCCCGTGTATCGGCAACAACAGGCTCAAGCTGTTCCCCGCCACTTGCCTGCATTGCCCGATAGAGCGGATTGGCACCGTGAGCCTGGATCACTGAGATCTTCGGAACACGGCTGATGAGCCCCAGGCGCTTCATCTCTTCGAATCCCTTGCCGAGCGCGGAGCTATTGGCCAGGTTGCCACCGGGGACGATCACGTGCTCCGGCACCTGCCAGTCCATCTGCTCCACCATCTCGAGAGCGGGCGTCTTCTGCCCTTCGAGGCGATAGGGATTCACCGAATTGAGCATGTAGATCGGCAAACGCTTGACCAGGTCATTCAGGACCCGGACGCAGCCGTCGAAATCGCTCTTGAGCTGGATGGTCAATGCGCCATAGTCCATGGACTGCGACAACTTGCCCCAAGCGATTTTGCCCTCGGGAATAAACACGATGCTGGTCAGACCGGCGCGCGCGGCATAGGCAGCCATGGCGGCGGAGGTATTTCCGGTAGACGCGCACGCGACCACCTTGAAGCCCCGCTCAGCAGCGACCGACAGAGCGGCGGTCATACCGGTGTCTTTAAAGCTGCCCGTCGGATTCATGCCCTGGTGCTTGGCCAGCAGCCAGTCCACACCGGCAATCTTCCCGCAGCGAGGCAGTTCATACAGAGGCGTATTGCCCTCACGCAGGGTCACAGCATGGGATGGGTCGTCAAGAATGGGCAGCAGGTCGCGGAAGCGCCAGACTCCGCTCTGATCGATCGGAAGGGTGGAAGAGCGGCGTTCCTGCCATAGCCAGCGGAGAGCGCCCGCATTAGGAAGGTTGGCGCCATCGGACGACCACGGGTAAACCACTTCGTACAGCTCACCGCACTGGGCACAGCGAAAGTTGGAGGTCGCATCCGTACCGGCAATGCGCGCACCGCACCCTGTGCATCTAAGCTCGTGTGACTTCTCTTTCATCGGTACCTCTAGGGTACCGTAAACTTTCTGCCATGCTCAAAGCGCTGCTCCTCCTACTCTTGATTCCCCCAGTATTCGGGCAAACAAAACCGGTGGAGTTACGGATTGCAGCGGCAGCAGATCTACAGCCAGTGCTTGAGGCCGTGGGGCCGGTCTATGAGAAGAAGGCCAACGTCCACCTACTGGTCTCTTATGCGGCCTCTTCCATTCTGGTCAGCCAGATCATCTCCGCAGGTCCGGGTGGGCCCTTCGACGTGTTCATGGGGGCCGACTTCTACTTTCCGGAGAAGGTTGTCGCAGCCAACCTGGCAGATACCGGCAGCCCGATTCCCTATGCCAAGGGGACCCTGGTCTTATGGACGCGGAATGGTTCTCCCTTCAATCCTCTCCAACTGTCGGCACTGGAATCATCCAATCTCAAGTCTCTGGCCATCGCCGACCCGGAACACGCCCCGTATGGCCGTGCTGCGGTGGAGGCATTGAAAGCCCTCAAGCTCCAGGACAAGGTCAAGGATCACCTTGTGCGCGCTGAAAACGTAGGTCAGGCCGGCCAGTTTGCCTTCACCGGAAACGCCGAACTTGCCATCATCTCGAAGACACTGGCGGTCTCCCCGAAGTTCAAACAGTCGGGAACGTTCGTGCTGTTCCCTTTCTCCAGCTATAACTCCATCACGCAGACAGCAGTCGTGCTGCGCAGCTCAGCGCAGCGCGATGCGGCGCACGCCTTTCTGAACTGGTTTCTCTCGAGCGAGGTTCAGCCGCACCTGCCAGACTTGGGACTCACGCCGGTGAAGTGAGTCCGGCCAGCCACAGCGTCCCCCGGTACACTGTCCATCGATGGATCTCGACGCTCTGTGGCTGACATTTCGCCTGGCCCTCACCACAACCGCCATCCTGTTGTGCGTTGGCCTTCCGCTGGCGGCATGGCTGGCCTACGGACAAAGCCGTCTGCGTCCACTGGTACAGGCGCTAGTTGCTCTGCCATTGGTACTACCGCCGACGGTACTGGGCTTTTACCTGCTGGTGCTGCTTGGCCCCACGACCGCAGTCGGACGCGTGATCACAACGACTCTCGGACATCCGCTCGCCTTCTCTTTTACGGGGCTGCTGATAGGTTCCCTGCTGTACAGCCTTCCGTTCGCCGTACAACCCCTGGTCAGCGGCATGATGGCGATCGCACCAGAGTTGCGGGAGGCTGCAGCGACGCTGGGCGCCCGGCCCTCGGTTGTCTTTGTGCGGGTGACCATGCCTCTGATACGTCCGTCGTTGCTGACCGCCGGGATTCTGACCTTCACCCATACAATCGGCGAATTCGGAGTTGTGTTGATGCTGGGCGGCAATATCCCGGGCGCAACGCGGACCCTCTCGATCGCACTCTACGATGAGGTTGCCGACTTCAACTTTGCTGCAGCCAATCGCACGGCTCTTCTTCTGCTGGCCTTCTCGTTTGTTTCGTTGTTGCTCGTCCACTGGCGAGCCGGACAAAGGAGCACGCGCCTTGTCTGAGCCATTGCTGCACGAACATATCACCGCAACGCTGGACTCCATCACGATTGATGTCACTGTGGCGCTGCGCTCGCCCTGGACGGTACTCTTCGGCCCTTCAGGGTCCGGCAAGTCAACCATCCTTCGCAGCATCGCCGGGCTGCGCGGAGGCGCACCGGCCTGGAAACGGCATATTCCCCTTGCCTCGCAGCAGGCCGCGTTGTTTCCACATATGACGGTCAAGGGGAATCTCGAGTTCGGCCGCGAACTCCCTACGGGAGATTTCAAGCGGGAGCAGGAGCTCCATGCCGAACGGTTTCAGGATCTGGTTCGCCTGTTCCGTATAAGCGATCTGCTGGAACGCTATCCGGCACAGCTCTCCGGTGGCCAGGCACAACGCGTCAGTGTAGCCCGTGCGCTGATGCCCAGGTACTCGCGCCTGGTGTTGTTGGATGAACCATTTACTGGTCTGGAGCAGGCATTGCGCGATGAGCTTCTGCTCGCGCTCAAGCAATGGACGCGCGAACACAGGCTCCCCGTCCTCTCTGTCACGCATGACGTGACGGAAGCGCTTCTTCTGGAGGCAGAAGTGATCAAGCTTCGTGAGGGACGCATCGTCGCTCAAGGGCCGGCGCAGGAGGTGCTCGCAGAGGAACGCCTTCAGCTCTTACGCAGCCTTGATGGGTCACGAACCTTTACTCTGTAGTTTGTCCGTGCGTATCCAGCAGAACATTCCGCTCGCGCCCTACACCACGTTGAAGGTCGGTGGCGCGGCTCGTCTCTTCGTCGAGGCAGGAGGCGAAACCGAGATCCTTGATGCGCTGCGTTTCGCGCGGGAAGAGCGTATTCCAGTCTTTGTTCTGGGAGGCGGCTCCAATCTGCTTGTACATGACAGCGGCTTCGATGGCCTGGTGATTCGCATTGCGCTGAAAGGGATTGCGCAGCAGGGCCACACGCTCACTGCAGCCGCGGGAGAAGAGTGGGATGCGCTGGTACAGCTTGCCGCCGAGCGTAACCTTCAAGGCATTGAGTGCCTTGCCGGCATTCCCGGCACGGTTGGTGGCACTCCCGTCCAAAATGTGGGCGCCTATGGGCAGGAGGTGGCGCAGACCATCACCCTGGTTCGCGCTATCGATCGGGCAACACTCACAACGCTCACGTTTACCAATGCAGAATGCGGTTTTGCTTACCGCCGTTCTCGCTTCAACCACGAAGACATTGATCGGTATATCGTCACTGCGGTGAGCTTCCGCCTATTGCCTGGCGGTGCTCCATCGCTGGCCTATGCCGATCTTCAGCGCGCGTTTCTGCCGAGTGAAACGCCTTCGCTGATGGAGGTTGCGACCAAGGTCCGGAAGATTCGCGCAACCAAAGGCATGGTTCTGATTCCCGGCGACGCCGACACCCAGTCCGCCGGATCTTTCTTTAAGAATCCGATTGTTTCGGCCGAAGTCTACGAGGCCATCGCCGCCGGCCATGCCACCGTACCCCATTGGCCTGCAACCGGAGGTGTGAAGCTGTCGGCGGCATGGCTTCTGGAGGCCAGCGGTTTCCACAAAGGCTTTACTCTGGGCCAGGCTGGACTCTCCACGAAACATGCGTTGGCCCTCACCAACCGCGGCGGAGCGACGGCTGGGGAGATTCTGGCCCTGCGCGACCACCTTCGGGCCGGTGTGGAAGCCCGCTTCGGCATTCGCCTGGAGCAGGAACCTGTCGAGCTCTAGACCATTTACAATGGAATCTGGAGGAAATCCGAATAATGTACCCAGAGATCATGGTCATCCCCATGCGCGAGGAGTTGACCCGCGCAGGCATCGCAGAGGCTCGCACCGCGGCCGAAGTGGACACAGCCCTGGCCAAGCCTGGCACCACTATGGTGGTTGTGAATTCGATCTGCGGCTGCGCCGCCGGTAAGATGCGCCCCGGCGTTCGCATGGCCCTTTCGAACCCCACTCTTCCGGACCAGTCCATCACTGTTTTTGCTGGTCAGGATCGCGAGGCCACCGAGAAGGCGCGCGGCTACTTTGGCGGACATCCGCCGACCTCGCCGTCGATCGCCATTCTGCGTGATGGACAGTTGGTATACCTGATGCAGCGCTCGGCGATCGAGACATCGACTGCTCCCGCTATCGCCCAGGAGCTGCAGCGGGCTTTCGACACCTACTGCGCCAAAACCACAGCGTAAGTTTAGAAAACTCTTTTGTTACGGACATGGCTCACTTTTCCATTGGATTCGCCGATGGAGAAAGTGAGCCATGTCTGTTATGGAATACCTCCCCCAGCCCGGGTTCTTCGAGATGCTTGGCAGCAGTCCAGCAATGGAGCGGCTGAGATTACAGCTCGAGCGCATTGGGCCACACTTCCGCACCATTTTGTTGACAGGTGAAACTGGCGCCGGCAAAGAGCTTGCTGCGCGTACCCTGCATCAGCTGAGCCCTGCCGCGAATGAGCCCTTCCTGGTCTACGACCCTGCTACAACCATTGAAGAATCGCTGGAGTCAGCCGCTCGTGGAACGCTGTTCCTGGATGAGGTCGGCGATACCTCCTCCGCTGTTCAGGCGAAGCTGCTGCGGTTGATGCGTATGGTCGACACTCGCATTATCGCGGCCACTTATCGTAATCTGCGGCATCAGGCCGCCATCGGTGAATTCCGCTCAGACCTGTATTACCGTCTCTCGACGGTCGAGATTGAGGTGCCACCGCTGCGTCAACGCATGGAAGATCTGCCATTGCTTGTGGAGCACATTCTCTTCCGCGCTGGAGAGCGTTATCACAAGCCGGCGATGGAGATCTCGAGCGAGGCAATGGCAACACTCCGCAGCTACTCGTGGCCGGGAAACATCCGCGAACTGGAAAGCGTGCTGAACAACGCCGTCCTGCAACAGGAAGGAATCGTCATTCATACGATCTCGCTTCCAGAGCCGGAGTCTCCAGCGAAAGCGGATTCGCTGCCGGTGCGTCTGGACGACCTGATCTCTCGCCATGTGCGTGGTGTCCTCGCACAGTGCGAAGGCAACAAGGTACGCACAGCAGAGTTGCTTGGCATCAGCCGCTCGACACTGTACCGCATGCTGGAGGCATAGCTACGGGCCGCTGTCATTCTGCGCCTGCGTTTGCTATTTCTTCACGAGGACCACAATCGGCACCGTGTTCTCAACAGAGTGGATCCGCCTCGCGCGTGATCTGTGCTATAGTCAATAAAGTGTTCAGCGCTGGCCAGCACATCGGCGAGTGCGGACAGACAACCCATCGGACGCGTAGCTCAATTGGCAGAGCATTCGACTCTTAATCGACAGGTTGAAGGTTCGATTCCTTCCGCGTCCACCATTTAGCCTCCCCCAATATCAAGCAAATCTCGTTTTTGCTTCGCCTGAAGTGAATAGCCTAAGTGTGTTTATCGTTGCTAAGTGGTTCGAGAATAAGCCACTGGGTTGCGGTTAGACACCGCGGAGCGTGGCGGAAGAATGGCATGACCTTCCTCTCACGCGCTGAAGGCAAACCAAATGCAGATTAACATCTGCCTTGGCATCCAGACCAAGGCTCCCACCACGGCTATACTGGCTGCGCCCCCACTCAAATTGTTTCGTGGTCCCCTTATCCGTATTTCTGAAATTTTGATTTCTGCTGAACAGCAGCTTGTGCCTTGGAGGAGATCGTATGCACGGTCGGTGGTTTCGGAGAGCATCAGAGCAAAAAACCACATTGTCTGCAACTGTTCGTAAGCTGGAAAATCTGTTGGCCGCCGTCTGTCTTGTCTTCGTTGGTTCCGCGTTCTCTCATGCGCAAACGACGACAACACTGGCCATTTCGAGCGCCGGCAGCGTGGTATCTACTGTTGCTTCAGGCACGGTCGTTACCCTTACAGCTTCGGTCACAGCCGGCTCGTCGCCGGTCACCCAGGGCCTGGTCAAGTTCTGCGATGCCGCGGCTACCTACTGTGAAGACATCCATGTTACCGGAACCGCACAACTGACCTCCGCCGGAACGGCCGTAATGAAATTCCGCCCCGCCATTGGCAGCCATAATTACAAGGCCGTCTTCGTGGGAACCAGTTTGACTGCAGGCAGTTCCTCCACTGCATCCTCATTGACCGTCACCGGTCTTTATGGTTCTACGACGACGCTCTCGTCTACCGGCGGCGGAAGCTCTTACACGCTGACCAGCACCGTGACGGGTAACCGGTTCGTTCAACCAAGCATGACCGGAACCGTCTCGTTTTTGCAGACGAACAATAGCAATGCCGTACTCGGCACGGCGACGATAGATTGGGTTGCGAAAAGCGTAACAACACCTACCCCTGTGAATCTTTTGTCGAATATGGGTGGCCCGAGCAAAGTCGTAATCGCCGACTTCAACAACGATGGCATTCAGGACATAGCGACGCTGAATACTGGAGCTTTGACTATATCGATCATGCTTGGGGTAGGAGACGGCACCTTTAACGCCGCAGCAAGTCCGTCAACAGGAACACTCACTCCTGTGTCCATGACAGTCGCGGACTTCAATCATGACGGCACCGCAGACATTGCAATTGCGAATCAAGGTACCGGCACTGGCAGTCTTACTATCCTGCTCGGTAACGGCGATGGAACATTTACTTCACCCAGTTCCGCCTTTACGACAAACAACTATGGAATAACCGACATCGTTGCCGGAGACTGGAATAAAGATGGCATTCCAGACCTCGCGATATCCAATCAGAACCAGAACAACCTGCGGATTTTCCTGGGAACTGGAGATGGCAGCTTCGGCACTCCTTCGTCCATCACGACTCCCGCTCCTGCAAAGCTGCTTACAGCCGACTTCAATGGAGACGGCATTGCGGATCTTGCGGCAATGGATACTAATAGCAACTCAATCGACTTATTCCTGGGCCAGGGTGACGGTACCTTTCTGTCGGTTGCAAGTGGAATCTATCTTGCCGGAACCCCGCGTGGCTTTTTCGCAGCCGATCTCAATAGCGATGGCATTCCTGATTTCGTAACAAGCAATGAGAGTCCATCGGATCCCTATCCGACGAAGCTGTTTCTCGGCCATGGGGACGGAACCTTCACCGTCAGTTCCAATCCAGGTGTATTTTGGGGGACCTCAATCGGCGCCCCCGTATTGGTCGATCTATCTATCGGGGATTTCAATGGGGACGGGATCACCGATATATCGGGCGACGATGGCCTCAACATCGTTAACATTCTTGGTAATGGAGACGGCTCGTTCCAGCCCATGAACCATTACCTGATATCAAATGTTACGGGAATACCCTCTCTCGCAGCGGGCGACTTTAACGGAGACGGGATATCCGATCAGGCATACATCAGCCAGGTTTCCGATAATGCTTCTCTGACCCTCGGACTTACCGCGGCTCAGCAAACGGCGACGCTGTCCCTGCCCATTACTCCTTCCAGCAACTCTTTATACAACATCGTGGCGAGTTACTCCGGTGACACAAACTTCGCTGCAAGCGTTTCGTCGCCGGTCGCAATTGACAATCGGATCCCAACCGCTCTTCTGCTTAGTGCTTCGCCGAATGACGGCCTCACCGCAGGGCAGACAAGCGTACTCACCGCCACACTCAGCCCCTATTCCTCATCAGGCCACAGCACCGATGGAGAGACGGTGTCGTTTTATAACCTGATCGGCAACTCTCTGCTGGGCACGGCAACGTTTTCCAACGGAGTTGCGACGCTGACGACCCCGCCGTTGGGCGGCGGCGCATATTACATTGATGCGGTTTACTCAGGGGACAGTAAATTCAAGCCATCAACCTCCAACCAGACATCCATTTTTATAGAAGGAAAGCTCCAACCCACAGTCACCCTGAGCACGAGTCCTTCTATCGGCATCTATGGACAGTCCAGCACACTGACCGCAACCATTGCTAATTACTTCACATTCGATACCCCAGTGATAGTTTTTCAAAACAATGGTCAAGAGATTGGGACAGGTCACATTACCTCAGGTGTAGCGCACATTGATATTTCCACGCTTCCAGTCGGAATCAACGTCCTGACGGCATATTTTCCAGGGGATCGCAGCAACCGGTATACGGTCTCAAACACCATCCAGTACCAGGTCAAGTTGGCGACCCAAACTGTCAGTTCTACATCGCTGGCGGTTACGAGCGCGGGCGCTCCGGCCACATCCGCTGCTTTCGGAACTCCAATTACATTGACAGCCACCGTTACAGCTGGAGGCTCAGCCGGCTCGCCAGGGACAGTGCTTTTCTGCGACACCACGATATCCGCCTCCTGTAGCGGCACTGCAATACTGGGCACTGCGCAGTTGACCGGCTCAGGAACTGCTTCACTCGTCGTCCGGCCAGGAATTGGTGCTCACTCTCTACAGGCGATCTTTCCCGGAACGAACCTTTTGGCTTCAGGTAAGTCCGCCCCGTCCGCGCTAACAATTACCGGCCAATATCCGACAACAATTACGCTGCGCGTACAGCAATCTGGCAGCTCAATTACAGCGACACCCCATTTGGCGGCGGTGGCCCCGCGGTCCGCAAGAAACCTTTCGGGGTATTACGACATAAAAGACGAAGCGAATAACACGCTGTTCCGTTACAGCTTTACCGTTGGCGACTCCACATCTCCCACTGACATCACACCCGGTCTTTTCCATGTCTCAGCTTCTCCCCTTACGGTCGGTAACAAGCCCTTTTCAGCTACGGCTACTGATGCTAATCACGACGGAATCTCCGATCTAATCGTAGCCAATTCCAGCGATAACAACGTGGGCGTTTTGCTGGGGAACGGTGATGGAACATTCCAGACGCAGGCGACCTATGCCACGGGCGCAGGCGCATTTGCCGTGAAAACAGGCGATTTCAACAAAGATGGAAACCCAGATCTAGCTGTTACAAATTTCTCGACAACTACTGTCTCTATTCTGTTAGGTAACGGCGACGGAACATTCCAGACGCAGACGACCTATGCCGTGGGCAACGGACCTGCTTCTATTGCAGTTGCCGACTTCGACTATGACGGCAATCTCGATCTCGCGGTGGCTAACGAACGTGACAACACCATCTCAGTTCTACTGGGTAACGGTGACGGAACATTCCAGGCCCAGCACACATACGCCACCGGCGGCAGCCCCGCTGCAGTCGCGAGTGCCGACTTCAACAAAGATGGATACGCCGACCTGGCAGTCGCCAACAATATGGATGGCACCGTTGGAATTCTGCTCAATATGGGTGACGGTACCTTCAATGCGATAGTTCCCTACACGGTCGGAACATCCCCGGTGTCGATTGCCACAGCTGATTACAACGCAGACGGCAATATCGATCTTGCCGTGGCGAATTTATCCAGCAACAATTTTTCGGTACTACCTGGCGTTGGCGACGGAACCTTTCAGGCACAAAGGACATATTCAACAGGAACAAATTCAGGGCCGGAAGCCATCATCGCCGGCGATCTTGCTGGACTCGGAAATGAAGACCTTGCGGTAGTAAACTCCGTTGCAAATACGGTATACGTCTTCAGAAATAACGGTTCAGGAACCTTTGACCGCGTGTCCGGCCCCTTCGCGGTCGGTAAGGGCTCCCTATCCCTCGCAGCCGGTGACTGGAACTGTGATGGCCTGCTGGATATGGCTATTGTCAACAACAGCAGCAACACTCTCACCGAAATTTTGAACGACTCCGGTCCACAACTCGATCTTTATTTCGCTCCCTTTGCGCTGCCGGGAGTTCATACGTTGACCACCGTATATGAGGGCAATACGAACTATGCAGGCAGCACCTCAGCCCCGGTAGGGACCAACGCGCCAAAGATCACGACAGCTCTCGCGCTCACCAACTCAAGCGTTATCAATCCTTCGAACTACGGCCAGCCTATTACTCTGACTGCCACTCTGACTCCATACAGCGGCGGCCCTTACAGCACCAACGGCGAAACCATTACGTTCATGAATGGGAGCACAGCGATTGGCACGGGAACACTCACTGGAGGCATCGCCACGCTGACGTTGTCTACCTTGCCTGTAGGAGTCGATACGCTTAGTGCTGTTTATAGCGATGACGGCAAGTTTACCTCGTCGCACGCAACGTTGACCCAGACCGTTCGCCCGGCAACCCTGACGGCAACCGCAAGCAATGCAACTCGAATCTACGGGGCTCTAAATCCTGCGTTTACAGGTACCGTAAGTGGAACCGTGAATGGAGACGCGCTCACCGTAAGCGGAACGACGACGGCCACACTCGCAAGCCTGACTGGAACATATCCCATCACGCCAACAGTGTCTGGTACAAACGTCACAAATTACACAATAACGACGGTGAATGGCACGTTGACGATAACAAAAGCAACGCCAACCATCGCACTCATCACCTCGGCCAGCACCTCCCCTTTATTGGGCTCCGTAACCTTCACTGCAAACGTCACAGCATCTGGTTCGGGAGGTGCTCCCACTGGATCCGTTTCGTTCTACGACGGAGCAACCTTGCTGGGAACAGGAACTCTGGCCTCTGGAACGGCAACTTTCACCACTTCATCCCTTACCGTAGGAACTCACACGATTACAGGGGCTTACAGCGGGGACACGAATTACAGTAATGCCACCAGCGCCGCGCTGAGCCAGGCCATCATCTCAAAATTCACGACAGCTCTCACACTAGCCAGTTCCACCAACACATCCTCGTCTAACTATGGTCAGTCTGTAACTCTGACGGCAACGCTTGCTCCATACGCTAGCGGCTCCTACAGCACCAACGGCGAAACCATTACGTTTATGAATGGAAGCGCCGCAATCGGTTCTGGCTCACTCATCTCGGGTAAAGCCACATTGACATTGTCTACTCTACCGGCAGGAACGAATGCAATCACTGCAAGCTATGCAGGAAATCCTTACTTCGCTGCATCCAACGCGACGTTCGCACAAACCGTTCAACCAGCGATCCTGACCGTAACTGCGAACAATGCTACCCGGATCTATGGCGCAGCCAATCCCGCATTTACTGGAACCGTAAACGGAGCGGTTAATGGCGACTCCTTCACCGTGACCGGCAACGCAACCGCCGCACCGACAAGCGCTCCAGGGGCTTACCCCATCGTGCCAGCCGCAACCGGCTCAAAGATCGCCAGCTACACTGTGGCCACGGTAAATGGAATTCTGACAATCGCGAAGGCAACACCGGCCATCGCACTCAGTACCTCAGCAAGTAGCGCTCCTTCGTCAACGTCTGTGGTCTTCACCGCAAATATGACCGCGTCAGGTTCAGGAGCAGTTCCAACCGGAATGGTTTCGTTCTATGACGACACAGCCCTGCTGGGCACAGGGGCCCTGGTCGCAGGTATCGCCACTCTCGCCAATTCCACACTATCCATTGGGACTCACGCCATTACAGCTGTCTATGGCGGAGATATAAATTACAACAACGTCACAAGCAGCACATTGAATCAGGCCATCACCACCGGCTTCACCTTAACAACCAGCGGTGGGGGGAATTTGTCCGCGACGATTACGCAGGGCGGCCAGGCAACCTATACCCTGACCATAACGCCACCCGCTAATACAACGTTCCCATCTGCAGTGACCTTCGCGGTGACGGGGCTTCCCTCTGGCGCCACCGCAACTTTTTCCCCTTCAAGCATTCCTGCCGGGGCGGCCACGACCAATGTCACGTTGACAATTACGCTTCCGGCCAAGACCGGGTCGATTCCCATGGAATACCCCTTTCAGAGATCACATATCGCCATAGCAGTTGGGCTACTGATGCTGCCCCTTATCAAGCGAAAAGATAAATGGCACGGAAAAGCCACGCTTCGCGCCCTGGCGTTGTTCTCTGCAGTAATTGCATTTGCAACTATATTGAACGGATGTGGAGGCAACTCTCCGAGTTCTGGATCAGACTCCGGTCAGACGCAAAACTATACTCCGACCGTGACCGCAACATCGGGAGGAGTATCGCAAAACCTGACGCTTCAGCTCACCGTGAAATAACAAAGATACTCGCGGCAA
>Ga0136846_1214261_pt1 | contig 14622 bp, 13 predicted proteins | sample HopSoiMetagenom2_FD_96841 | JGI IMG/M metagenome (GOLD analysis project Ga0136846, IMG submission 96841) | Grasslands soil microbial communities from Hopland, California, USA - 2 Assembly 2016 (version 4) | ecosystem: Environmental > Terrestrial > Soil > Grasslands | place: USA: Hopland...
GCCGTCGCGCCGGATGCCTAGGTAGGTGCCCATCTCGATGGTGCGCGGCAGGAACGGGCCAGGCTTGGTGCGCGCGGTGAGCTCGAGCATCTCGGGCACGTCGGCGGGCCCGAGCGGCGCCGCCTCCGGATCGGCGGTGACGTCCAGGTGATCGCCGGTCATCTGGAAGCCCTCGCCGATCATCATGACCTTCCAGCCGGCCGGCGGCTGGAATCGGGGGGCGGCCAGCGGCAGCCAGCCGCCCGGCCCGGCCAGCCTCGCGGCGTCCGTCCAGTCGGCCTCGCCCGGCTCGTCCGGCAGGGCCAGGAACGGGCAGACGTCGACCGGGTAGCGCAGCACGTTGCCACACCGCTCGGCGAACCGGGCATGCGGCCCGGTCAGCGACGAGAGCACCGGGTTGTCGAGCGGATGCGGCACCGTCATCGCCCTTCGGTCCGTTAGTAAATCAGACCGGATTCTAGGCTTCCTCGTGTGCTGAGCCCCCTCAGGGGAGCCGGGAGTACGCGCCCGCGTCGAGGTCCTCGATGAGGGTCGGGCCGGTGGGCGTCCAGCCGAGAAGCTCCCGGGTCATGGTGCTCGTCGCCGCGAGATCCATGCCGAAGAAGGTGCCGATCCACCCGAAGTGACTCTGGACGTCATCAGGGGCGATCGATGTGACGGGCAGGCGGAAGGCGCGGCCGATGGCCTCCGCGATGTCGCGGGTGGGTATGCCCTCTTCCGCGACGGCGTGCAGGCGGGAGCCTGCCGGAGCCTTCGCCAGCCCGAGCGTGACGAGGCGCGCGGCATCGGACACATGCACGGCGGCCCACCGGTTGGTCCCGTCTCCCGGGTAACCGGAGACGCCCTTCTCACGGGCCACCGCGGCGATGATCGCGATGAACCCGTGGTCGCTCGTTCCGTGCACGGTCGGGGAAAAGCGCAGGCTCACGCTGTGCACACCGCGGTCGACGAACTCGAACGCGAGGTTCTCGCTGCCTCCCCGCGGCGAATCCGGGCCGTGGAACGGGGATGCGTCGTCCTCGCTGGCCGGCCTGCCCCGGTTAAGGCCGGCCACGCCCGAGGCGATGAGGAAGGGCCGGCCGGTGCCGGCCAGCACATCGCCGATGGTCTGGACCGCGGCTCGCTCGGCCGCGGCCGTGCCGGCCGGGTCGGACCAGTCGTGCTTGTTCGCGAGGTGGATGACGCCCTCGGCCGCCTCCGCGCCGGCCTGGATGCTCCCGACATCGTCGAGGTCGCCGCGGCGGACGTGAGCCCCCTTGGCCTGGAGGGCGGCGGCGGAAGCGTCGGACCGGGCGAGCCCGGTGACCTCGTGCCCGGCGGCGAGAAGGTCATCGACGGTAGCGGAACCGATCCATCCGGAGGCTCCGGTGACGAAAACGCGCATAACACTGCTTCCCTTCGGCTCCGCTGCCGGCGGAGCGGCTGATCTGTTGATGTCTGTGACTGACGTCAGTCACAGACATCAACATACGCCTATACGGCAGTCGCTGTCATCACTAGACTCGTCATCATGGGGCGTTGGGAGCCGGGTGCGAGAGAGCGCCTGCAGGCGGCGGCGCTCGAGCTGTTCGCCACCCGGGGGTTCGAGCAGACGACCGCGGCGGAGATCGCGCAAGCCGTCGGGCTGACCGAGCGCACCTTCTTCCGGCACTTCAGCGACAAGCGCGAGGTGCTGTTCTTCGGGCAGCAGGAGTTTCTCCAGGCGTTCATCGACGGGGTGGAAGCCGCCCCGCCTGAGACATCCCCGCTCGAGGTCATCGCCTCCGCGCTGCAGGCGGCGGCATCGTTCTTCCCCGACGAGCGTCGGTCGTATTCCCGTATGCGGCAGTCCGTGATCGACCAGAACCCGCCGCTCCAGGAACGTGAGCTGCACAAACTTGCAGGCCTGGCCACGACGGTCGCCGCCGCCCTGCGTGCCCGCGGCATCGGCGAGCCGGCCGCTACCCTGGCGGCGGAGTCCGGCGCCACCGTGTTCGGGATCGCGTTCACGCAGTGGATCCGCGACGGTGAAACACGTTCCCTCGCCGCGATCGCATCGGACGTACTTCGCGAACTGCTCGACCTCACCGGAGCGGCGACCGCGTCACGGCCGTTCCCGTAACACGCCCGGGCTGACCTACCGGGACACGGACAACGTGGTGCGACCGGGGCTTTCGATGCTGCCCCCGTATGTCATTAACCCCGTTCATGCTGCTGACCGGCTTTTCTGCTGCCAAGCTGCTCTTGCGGCGGAGAATGACAAGACGCGATCCGGTCATTGTCATGGCCTGCCCGCTCCTGAGAGGCTGACCTCGGAAGAGGCTGACCTCGGACTGCCGCCTGGGCTTTCCGGCCCAGACCTCACGTCCGGCGGCGGGGGAGCGTCTACCAGGCATGGGGAGCAAGCAGCCGTTCGAACGGGTCGTGGCTGAGCACGGCGGCACCGTGCTGCGGGTCTGCCGGGTGCTGCTCGGCCGTCACGACGCCGACGACGCCTGGTCGGAGACGTTCCTGGCCGCGCTGCGCGCCTACCCGGACCTGCCGGAGACCGCGAACGTCGAAGCCTGGCTGGTCACGATCGCGCACCGCAAGACCATCGACGTGCTGCGCGCCCGCGGCCGGCAGCCGGTTCCGGTCGGGGAACTCCCAGCCGAGCGGGCCGGGCAGGCCGGGCAGGCCGAGCCGGCCGGGGCCGGCGTCCCGGGCGGCGACTGCCTGTGGCAGGCGGTGCGGGCGCTGCCGGACAAGCAGCGCCAGGCCGTCGCCTACCATCACGTGGCCGGGCTGCCCTACGCCGAGATCGCGCAGATTCTCGGCGGCACCACCGAGGCGGCCCGCCGCGCCGCCGCCGATGGCATCAAGAACCTGCGCAAGAACTACCCGGGCGGAGCCCCATCATGACCGAACCCACTAACCTCTTCACCACCCCTCACGACGCCGCCACGCTGGCCCGGCTGCATCGCGAGCTCGAGCGGGCCGCCGAGCGCGAGGGCCTGCTCGACGTCGCCTACCGGACGGTCGACTCTCCCGTCGGCTCGCTCCTGCTGGCGGCCACGCCGCGCGGGCTGGTGCGCGTCGCCTTCGACGTCGAGGGTCACGACCGCGTGCTGGAGATCCTGGCCGGCCAGCTGAGCGCGCGCGTGCTCCGCGCCCCGGCCCGGCTGGACCCGGCGGCCCGGGAACTGGAGGAGTACTTCGGCGGGCGGCGGCGCAGCTTCGGCCTCCCGCTGGATCTGTCGCTGTCCAGGGGGTTCCGGCGGCTGGTGCAGCAGCAGCTGCCGTCGATCGGCTACGGGCAGACGCGCAGCTACGGGCAGGTGGCCGAGCTCGTCGGCAACCCGCGGGCGGCCCGGGCGGTCGGCACGGCCTGCGCCACCAACCCGCTGCCCGTCGTGGTGCCCTGCCACCGGGTGCTCCGCAACGACGGCACGCCCGGCGGCTACGTCGGCGGTCCCGTCGCCAAGGCCACGCTGCTGAGCCTGGAGGCAGCCGCATAAGCACCCTGCTCGGGGCCGACGGCACGCCCTGTCAGTCGGACGCGCAGGGGCAATGGGGCGGTCACCGCCGGATGAAGATCTACGGCCGCCTCGACTGCCCCTCCGCGCTGCGCGCGATCGCCCGCGGCGGCTACGTGCGGTACCGCGTCTTCTTCGCCGACGAGGCGACCGCGATCGCCGCGGGCTACCGTCCCTGCGCCGTCTGCTGCCCGGGCCGTTACCGGGCATGGAAAGCGGCCCGGCCGGGATAAGGACCGTCATTTCCGCTCCTCACCGGTGAACACGGCATGCCGCGGCCAGGCCCGGTGAGCCTGGTCGCGGCCCGCCTGGTTGTCCGTGCGCTCAGGCCTCCGTGACGAGGCCGAGCTGACGCAGCACGGTGACGCCGTCGTCGAGGCCGATCTCCTCGGTGATGAGCCCATTCTCGACCTTCAAGACGGTCGTGCCGGTGAACCGCATGACCTTGCCGGTGTTGGCCGGCAGCGACCCCATCGGCATGTCGTCGAACGCGTCCCCGGTGTGGGTGCCGCCGCCCTCCCACTGGCCGACCACGTAGTCGCCCTCGGCGATCAGGTCGGCGGTGCCCCAGAAGTTCAGGTCCGGGAACGCGGCCCGGAACTTCCCGGCGAACGCGCGGACCGCGTCCCGCCCGCGCACCGGCGCATGCAGCGAGTACTCGAACCGGATGTCGGGGGCGGCGAGCTCGCCGATGACGTCCGGGTTGAAGTCCTTGCCCCAGAACTCCGTGAACCACCGGCCCACGACGGCCTTGTTCTCCTCGATCGACATGGAACGTCCCTTCGTGCCGTGAATGTCAGGTGTGCCCTCAAGCGGGCGCACCCTGCAGACGGCCGCCGGGGCCGTCCCGTGAGACGGCCGCCGGAAATTGTTTTGGCACCGCCGCCGGCGTGCTGGCCTGGGCACCACTGCGGTGCTCGCTGGCGTGATGGCTCGTGACGCTGATACGCCCCTGATCCGCGGCTGAAACGCCAGCTGCGGTCAGCTCCGGCCCGGCGGATTCTGGGTGACAATAACGTCGTGAACGCAGCGCAGATGCCGGCGGTGCCGGATGTCTCAGCCCGTGAGGCGGAGGTGCTGGCCGGTGTCGCCGAACACCTGACGAACGCCGAGATCGCGAACCAGCTGTTAATCTCGGTGCGGACCGTGGAGAGTCATGTCTCCTCGCTGCTCCGCAAGCTCGGCGTGGGCGACCGGCGCGCGCTGGCGGCCTCGGCCGCCCACGGACTGTCGCTGCCCGGTTCTCCGCGGGCGGCGGCGCCGCTGCCCGCGCCGCTGACGCCGTTCGTCGGCCGGGCCGCCGAGTGCTCCGCGCTCGCGGCCGCGCTGGCCGGACACCGGCTGGTCACCGCCGTCGGCCCGGGCGGGATCGGCAAGACCAGGCTGGCGCTCGAGGTGGCAGCCGGGCAGGCCAGCCGGTTCCCGGACGGCGTCTGGTACGTCGACCTGGTTCCGGTCACCGACGGCGCGATGGTGGCACCGGCCCTGGCCGGCGTGCTCGGCCTGAGGGAGCAGCCGGGCCAGCCGGCCGAGGAGACGGTACTGTCCTGGATGACCGAACGGGAGGCCATGCTCGTCCTGGATAACTGCGAGCATCTCGTGGACGCCGTGGTTGTGCTGACCGAGCGGCTGCTGACGGCCTGCCCCCGGGTAACCGTCCTCGCGACCAGCCGGGCCCGGCTGCTGGTGCCCTACGAGCACGTGTTCTCCGTGCCCGGCCTGGCGGTACGCGGCGACGGCGGTGACGCCGTGGAGCTGTTTCTCGGCCGGGCCGCGGCGGCCGGCGCCCCGGCCGGGATCACCGACCGGCACCGGTCGCTGCGCTCCGCGCTGGACTGGAGCTATGCGCTGCTGCCCGGCTCCGAGCGGGCGATCCTGCGCCGGGTCTGCGTCTTCACCAGCCCGTTCACCGTGGACGCGGCCACGGCGCTGCTCAGCGGCTGGGCGCCGGCCCAGACCACGGGAGCCGCCGAGGCCGCCGCGGGCCTGGCCGGGCTCGCCGACTACAGCCTGCTGGCCGCTATGGCCGGCCCGGACGGCACCCGGTACCGCATGCTGGAGACGATTCGCCAGTATGGCGCCGCGCGTCTGGCCGAGGCGGATGAGCTGACCGAGGCACACGCACGGCACCTGTGCTGGTGCCTGGCTGAGGCGGATGCCCTGGCGGAGTCCCTGGACCCGGGCCAGGCCCGGGGAAGGGCGGCATTCGACCGGGTCGCCGACGATTTGCGGGCCGCGCTGGACTGGGCGGTGATCCAGCCGGCCCAGCGCGCCGGCGGATACCGGCTCGCGCTGCGCCTGGCGGAGCTGTGCTTCGCGAGGGGCCTGCCCGGCGAGGCGCAGCGGAGGTACGAGCAGGCGGCCGCGCTCGCCGCCGACGACCATGAGGCCGCGTCCGCGCTGCGCGACGCCGCCTCGGCCGCTGAGATCAGGCACTTCGGCGGCGACGCGATCAGGCTGCACCGGGCCTGCGCCGATGCCGCGCTCCGCGCCGGGGACCGGTCGCGCGCCGGATACCACCTGGCTCAGGTCGCCGAGCTGGTCAACCGCGGCCCGGGCCTGATGCCTGAATCTGTTGCGCTCAGCGTGCCCGGGCTGCTCGCCGAGGCGGCCGCGCTGGCCGGCGACGACCCGGCCGCCATGGCACGGGTCGTCATTGCCGAGGGGTTCAACGGCTCCCGGCTGGATCCGGTGTGCGCCGAGATGGCCGAGCGCGGTATCGCCCTGGCCCGCCGGGCGGCCGACCCGGTGGCCGAGAGCGCCGCGCTGGACCTGCGGACCAGCATCGAGCTGACCCGCGGTGACGTCCGGGCCGCGGTGGCCAGCGCGTTGTGCCGGACCGAGCTGCTGGCCCCGCTGCGGCAGCGGCCGATCGCCTGCGGGCTTGAACTGTTCGACGCGCCCCAGATGGCGGCCGAGACGGCCGTCGCGGCCGGGGACCTGACCGCGGCGCGGGGGTTCGCCGAGCAGCTCCGCGACCTGCCTTTCTACCGGGAGGAAGGTCACCTGGCCACCGCCCGGCTGCTGGTGGTGACCGCGCTGGCCGGTGACTGGGAGGAGACGGCCGCCTTCGGCGAGCGGTTCCGGCAGGGGTGGGAGCGGGCCGGACGGCCGCGGGCGGGCAACCTCAACCGGGGAGCGTACGCGGCTGCGGCCGTCTGCGGGTTGCGCGGCGACGAGACGGGCCGGGCGGAATGGCTCACGGTGGTGAACGCGCTCATCACCCCGGGCAGGCCGATCTCGGACATCCACCACGGCGAGTTCTTCGATGCGCTGGTCCTGCTGCACGGCGGTCATCCGGAGCAGGCGCTGACCCTGCTGGCCACGCCGCCGGAGGGCTTGCGGGCCTGGTACAACGGGCTGTGGCGGTCCTGGTACGCGGCAGTGTGGGCCGAGGCGGCCGTGCTGGCCGGCGATCCGGCCGCGGCGGTGCGGATCGGCCGCGCGCGGCACTGCGCTGCGGGGAACCCGATCGCGCTGGCCATCGTGGAGCGTTCGGCCGCGCTCGCGGCCGGGGACCGGGACCGGTTGCTGGCCACGGCGGACCGGCTGAGCGCGGCGGGCTGCCGGTACCAGTGGGCGCGCACCCTCGTCCTGGCCGGCGCCCCGGAGCGGGCCCGGGGTGAGAACGAGCTGGCGGCGATGGGTGCCATCCCGATGGCCGTTCGGTCCGCCTGACGGCGACCGCGCTATGGGGCGACTCGGGCTTCGCCCGTCAGCCGGATGGCTCCTTCGAGGCGGTCATCGACTCGATGCACCTGGGCCGGAACGCGACTGACCCTTGACGTCTCTTCATCTTTGCCAAGGACGGCTGGCTGACTGGCCCGCCATCCGGCGCCGCCTCGAGCGTGCCTCGGCGTCACCCTCATCGCCTTCGGCATCGACCTGGCCGCCACCGCCGCTAGCCACCTCCGCAAATTCAATGGAAGTGGCGTTCTACCCTCTCTATCCATTAGGGCGCCACAACCACTGCATTAGTTTGGTGCAGATGTGACGAGGGGGCCGCGTGAGGTTCAACTCCGGGGGCCAGGACACTAAGGGCCGCCCGGGCGCAAGGGAAGCGCCCGAGCATAAGGGAAACGCCCGGGCGCAAGGGAAACGCCCGGGGGCAAGGGAAACGCCCGGGCGTAACCGGGGAACGGGCAGCCGCCTACCGTGGCTAGCCGCCGACGGCGGCCAGTTCGCGCAGGCGGCGCCGGGCGATCTTGCCGGTGGGCCCGAGCGGCAGCTCGTCCATCAGGCAGAACTCGGCTGGCCGCTTGGGCTTGGGCAGTTCCGCCTCGCACGCCTCGCGCAGCGCGTCGGTCAGCTCCAGGCCGTCAGGAGCGCCGGCCGGGACGACGTAGGCGACCGGGCGCTCGCCGAGCACCTCGTCGCGGACGCCGATCAGCGCGACGGACCGGACTCCGGGCTGCGCGAGCAGGAAGTCCTCGATCTCCCGCGGGTAGATCTTCTCGCCGCCGCGGTTGATCACGTCGTCGGACCGCCCGGCCAGGAACAGGTAGCCGTCGGCGTCCAGGTGGCCGAGGTCGCCGGTGTCGAGCCAGCCGTCGGCGTCGAAGGCGCCGGCCCGGCCGTTCGCCGCGTACTCCTTGATCACGCCAGCGCCCCTGATCTGCACCCGGCCCACGGTCCCGGCCGGGCACGGCAGGCACGGACCGGCGGGCCCGTCGGGGCACTCGACCACGCGCACCTCGGAGCCGGCCGGCTGGCCGGCCGAGCCGGGCTTACGCGGCCCGTCCAGCGGGTTGGCGGTGATCATGCTGGCCGCCTCGGTCATCCCGTAGGTCTCCACCACGGGAATGCCGAACGACTCCTCGAACCGCCGCAGTGCCGCCGGGGCCAGCGGCGCGGAGGCCGAACGGATGAACCGGATCCGGTCGCTCAGCGGCGACGCGGGCGGGTCCATCCCCAGGATCGTGATGATGGCCGGAACCGCGTTGATCCAGGTGGCCTGGCGCGCCTCGATCAGCTCCCAGAAGCCGCGGCGGCGGAACTTGCGGTCCACGATCAGGCACGCCCCGGCCGCCAGCGCCGAGAGCACGCCCACCACTTCGGCGTTCACGTGGAACAGCGGCAGGCAGCAGTAACCGCGGTCGGCCGGGGTCAGCCGGTGGTGACTGGCCACGGCGGCGGCCACGTGACACAGCTGCTCTTCGCTCAGCAAGATCCCCTTGGGCGTGCCGGTAGTGCCGCTCGTGCACAGGTAGATGCCCCCGCCGCGGGGCAGGACGAGGGAGGGGTCACTTGGAGCAGCCTCGTTCGGCCTGGTGATTACGGGCAGGTCCAGCAGCGGACCGTCAGCGGCGTCGCCGACCACCGCCCGCGGCCTGGCTACGGCCAGCACCCGGCCGGTGTCCCCGGCCGGCGCGCCCGGGTCGAGCGGGACCGCTACCCGGCCCGCGCCCATGATGCCGGCCAGCGCCACGGCGTAGTCGAATTGCTCCGCGCAGCGGATGGCCACGCTGGCCCCGGCCGGGATCCCCGCGTCGTCGAGCAACTGGCACCAGGCCCGGACGGAACGGGCCAGCCCGGCGAACGTCAGCGTGCCGCTCCCGGCCGCGTCCTCGAGATACGGCGCATCTCCCCGGCTGGCCGCGTTGTGGTCAATCCATTCCCTTAGCAAGGTCAGGCTCCGTTCTGGTCGCTGGCCGCGGCGGCCAGCGAAGTTGATTCCCGGTCCCGGGCGGCCGGAGCGGGGGTCGGCGCCGAGGCTCGGGTCGGTTCGAGGGAGGCGGCGACCGCGGGGACGGCGGCCGAGGTGGGGTCCGCGGCCGCCGTGGGGTCCGCGGCCGCGGTGGCACCTGCGGAAGCCGCGACCCGGCGATGCGACCCGGCCGGCCGCCGATCGGTCCGCCACGGCACCTGCTTGCGACCGGTCAGGGGCACCGCCAGCGGCGTCCGGGCCAGCAACTCGGTCAGTGCGATGCTGCCGAGATAGGCGAACGCGATGCACAGCGGGATCCACACGTAGAACGGCATCGTGTCGGCGAAGTCCCGTCCGCCCCACAGGGCCAGCGCGGTGACGAAGAGCATCTGGGCCAGGAAGATGCCGTACGAGTCGTCCGAGCCGATCCGGGTCGCCTTCCTGATCCACCGGTGCCGGCGCGGATGCACGAGCCACATCCCGGCCAGGTACCCGAGAGCGATCACGCAGATGTTGAACGGGATCACGCTGGGCTGGAACGGGTCGGCGGCGTGGCCGAGCGCATCGGCGCCGGAGCCCTTGGTCAGGAAGTACACGCCCTCGGCGAGCAGCGCCGTGGCCACGGTCAGGTACCCGATCAGCAGCGCGTGCGACGTTACCCAGTCGTGGAACTCGGTCAGGTGGCAGGCCACGACCGCGCCGCCGACCAGGTAGAGCACGTAGAACGCCGCGTTCTCCTGGGCGTACTCGCCCATGCGGTACCCGAACCAGCCCCAGTGCACCCCGATCGTGAAGAAGACCTGGAGTGCCGCCACCGCGGCGACCAGCAGGCCGTGGTGTCCCCTGGTCTTCCGCAGCAGCCACAGGAGCAGCGGGAAGAACGCGTAGAACTCGGCGATCACGATCAGGAAGTACAGCTGGTCGTAGCCGACCTCGAGCTGCCGGACGAAGTGGAAGAACACCGACCCGGCGCTGGAGTAGGAGTTCTGGTGCAGCGGCCAGACGTACCACACGAAGTAGATGAGGTTCCATACCAGGTACGGGATCCCGACCGCGACGAACCGGCGCCAGTAGAACTTCTTCATCGCGTCGCGCTTCAAGCCGGAGTAGGCGTAGGTCAGCATGCAGGCCGAGATGGCGAAGAACGCCTCCCGGGACACGTGCAGCAGCAGCAGCGCGCTGTTGGAGAAGACCAGGGCAGCGACCGGCGTGAAGGCGACGATCGTATGGGTACTGACCACGCCGGCCTGCTTGAGCGGCCGCATCGCGTCGATGTGGTCCAGCCGCTGGCGGCCCGCCATCAGTACATCATCCGCGGATCGCGGTAATGCTTGAACTCCAGCAGGTTCCCGGACGGGTCGAGCAGCACGAACGTGCTGTGCTCTTCGACCATGCCCTCGAACCGGGTCGAGGCCTCCTGGTAGAACGGGATCTTGCGGGTGACCGCGCAGTGGTGCAGCGCCTCGAAGTCGGCCGCCGCGCGGAACGTGACGCCGAAGTGCCGCGGGTACAGGCTCTCCGGGCGTCCCGTCGGCATGCCCTCGGTGAGGTGGCAGACGAGCTGGTCGCCGAAGAAGTCCACCGTGATCCGGTCGTCGTAGCGCCGGGCCAGCTTGCAGCCGAGCAGGGTCACGTAGAAGCGCTGGGCCTCGTCCAGGTCGTGGACCGGGATGGCCAGGTGGAAAACGTCAGTAGTGGTGCGCATCCGCGTCTCCCTATTCGAACGCGGTCAGCGTGTCGGCCCGCAGCCCGAGGCGCAGCGTCTCCAGGCCGATGATCGCGCTAGCCGGGACGTTACCCAGGTTCACGTCCGGGCCGATCCGGGTGACGAAGTACGTCTGCAGCGCGGTGCTGGGTGCCTCGAACAGCAAATTGTCATCGGCGATCCCGGCCGAGAGCACGTCCTCGATCAGCCCGAACCGCAGCGCCCCGTCGGGCCGGCAGATGCCGGACTTGCCGCTCTCCCTGGCTTCCAGGGTGACCAGCTTGGCCCCGGCGGTGAGGTCCTCGTTGATGTACTCCACCCACTTGCTCGGCGGCAGCTGCTCCGAGCGGTCCGGGTCCTTGAAGCCGACCTCGGAGACCACGGTGAAGTCGCTGGCGAGTTTACGGATGTAACTCGCCTTCTCGGCATTGGACATCATGATCGTTCCGTTCGACACCTCGACGTGCTCGCAGCCGTACTCATGGCAGAACCGCTTGTAGTCGTCAAACCGCTCCTGCATCACGAACTTCTCAAACAGCGTCCCGCCAAAGTAGAACCCGATGCCGTGCTCCCGCAGCACGTCGATTTTCTGCCGGATGCCGCCGGTCACCACCGCGGTGCCCCAGCCGAACTTGACGAAGTCGATGTACTCCGGCGTGGACGAGACAACGTCAGCGAAGAGGTTCAGCGTCAGGCCGCCGTCGATGACCATGGTCAACCCGTTGCCGCGCGGCTTCGTCGCCCGGCTGGGCAGGCGCAATGCCGTCGGATTCATATCTCGTCGTTCCTCTCTCGTGGGGTGAGGCTGCGATCCTGCCGCTGTGCGGGCCAGCGCAGGATGCGGCCGTTCTCGAGCGGTTCCCAGGCCATCCGCTCGACCGCGATTCCGTGCAAATAGGCGTTAAGCACCCGGAGGGTGCCGCCGTGGGCGACGACGGCGACGTCCCCGGGATGATCCCGGGTCGCTAGTTCGTCAGCAAAGCTAGCGGCCCGCTCGTACAAATCCCGGACAGACTCCCCGCCGTCAGGCCGTGCGTCGGGGTCGGCTACCCGCTGCGATCGCAGCCCGGTGACCTCGGGGCTGATCGCGGCGCTCGCGGTGCCCTCGAGAACGCCCAGGCAACGCTCACGCAGCCGGGCGTCAAGATTGACGGCCAGCCCCAGTACTTCCGCGAGCGGAGCCGCCGTTTCCAGCGCCCGGCGTAGATCGCTAGCGTACAGCGTCTTAATCGGCTGGGTGCTCAGTTCGGTCGCGAGTTCCCAGGCCTGCCGCTCGCCGCGGGCAGTCAGCCGGGCCTCGTCACAGTGCCCCTGGGCGAGGCCGCGGACGTTCCAGGTGCTCTCCCCGTGCCTGATCAGCCACAGGGTTCTCCAGGCGGCTCCGTTGTCGTGACCGCCGCGGATCACGTGATTCTCCTCACCCTCGGTAGTCCCGCCGGGTCCCGGGCCGTGCCTGGTCATCGTGCTGCGTCGCATGGCACGCAAGAGTGCCGGCGGATTGTGAAAGGCCGGTGAAAATTGAGAGGTGTTCGGCAACCTTCCAGCATCTTCTCAGCCTGAACTGATTCGCTTACCGCATGATTTCCAGCCGGGTACTGGTCGTGGACGACGATCCGGACGTCCGGGATTCGCTCAGCCGCGCCCTACGATACGCGGGATATCAGGTGATAACGGCCATTCACGGCGGCGAGGCGCTCGACGCGGTGGCCCGCTCGCCGGTGGACCTGATCGTGCTGGACGTCCTGATGCCCATCGTGGACGGGCTCGACACCTGCCGCCGGCTCAGGGAACGCGGGGACGCCACCCCCGTGCTCGTGCTCACCGCCCGGGACTCGGTCGACGACCGGGTCGCCGGTCTCGACGCGGGCGCGGACGATTACCTGGTCAAGCCGTTCGCGCTGGGCGAGCTGCAGGCCCGGGTCCGGGCCCTGCTGCGGCGTACCCAGAGCCAGCGGGACGTCTTGGGCTACGCCGACCTGACCCTCGACGCCAGCGCCCGGCGGGTGACGCGGGACGGTCAGGAGGTCGTCCTCACCCGGATGGAGTTCGGCCTGCTCGAGCTGCTGATGCGGAACGCCGAGCAGGTACTCAGCTACGACGTGATCCGGGAGCGGGTGTGGGGTTACGGCGAGGCTCCCGCGTCCAACGCGCTCACCGTCTTCGTCGGCTTCCTGCGGCGCAAGCTGGAGCTCGGCGGCCGCCCGCGGCTGCTGCACAACGTACGCGGCGTCGGCTACGTCATCCGGGCCGTGCCGTGATCCGGTGGCGGCCCCGGCGCCGGGGGCCGTTCATGCTGCGGACCCGTTTCACCGTCGCCGTGGCCGCCGCGGTCGCCGCGGTGACGCTGGGCATCACGGCCGTGGCCTTCGTCGTGGTCCGCGCCGACCTGCAGGACGAGGTGCACCGCGAGCTGCAGCAGCAGGCGGCAGTGGTGTACCGGGTGGCCCGCCACTTCCACGGCCACATCCCGGCCGGCTGGGTGCCGCCGCACTCGGATCGCTTCGGCGTGACCAGCCCCTACACCCAGGTGGTGACGGCCCAGGGGGCTGTCTGGGCGCCGGCCAGCACGCCGGTCGGCAACGCCGGGGTGCTGGCCGGTCACGCCGCCGCGACCGAGGTCGCGGCCGGCCGGCGCGGCGCCTACTACGCGCAGGACAAGCTCAACGGGGTGAACGCCATGGTGCTCACCGCGCCGCTCGTGCCCGGCCTGGCCGCCCAGGTGGCGGTGCCGCTCAACGCGGTCCAGGGGGAGGTGGCCAGCGTCGGGGCGACGCTGGCCCTGCTCAGCCTCATCGGGGTCGCGCTGGCGGCGCTGGCTGGCTGGGCGGTGGCCCGGGCCGGGCTCGCGCCGGTGGCCCGCCTGGCCGCACTGGCCGAACGGGTGACGGAGACCGGGGACCCGGCCGGCCGGGTCGAAGTGGAACGCGCCGACGAAGTAGGACGGCTCGCCACCTCGTTCAACACCATGCTCCAGGCGCTGCAGCGCTCGCTGGCCGCCCAGCGGCAGCTGGTCAGCGACGCCAGCCACGAGCTGCGCACCCCGATGACCAGCCTGCGGGTCAACTGCGAGCTGCTGGCGTCGGCCCCGTCCATGCCGGAGCCCGAACGCCAGGAGGTGCTGAACCGGATCGTCGCCCAGGTGGCCGAGCTCAGCCAGCTGGTCACCAGCGTCACCGAGCTGGCCCGCGGGGAGACGCAGACTGGCCAGGTCGGCGACGTGCCGCTGCACGACGTGGTCGCCGCCAGCCTGGACGGTGCCCGCCGGGACTGGCCGCGGACCACCTTCACCGCGGATCTCGAGCCCTGTGTCGTCTGCGGCCAGGCCGACCGGCTGGGCATCGCGGTCAGGAACCTGCTGTATAACGCGGCCAAGTTCGGCTCGCCGGGCGGCCGGGCGGAGGTCCGGGTGGGGGACGGCGAGCTCACCGTGCGCGACCGCGGGCCTGGCATCGAGCCTGCCGACCTGCCCCAGGTGTTCGACCGCTTCTACCGGGCCCCCGCGGCCCGGGCCGTGCCGGGCTCCGGGCTCGGGCTCGCCATCGTCCGCCAGGTGGCGGAGCGCCACGGCGGATCCGTCGAGGCCGAGGCCGCCCCCGGCGAGGGGACGCTGCTGCGGCTGCGGCTGCCCGCCCAGGCCGCGCCGGCGTCGTTACCGCAGCGCCGAGGGAGCCTGGGTAATCGGGAGAGCCCGGACGGCCGGGGGCACCTGGAGGCCGAAGTCGCAGATCATGTTCTTCGGCCGGCCGCCGGCCACCACGCCAGCCCCCCGTGCGGCC
>Ga0136846_1213056_pt1 | contig 14616 bp, 15 predicted proteins | sample HopSoiMetagenom2_FD_96841 | JGI IMG/M metagenome (GOLD analysis project Ga0136846, IMG submission 96841) | Grasslands soil microbial communities from Hopland, California, USA - 2 Assembly 2016 (version 4) | ecosystem: Environmental > Terrestrial > Soil > Grasslands | place: USA: Hopland...
CACTCACTTTGTTTGCTCCGCTTATTACGCTTGCTTCGCTCGCTCCGCTCACTTCGCCAACCTTATATTTAATGATAAAGCCTTTCAATTTGAGAACTTCTTCCAATAATTGATTTGATTCTTGAGAACCAATATCGTAAGATAGCACCTTTTTAACAAATTTATCGGTAGGTATTAATTCATTATTGACACAATTATCTATTATCTGTTCTATGTTAACATCTTCAATCTTAAAAAGATTATCTTCCGTTTCGTTTTGTGATTCGCTATTTGCTGATGAACTATGGCCACTATTAAAGAAAAATGAAGAAGCACGACCACCAAATGTTCCTTGAACCATAATATTTTTTACATTAATAGGTATTATTTTAATCCCTATAGGCATAATGTAAAATAATTTCCCATTTTTTATAAGATCAAAAAATCTCATCCTTTTCTTTATACAACTCTTTGGATCTATAGTTTCTTCTTTACATGAAAACAATATTCTATTTTCAAGGAAGTCAAAAGGCAATTTTCTTGATAAAATAGCTACAAAATGTATTTTAGTCTGATCATAATTTCCAGGATAGCATAATAATTTTAATTTTACTCCTTTGGGTGAATTAACACCGTATATTTCTCCTTTGTCCTCTTCTTTGCCTTTATAATCGTCTTTAATATCATCTTCACCCACTCTTGAAACATCATTGACATTTAGATTAAAAATTCTACCTCCACTCTTTAATATCGTTTCTTCCTTAAACAAATTAAGACCAATAGCAGAACTAAACCATACATTAATTTCATTCATATCAGGTGTTAGAATAGATTTTCTTCTATAAGGAATTATTTTGAATCTTACAAAGGGTCCATAAATATATCCTCCGAAATTAGAAATATCTATTAAAATATCGACAATACCATTCATTTTATCAGATTGAATAAAAATTAAAAATAAATGGCGACTTTTTCTACTGGTGGTGGAAGAAGTAAAAAACATTTTTATGACATGGATGATGATTCAGTGAATGAAGAGGTTAAAGAGGTCAGAGAAGCTAAAGAGGTTATCGTTGAGAATAAGTCAGAGAGAATAGAAAGATCAGACGGAAGTGATATTTTTAAAGGCAGACAAGGTTTGAAAGGTGAGAAAGGCGATAAAGGTTCTCAAGGTGAAACTGGAAGACAAGGTGAGAAAGGCGACACAGGTAGTCGCGGACCAATCGGTGAGACAGGAAGACCAGGTCGAGATGGAAAAAATGGTGAGCGCGGATCGAAAGGTGAAAAAGGCGAAACCGGTAGACAAGGTGAGAGAGGTGAAAAAGGCGACACAGGATCTCAAGGTGAGAGAGGTGAAAGAGGACCTTCTGGAGGACCTAAAGGTGAAAAAGGTGACACCGGACCTCAAGGTGAGAAAGGTGAAAGAGGAAGACCCGGAAGAGATGGTGACATAGGTCCTGAAGGTCCTCAGGGTAAGTCTGGACCGCCCGGCGGAAAAGGTCCTAGCGGCGATCCTGGACCAGAGGGTCCTATGGGTTCTCAAGGTAAAAGAGGAGAACCCGGAAGAAAAGGCGAAACAGGATCAAAAGGTGACAAAGGCGATACAGGTAAGGACGCTGATGGTATAATATGGTCATTTTATATAGTCAAGATTAAGAATTACAAACAAAATGTTCCAGTTGGACAATTTTCGCCTTTAGAAGATCATGCTTGGGTTTGCAACACAATGGGAACCTTTACATATCCTGTTCATTTCGGCTTCAAAAAAGAAAGCAAAAATGGAAAAGGAGCAGGAAGCAAAAGCATAACGATAAGAATTGTAGCATCAAACGGATACATAGTAAATAGTATTATCTTATCTTCTACAAATAACAATCCTAGCACTCCTCCTTTATATATCAAATCTATAAATAATGTTGTTAAATTTGATGATGATTTTTCTCCTGGCAAAAACTATAATATATGGATTTCTTTGATAAAAAAGTCTATTATCAATTCTCAAAGTGATATTGAGAATGAATCAATGATTGGTGATGAAATTCCAATTAAACAACAGCCTACACCTAGGATAGATACTTTCGATAATAAAGGTAAAGGTAAAGAAGAAAATATTGCCAATGATGAGAGTTATAATGAGCATAACGAATATAGTGAGCATAATGAATATAATGAATATAGCGATTTTGATGATTAAGAGAGAAAAAAGTATTCATTAATACTTTTTTAAATACAGAGCCCTTCTTTAATTTTAATCTTCTTTTTCTTGGTGATCCGCTCTACAAACAAATGTTTATTCTTATCAAGGTATTCTAACATCATATCAATATTAGAAGTATCTAATCCCATACTTTGATAATAGCTATCATCTATTATTTGACGGAATGTTAAACTGATACGGGGTTCTTTTACTTTCTTTCTTTCAGGAACACTGTGTACCCAGTTCTTATGAAAAGTTCCTTCCATACAATAGAGATCTCCGTGTCTATTATCGAATACAACTCTGCATATTTGATCATTCACATCGTTCACTTTGTTCACGTCATTCACATCATTCATTTCGTTCGCTACGTTCACTCTGTTCACACCGTTCACTTTGTTCACTCTTTCATCGTTACAAAATTGATAACTGTAATCCAAACTGTCATCTTTGGTTATTTTAGATGATGCTTTTAGTTTACGAGTAGCTTGACCATTGATAGCTCTATGCACAACAAAATCTCGACTACTTCCGAGAGATATTCCGATTGTTATATTTCTGGGACCTGTGCTTTCTCTATCTGGATGTGGTGCTATTGTATCCATCCCGTCGCGATAATAATTTAGTAAACAGAAATCCAAGAAAACATTAAATTCCTTCATTAGTTTAATTCTTAATGAGTGAATTTCAGGTGTCCATTTATCTATAAGGTAGCCTTTTCCACCGTATCCGATGGTGATATTCACTCGATCTCCCATATGTCTTAATAATCTTTTGAGTAGATAAGTTTTCTCATATAATTCTCCTTCTCTTTGTTTCCAAAAAGCTGTTTCATCATATTGGTCTTCTGGAATAGTTTGGCTTAATAAAAGATCAAACAATTTATCATCGGAGATATAATCTCTTTGAAACCAAAAACTGCCTGTTTTGTCATTTATAATATGTACAACATCAGAAGACATTATTTACTCCTAAATTTAATCTCGAAATAATCATTTTTACTCTTTAATTCCCACTATGTGTCATTTACATTAATTCCCACTATTAGTATCAATGAAACATTGTCTCATATTAATTCGAGGAATTCCAGTATTAATAACTAACATATTAGAAACGTTGTAAGGAGCACAATATATCTTGCCGTTTGGCGCGATAATGGATTTTCCATAAGCTGTAGCCGGCAATCCACTTACTGTTATATTAGTAGAATCTATACGATTAGTATTTGTATCAACTATTAATATATTACTGGCAGCTCCTGGAGTACAATATAATAATCCCTCTGGACTAATTACAGATCCATAATATCGGGAAGTATTAACATTGATGCTATTCTCGAAGATTAAATTTGAAGTATCAACAACATTCGTAGCGGGATTTATAATAGTTATCCATTTATTTCCAACAGTGGGAACAATAGCAGGAGGTGAATATAATAAACCATTCGGAGCTATTACCATGGTTGCATAAGCTTGTCCAGCTGTAAGAGTTACAGAAGTATTATCAATAGTTCTAGAAGTTAAATTTATTATAAGAGGATTGTTATCTGTTGTGTTACCTGGTAGTGCAAATATTTTATTTTGAGGTGTATAACAACAACATGAAAATTTATTTGTTGAAACACCTCCAACACTGAAAGAAGTAAGATCGTATACATTAGTATTAGTATCTATAATAAGAATTCTACTTTCTACATAAGGTATTCCATAGATAATTCCATTTTTAGTAATACAAGAAGTTGCCCATTTGATAGTTCCTCCTGATAAGCCTGGAATAGTAACGGATGTTGTATCTACTACACCATATAATGGATCTAAGATTAAAACTGTTGTAGATTCACCTGGTATACAATATATTTTTCCATTTGGAGCTAAAACAGAACTCATCCAAGAAGTAGTAAGACCATTTGTCACTGTTATCGAAGTTGTATCTATAGACTTTGTATTTGGATCTAATACTAGGAAACTGTTTTGACTGGTAGGTGTAAAGTATATTTTTCCATTCGGAGCTAATGAACTACATAAATATGAATTACTGGAAGCGTTAGTTATTATGCTAGTATTATCCTTTCCGTATCTGGGATAAGGTATATAAAACAAATTACTACTTAAATATAATTTATTAGGATCAGGAAGGGAATTAAGTATATTTGTTGCAATGCTGCGAAATAGAACAGTAGTATTTACAGTTGTCTTATAAAAGTTACTTCCGATGCCAATGTTATTAAAAGAAGGATAGCGAGATGTAACATAATTTTTATTAGCACCGTCAAAATTTTGAGTACAAAGAGCCATATTATATACATTCAAGCCAGCCAAATTAATACCTGATATATCAGTTATTATAACTTTCACATTTTCGCTGCTCTTCATCTGTGGCTCATTTTTATAAATTAATATTAGTTTGATAAAATTTAATTCCTAAAACTGAAGAATTTACGATATTTGTAAAAGGATTTATTGAAATTACCATCGTTGGAGATCCTGGTAAATAATAAATAGTATCTGCAGATTGTACTAAACCTCTTAAATAGAAGCCATAATTAGCAGATGAACTTCCAGCAGGGAGTAAAATTGAACTGGTATCTGTAGTACCATTGGTATTTATTATTCCGATAGAACCTGATATTAATGGCAGAGTAAAAGGAGCACAGTATATCTTTTGATTTCCAGGAAAATATGTTATACTTTCATAGTTGCCTGTTATCGAAATAGATGTTGTGTCACAAACATTGGTGTCTAAATCTATTATTAAAACGTTACTTCCTGATAATGATGAATTACCAGGTGGAGCATAAATTTTATTAACATTAGAAGCATAACAACAGTTATAATATCCTGCAGAGCTGATAGAAAAAGAAGTTAAATCATAAGTATTTGAATTAGTATCTACTATTAATATTTTAGTTTCATTAATAGGAATTGAATACATGATACCATTTGGAGTAATGCAAGAACCGCCCCATTTCGAACCTACATTAGAAAGTTCAGGTATTGTTATTGTTGTCGTATCTACAGAATCGTTCACGGGATCTATTATCAAAAATGTTGTCGAATCAGAAGGAGGACAATATATTTTACCATTTGGAGCTAACACAGCTGATTTCCATTTATTACTTCCGCCCGATACTATTAAAGATGTGCTATCTGATACATTGGCAGAAATGTCATATTTTAATATAGAAGTTTGGTTATTAGGTATGAAAAATACTTTCCCATTAGGAGATAATATACCACAATTATAATTAAAATTATTACAAGGTAGAACAAGTCCTGCTTGTGATGAAGATTGTGAGTATGACATTTTCAACGTCTTTTAATAAAAACATTTTATTAAAATAATTACTAAAACAGAATTGATGTAACACCACTTTGAATGGCTGTTTTCTGATCAGATGTTAAGAATGTAAAACGATCCAGATCAGGATCGTTCCAAACACTGTAATAAAAGGTAACATACAAAGGAACTGTATTACCAGAAGAATAATCATAAACATCCTGTAGAACGTTTTCCTCATCTCCGTTGATATTGACATTGATCATTGATACTGTTGTCACTGAATATTTATCCAACAAATCTGAGAAGGAAATACTAGGAACGTTCACAGAAACACCAGTGCAATCGACAGAAGCTACCAAATGAGATGAAGTACTATCAGTCTCTGGGTTGTCTTGTTGACAGAATGATAACTCTTCCTCAGTAGATGAATATAGAGCACTTTGTTCTAAGATTAGAGGTGTTTCAAGTAGATTTAGGGCGAACAAGTTAGTCAATCTGTCTCCATGGCGAGAATCTGCTTCAACCGAAATAACTCTCTTAGAATTGCGAGCAGGATAGATTACAGTGTCTCCAACCCAAGAACCAATATCAATATAATCTTTAGTAGGATCCATGTATATATCAAAAAGATCGAAAACGGGATTATAATCAGTGGGATATACATTTTGCCAAAAATCGTCAGCACCAGTGCTTTCTAAATCTAATTGAACAAGATGAGTTATCTGATTTGCTAATACTTCAGCTGGAATATGTTCTAGATCATTGACTGTGAAAGATTCATCTCCTTCCCAAATTCCCAACGAATTAACATCTTTAGTTACAGCTACGATATTATTATCTTCTAAATATTTCAATTCAAAACAACGAATAGCATAGAATGTATCTGGATAATCGTTAATATGAGCCAGATAACGATGCAGTCTTGATACTGATCCTAAACTGTAGATATCTCCTCCTTCACTATAAAAATCAACGTCTGGATACCAAGAGAATACTCTCAATTGATAATCTGCTGCAACTCTTGCGTCAGGTTGAGGAGGATTTTGTGGATTATTCTTATTAAAGAGGAAAAAAGTTGTATCTACAGGTGAATCGTATACTTCGAAACCATCTGGATCTTCATATTGGACAGTCCAATATTGTGCTTGCGATACCCATATCTGAAAAACATTAGGATAACCACAATAGTCAGCATCAAAATAATATTGATACATCACACCGCCATCATTAATTCTAAGAGCTAACCCAGTTCTCCAAGATTGATAACGATTAGAGATCGTTGTTAAATCTTCCAAAAAGGTGCTCGGCATATCGTCGTTAAAAACAAGATCTGCATCTGTTACTACAAAGAGATCAGGCATGTCATCATAAATGTAGTACCAGATAGTAGGTCCGATATTTCCCATATAACTAACAGGATATTCAGTATTCTCAAGATATTTTATAGTTAAAGCGTCATTACTTCCATTGTCGATGATTCGAATATCTGGATCTACTAAAATAGATGTCAGCTGTAGAATCATCAAAGCTACATATTTATAATTATTATAACAAATGATATTGATTGGTATTGAAGTCATTTTGAAGCAAAAGTTCTTTTTAAGTGGATGAATAAAAAAATATTTAGATAATATTTTTTTTTAAAAAAAAGATATTCTCATCGAACTAATTTTTGGGCAAACTTTTGTCAATTTCTTGAACAATCTTACCAATCCGAATGTTAACTAATTTCTTGTTGACCAAACCTTTCAGAGAACTATGCTTCTTAACACTTTCGAAAAAGTATTTATATTCTTCATTATCGACGGTGTAAGGAAGAAAGTACCATCTTGAAATAATAATACCAGCTTTACTTCGATCGTAATCGAAACGAGAAGAACAAACATTTCCGCGAGAAGTAAAAATTATATCCGTCGGTTCGATAACGTTGCATATTTCTTCCCAAAAATCGTGATAACAATGGATATCTTTCCGCTTGGTAGCAATCATTTCATATTCAAAAGTAACAGTGTAAATGATAGTATCTATATTCTTCCATGTTCGAGTATTCAAAGGGAACTTATTTAGAGCATTAAATTGAGGTTGAGTTTGGCATCGAGCAAAAGAAATGGGAGTAAAAACAGAAGCAGAAGTGGCCAATGGATCGTTCCTGGCATTCATGTCTAATCGTGAGATATTACAAATAAAATAATATATAAAATCATTTTTATATATTATAATAACTAATAAAATGAATAATTCTATTTTATCAAAAATAAGGAAAGTTTCTCTTTCATCTGATGGAGAGAAAAGTTATCCTTTGTCGGAATCGAATGGAGAGATAGAAGAACTAACGAATAGTTTTATCTTTACAAATTCAAAAGGCAAAGACACAGCTCAAAGATATCAAGGGATTCATCTGATAGGAAATATATCTGATCATAAAAATTATATAGAAAAAGAACTACAAGGAAAAATTGTATACGATGTTCCTGTTAAAATCAATGAAAACGTAACTATTATTACTAGTGGTTATCATTTTGATGAAAAGAATTACGATAAGATTTCTGACTATGTTCATAAAAAGAATGATAAATTGGTAATCGTTGAATATAATGATGGTACATATGGATTATTCGGAAACACTCTATTTCACAAAAAAGCTTTAGAAGCTATGGGAGGAAAATATAAAAAATATTTATTGGTAACAGGTCCTATCGAATTATATACCACTGTTGCTTTCTTTGGGAGAGATTATAATAAAGATGTAATGAAATATTTTAATCAAGTTAATGGAGATTTGTCTTCTTATCTCGGTGGAAAAGCAATCGATGAAGCTTTTGAAACTGGTTTTATTAAAACATTATCTCAATCTCATGAATTATCATCAAAGAAAGGAGAACGAGAAGAACCTAAGAGAAAGAAGTTACTACCACTAATCTTAGTTGATTATTCAGATAAAGCAATAGCTGTATTTGGAGATACTGAACCTTACAAAGATGAATTAATGGAATTAAAAGGAAGATTTAATAGATATCTAAAATTTGAAGAAGAAAACGGTGCTGAAGTTAAAAAACCAGGCTGGATTTTCAGTAAGAGAAACTATTCCGAAGTTGAAAAGTTTGTGAATGATGTCAATGATGGAGAGAATAAAAAAAAATAAATGAAATAGATGAGGTCTTAGAGATCAGGCATAAGAAAGGAACAGATTTGTATGTAGTTTTCAATCTCTATGGTTATAATATTTATAGGAAACTTTTAACAGAAAAAATAGGACCTCCGCAAGATATAGTTTATGGAAGACGTAAAGACCCTGACAGTGGAGGAACAATTATTATGAAAGCAGAAGGTTACAGTTTCTATATTCATAATGGAAAAGATGATAAAGGTATTCTTAAAATGATAGTAGATATCAACAGAGGGAAATATCTTAAAGAAGAACAGGAAGAGGAATCAGAACTTTAATTTGAGAATAGATTCTTCTGAAACATCCAAGCATCTTTACACATATTTGCTAAATTTTTCTCCGGATACCAATCAAGCTCTGTCTTAATTAAACTATTATCACAATATACCACTGCAATATCTCCGCTTCTTCTTTCTGCTATTTCGTAAGGCAAAAGCATCTTTTTACCGACAATATCTTCAGAATTAACAAAGATAAATACATTTATCAGTTCTAATACTGATATACCTTTACCAGTTCCAACATTGTATACTTTATAATGACCTTCTTCTTTTAGAAAATTACCCAATGCTGAAACATGAGAATTAGCTAAATCACTAATATGAATAAAATCTCTAACACAAGATCCATCGTATGTAGAATAATCATTGCCGAAAATCTTTAACTTTTCATATTCATCACTCATCTTTCTAACATTATTATGATACGCAACTCGACATAGATAAGGCATGAGATTGGCTGGTGTACCAATTGGATCATCTCCTAAAAGATAACTTTTGTGTGATCCCACAGGATTAAAATAACGAAGCGAGGTAATTTTCCATCTTTTATCTGAATTACTTAAACTAATCAACATTTTTTCAATCACATACTTAGTCTCGCCATAAGGATTTGTAATATTTTCTCCTATTTTATTTGTTTCAGTTATAGCTGCATCTTTCTCAGGAATCCCATATACAGTTGCCGAAGAACTAAAAATTAATTTAAACACATTATAATATTGCATTACTTTTAAAAGATTGATCGTTCCAGATACATTGTTATCATAATATAACAAAGGATTTAAAATTGATTCATTTACAGATTTTAATCCAGCCAAATGTATTACACCAATTATATCATGTTCAGAAAAAACGATACTCAATTTATCACTTCGTATATCCATTTCATAAAAAAACGGCCTCTTGTTACATATTTTCTGAATTTTATCAAGAACGACCGTTAGGCTGGGATTATAATCAACAACTACAACGTCATATCCTTTCTTTAATAATTTGCAAACAATGTGAGAACCGATATAACCTAATCCTCCTGTTATTAATATTGACTTGTTCATTCTATCTTAGTACTGAAAATGCTATTTTAATTTATTTTATTTATACTTTATAAATAAAAACTCAAAATATGCTTAGTATTCTCCAGAAGGTCAGAGAGGCTTCTTTTTCGGATAATCGTGATTCAAATAAAATAATTCAACTCCTTGGTTTGCCACTGAAAGATTATAATATAGGTGGAACTTACTACACTGGTTATGGAGTATTTGGTAGTTTAAGTCATCATCAACAAAAATTATCTTGGATGGGTGGGAAATTGACACACTTTATGAAAATAGGACGTCCTGGAAATAATATATTAATCACCGAAGGTTATTTATTTGAGAATGACCAGAGAGAACCGAAGGAGCCGAAGGAGGACATCATTCGCGAGAAAATACCAGAAGGAAATATAACCAGGTATGAAAATGGAAGTTTCGGACTATTCGGGAATTTTGAACAAAATCCTGAACAGAAACGAATAATATCTTCCTTAAAGGGAAAATATATGAAATATTTACCTTACACAGAAAATACAAACAGACCATTTAGACAGTTAGCTTTACCATTTTTCTTCTTTGATATAAAATTGGGTGTGACCAAAATAAACTGTGTTAGTGAATACATAAAAGAGTCTAATGAAGAATTAGCTTCTTTTCTTCGAAGAAAGAATGTTGATATTATGAAAAATGGAATAGTCCCTGATATTTCAGGTGTCTTCCCAGGATATCCTGATATAATATTAATAGAGCATTACGACTTTGATCATTTTGCTTTATTTTTAATACAAAATGCCCTTTATTTTGAATTCAGTGTTTTAATTAATCATTCGAGAGCTGTAAAAAAAGAGTTAGATTTCGTAGATCAATTCTGCAATAAAACAAAGAAGGAGGGTTATCTTTTCAAAAACGAATATTTCGAAATTGTCAAAAAAGAGATACAAAACAAGACAAATATTAATTATTTAGTGAAGTATTTAACATAGCAGTAGATCTATTTTCACACATTTTAATAGCAATATCGATCAGAGCATTGTCTTCAAACTTAAACTCTCTCCTTGACACCTTAATTAAAAAAGGATCATTGATTTCATCTGTTTTGGCATATTTAATTTTTGTTGTGGAAATGACAGATATTATTATAAAGTTTTCATCTTTTATAATCTGATAACCGATATTACCATTCTTCAAAAATAATTCTAATTCTTTCAATGCCTCCATTTTATTTTATAAGATTTTGTCAAGTATTTATAAATGGATCACCAACAATTAAGTGTTTATTTTTATGATCGAAAAATACCAGAGGTTTCTTTATTAACCACAGAATACGATGTAGATAAATTAGAAACACATTATTCTAAACTACTTCCTTTTATTCCTCCAGATAAGCCTAATATTGTTAATAATTTAAATGTGATCTTGAATGATTATAAGAACCATGGACGCAATAAAAATTCTCAGAATTATGATCCCAGTAATAATTGTTATGCTTGTGAATTGCTAATGATCTCCTTAAATATAATTTTTGACGAAAATAATAGTGAAGAAGAATTTAGAGAGTTATTAAATTTATTTTTAGAACAGATAGACGACATGTCAACTGGATTATGCCCTCTTGGTAGAATAATTCGATTAGTGCAATTTATATTAACGACGAGAAGAGAAAAGTTCTTTCCTGATAATGTTGTATTTTTAGATAAAGATTTGATTAGTAGTATATATGAATAAAACTGATTTTTTAAAAAATATATTGTATATATACTAATCTTCTTTTTGTATTACTGTTTTAAGATGAATAACAACATTTTCTCTCCTCATGTGATTTCCGAAATCCTTGATTTTTTTGAAGATAAGATCAAAGGTAGAGACACTATTTTGGATAATCTTAATGCCAAATCCTTCCAACGATTGTTTACTTTTCTTTCTCGTTGTAAGGAATATATTCCCGATGAAGATGATAATGTTGATTTTCCATGGATATATGCTAAAAAGGAAATAATCTTTGAATATCCTTTTGAAGACATTGGATATCCTGTTTACGAACAAGGCGGAGATGACAATCCACAAACCGTTATCGATTTCTCGAAAGAAGATAATCGTTTCCGTCTTACATATCAAACATATCCCGATTGCAACTTCGAAGAATATGTTTTATTAAAGATAGAGAATTACGACCAGTTAATCGAACTTTTGCATACGTTTAAACGCAATAAAGGATATAATTATGTGGAAAAGCCTTATTTTCAATAGATGTATGTTGTCTCTTCCTTTTAAAAAAATGTATTAAAAGAATACATTTACGTTAAAACAACATGGAAGCTTTAATCTGTATTTGTTGCGGAGATAAATGGGAAACAGATTACTATAATTTTTACAATTTATGCTATCCTTGTTTTACTCAATTCGATCGACAAAAAATGAGTGGAAGATTCGGAACTTTAGGTTTCGCTTCTAAAAATAATAATCAACAGCAACAAAGCCAACAACAAGGTCAAGATGAAACTTTTTACACAGAATCCTCTAAATTATTTGCTGAATCGGGAAGATGCACTCATCAACGAAAAATTACATTTATTGAACATTTTGAAACCAAGATTGATAATGGTGAAAAAAATATCAATCTTTTAGGCTTTATTCAAGATTGTTGAAGATATATAATAATTATTATATATCTACTAAGTTATAATTATCTGCAAGTATTGCTGCTAATAGTGATTAACATCACTTGTGCTTCCTGATTGCAACGATCAGCTTCATCAGCGTTTCCTTCATTTACATGATGAATTTGTTGTACAACCAATACATCATATTTGTGAAGAACAACGACGTAATCTTCAAACTTGATGTTATCATTCATTTTAACGAGAAGTTTGCCCATCTTTTCATTAACATCGTTAAGTCCATGAAGAAGATGATCGTTAGGATTCAACGTCTGTCTCTTCACAATGATATATTCAACTAAATTCTTATAAATTTGATTTTTCTGCAATAAACAGTTAGCATACTCATCGCCGTGCTTCTTGTGAACATTTTGAATAACCTCGCCGATTGCTACAGCGTGTTTATTCATATTCTTAAAAGAATTACCAACTCTCTTTGAACTATTTTTAGCATTCTGAATAAATTCGCCAGTTGCTAATGAAATACTAGCATACAAAATATCTATATTCCTGCAAGATTGAACATTTGAAGAAGATTCATTGCCACTGCCACTATTGCTACCACTGCCGCTCTGATCTTCGTGCTTATCTTTCTTAATAAATATCATATTTTGCTGTTGACCATTTGCGTTCGTTCCATTTATCGGAAGCATCGGATTAATTCCATTCATTCCATCAGTGTTACCATTGTTGTTACTGCTGGTCGATGAAACTATAGCAAGAACTATCATAACAATAATAAAAACAACTAAGATAACCAAAAGTGCTATCAGCCATCCAGACATACCTTTGCCCATTTTGAAGATAATAAATAAAAAATAGAAAAAATATTTTTCATTTTTCATTTGATGTTAATAAAATGAGTATTTTTGTATTAGGTAAGAAATTAGGAAAAGGTAGTTTTGGATCAGTATATGAAGTAGAGACAGATTTAGGTAAAAAATATGCAGCAAAAACTATTGATACTACTGTAGATCGTAATTATAATTATATAATAGAAGCTTCCATATCAGCCACATATAACCATCCAAATATAGTACACTGCAAAGAGATATTTATAGAAAACAAAAAACTCTATATAATACAGGAAAAAGCGATAGGAGATTTAATGATGTTAAGTAGAAATAACCCCATAAAGTTAAAAAAGTCACTGAAGTATATCTACTCGATAGCAAAAGCTATTAAATTTTTACATTCAAGAAATATCATACATGGAGATGTAAAAGCTAGCAATGTATTTCTTTATGGAGATGGAACTGTAAAATTGGGAGATTTTAGTGTATCATTAATATCGTTAAGAAATAAATATACTCATAAGATATCTACCCCGAGTCATAGTCCTCCTGAATGTTTTAATAAAGAAAAATGGTCATTCCCAATAGATATGTGGTGTTTTGGATGCACTATATATGAAATAATATATGGAATGAATATATTTCCTATTCAGAAAGAAACAGAAGATTTCGATAAAATGGATATGTTAAAACTATGCATTTTTGAATGGCTGATAAGAAATGAAAAGATTTCAATTAGTATCAGTGTCGAAAACGGGAGCGATATAGATCTTAACTCTTTACCAATTCGAAAAGTGAGATACACAAAACTATTTTATAAGAAAGAATATAAAATAGTCAACGATTTGATTATGAAGTTATTACGCTGTGAACCAGATAAGAGATTAAAAACTGATGTAATATTGAAACATCCTTTCTTTTTGTCAGAGATAAATGTCGACAATACAGAAAAAATGTCACTGTCGATATTAAAAAATAAAAAGTACGATTTGAAACCTGAAGAAATTGAGAAACTTAATAGTTATCCTGTAGATCCAGAGATAATCGAGATTGCTTCTAAAATTCTTTCTTTATGCTCTGAAGAATTTAAAGAACAGAATAAAAATGATGTAAACGAAATGTGTATTGTCGTGTCATATGTAATAAACAAATTGAAAATACCACCTGCTTTTAGGATATATGATCCTGAGAAATTAATGTCATATCTTGGATATAGCATTCATGAATCC
>Ga0136846_1235650_pt1 | contig 14616 bp, 10 predicted proteins | sample HopSoiMetagenom2_FD_96841 | JGI IMG/M metagenome (GOLD analysis project Ga0136846, IMG submission 96841) | Grasslands soil microbial communities from Hopland, California, USA - 2 Assembly 2016 (version 4) | ecosystem: Environmental > Terrestrial > Soil > Grasslands | place: USA: Hopland...
CCCGGCTCGGCTCCGTACGGCGTGTTCTGGTTCGTCGTCGCCGGTATTTGCTGGACGGGCGGCCGGTCGAGTTCGCCGCCTCCTAACCTCCCACTCGACATTGCGCGTGGCACGCCGATCGCCGATCGCCGAGCCTGATCCTGGGCCAGGTGGCATCCATGCCCGTCTTGAGGAACTCGGCCACCGCCTGGACCACTTCGAGGAGGAGATCCGAGCCCGAATGCCCGCGCCCGCCGAAGTCAAGACGCTGCGGCTGGCGCCCGGCGTGCCCGTGATCCACCTGATCCGTATCGCCTTCGACACCGAGGAGCGGGCCGTGGAGGTCTGCGACACCGTGATGTCGGCGGACGCGTAAGTGCTGTCGTACCAGCTCCCGGCGACGTGAGCCCATTCCGCGACCGGTAGGCGGGTGAGATCGTCGACGAGGCCGTCAGCGGCGAAGCGCGCAACAAGAGGCCCCGGTCGATGACTTGGGCCTTTCTCTGGAGCGGCTAACGAGAATCGAACTCGCACTCTCAGCTCGGGAAGCTGTGGGCTTTTGAGGCTGTTCCGGTGCTGACCTGGGTGAACGGTAGGTGAGCGGCCCTGTCGGGCTCGGCTGTTTCACCGTGGTTCCCGCTATATCCCGTATGTCCCGCTCGTTCTGGTGTGCTAAGGATGCACGCGGTCTGTGGCACGCCGGGCGGTCACCAAGTAGCCCCTGAAGCTGACGTTTGGTCGAGCCTCTGCCCATCCGTCCGCTTCCTCGACCGGAACCAGTACGGTTGTACCCGGTACCGGGTGGTAGACGTTGGCCGCGCCCCCTGGGGGCACCTCGTGACGGCAGTGCACCTCGGCGACTGTCAGCACGTTCAACCAGGTCGGCGCGTTCCTCCGGATCGGCCTCCAGTAGCTTCCAGGAGACAACATCCCCCGGCGTGAAGCTCTCCCCGCAGCACTGGATCTGCCAGTCATCGACCCAAATCGTCAGTGTCATGCTGCCACTGTCCGCCGAGTGACCTGCGCTCACCATGGCCTTTGTTCATCGCCGCTACAGACCTGAACCCAGGAGTCTGCTGCTTTTCCCGGCGTACACGCGGAAGTTCACCGCGCCCGCATCGGGAGAGCCTCAATCCTCCCGGCTGAGATCCGCCTCGACCTGCGAGAGCCAGACCTCGGCATCCTTCTTGATCTCGAAAGTCTCGTCTGCGTGCACCCGCTCACCATGAGGCGCAAGATACGACGCCGTCCACTGTTCATGGTCTACGTCGGGGCGTACGGGACGATGTGGCCCGAGGAGTTGGCCGGCTTCCGGCGTCGAGACGTCGACCTCGACAACCTCGTGATCCGCGTCCGTGTCGCCGAGCCCGAGCGGACCAACGGGAAGCGAGCTCCGGGGCCACCAAGGCTGAGGCGGGCGCCCGCCTTGTCGTCCTTCCCGCCCTGATCTACCAGCACTCCGACGAGGCGCGGCAACGGGAGGTCGCCGCCGGGCTCGATGATCCGGTGCGGACCGAGCGTGCGAAGCGTCACAAGGATCAACCCGCGCACCACAGCGAGGAGGCCACGAGAGCTAATGGTGCGGTTAGAGGGCCGGGCCATCCCTGCGTTTGTCCAGACACTCCCGCCGGCACAGGTGAGGGGCGGCCGAGGGTACCGAGCGGGTCGGGTAACCACCGCCTGACCGTTGAGGGGGCCCGGCCCGTCGTCGCGGTAGCGCTTCTCGCAGAGCGGGCCCGCCTCGCGGTCGACGCAGCGCGCTGCCGCCTCGGTGCGGGGCGTAGGCGTGGCCGCCGACGACCGCGACCGTGCGCCCGTCGGCCACCGCCGCGGGAGAGGCCCGGCGCCGCCGCCGGGACACCACCCGCGCCGCTGACCTGGCACGACGCCTGTCGGGTCGCCGACCACCGTCGTCGCACAGGGCGCCGTAAGCTTGGCGGAGGGAATGCCGTGCAGCCGTGCCAGTGCGGGGAGCCCTTCCATGACCGACCAGTTCCCCGTCGCCTTCGATTCCGGTGCCGAACCGTCCACCGCCCGGGTCGGCGGCAAATGCGTCGGTCTGCTGACGATGACCGGCCGCGGGATACGGGTGCCGCCCGGGTTCGCGGTGACCACCGATGCCTTCGACGCCGCGCTCGACGGCGGCGGCCTTCGCGCGGAGATCGGCTCCGTCCTCGCCGGGCTCGACCTCTCCGACACGGCCGACACCGAGAGGCGTGCCGCCGAGGTCCGCGGACTGGTCACCGACCGGCCCGTGCCGCCCCCGGTCGCGACGGCCGTCGCCGCGGCCTACCGGGTCCTCGGGGCGGCCGGGGATGTCCCGGTGGCCGTACGGTCGAGCGCCGAGACGGAGGATCTGTCGACCATCAGCTTCGCCGGGCAGTACGACACGTACCTGGGGGTCCGCAGGGCCGACGCCGTTGTTGACGCCGTACGCCGCTGCTGGGCGAGCCTGTGGACCGCGCGGGCGATCACTTACCGCGCCGCGAGGGGTGTGCCCGAGCGGGGGCTGAGCATGGCGGTCGGCGTGCAGAGAATGGTCGACGCCCGCACGGCTGGTGCGGCCCTGACCGTGAACCCGGCCGACGGCGACCCGTCGAAGATCGTCATCGACGCCGCCTGGGGACTCGGCGAACCGGTGGTGTCCGGCGAGATGACCCCCGACAACTACGTCGTGGACAAGGTGCTGCTCCTCGTGAGGACGACCCTGTCGCCGCAGCACCACGAGCTGGTCGTCGCTCCGGACGGGCACGGCCTCCTCTGACGTGCGGTAGAGGGTGCCCGCCGCAGGAGGACATGCCTGGCGCCCGCCGAGGTCACCGCCGTCGCCGAGCTGGCCAAGAGCGTCGAGCGCCACTACGGCTGCCCGCAGGACATCGAGTGGGCCATCGCCCGTGACGCGCCCCAGCTCCCGGACGGCGGCCCCCGCGTGCCGCTGCTCCAGACACGGCCCGAGACGTTCTGGAGTCGCCGACCACGTGCGAAAGCCGCAGTGGTGCCCGGGGCGGGCGTCTCCAGCATCGCCGACACCATGCTCGGACTCGGGACCCTCCCGAGCTGAGTGATCCGAGCCCCAGGCCCGCTCACCGGTCACCGGTCATCACGGACCCGACGAAGGGACCTCGCATGGCGACCCAGGAGCGCACCTCGTCCGGACAGCGCACGAGCTTCCCCAGCCCCTACGAGCAGCCTGTGCCCGAAGGAGCCGAGGACTGGCGGAGCCTGTACCCGTACAACGTGCTCTTCCAGCCCGAGCGGCGGGCCGTCGAGGAGGCGAAGTTCTGGTTCTGCGACAACCAGCACTGGCCGACGGTGGTCAAACCGTTCGAGACGATCGGCCCCGAACTGGCGACGAAGTGCCTGGGCCAGTTCAACACCCGGTACTTCCTCGTGCCGCCCGCCAACGGCGTGGAATGCCGCATCCACCAGGGGTACGTCTACCAGAACCCGGTCACGGTGGAGCAGGACGAAGCGGCGGCGAGGGTGCCGGAGTTCCTCCGGCGCGCCGGGTACTACTTCGAGCACTGGGACGCGCTGCTGGAGAACTGGAAACGCAAGGTCCTCGCCACGATCGGGGAGCTGGAGGCGCTCCGGTTCACCGAACTGCCCGACGCCCAGCCGTACGAGGAGATCGAGCGCGGCACCGGGCTGGACGCGGCCGACGCCCTGCTCGGCGGGTACGACAGGCTGCTGGCGCTGTGCCACCGGGCCTGGCAGCACCACTTCGAGTTCCTCAACATCGGCTACGCGGCCCACCTGGACCTCTTCCGGGCGTGCGGACAGTGGTTCCCCGGTATCCCCGACCAGGCTGTCGCGGCCATGGTCCAGGGCGTGGACATGGAACTGTTCCGTCCGGACGACGAGTTGAAGCGACTGGCGAAGCTCGCCGTCGAACTGGGCCTGGACCACGTGCTGACCGTCCCCGGCCCCGGACAGGACACCCTCGACACCGTCGCGTCGGCCCCGAGGGGCCGGGACTGGCTGGATGCCTGGGAGACGGCTCGCGACCCGTGGTTCAACTTCACCTCCGGCAACGGCTTCTACGCCGACGACCGGTACTGGCGGGACGAACCCGCGCTGCCCCTGGGCTACATCCGCGACTACGTCCTGCGGCTGCGCCGGGGTGCGGCTGCGCCGGGGCGAGAACGTCGACCGGCGCGTGGCCGAACTCGTCGCCGAACGAGACCGGATCACCGGCGAGTACGCCGCCCTGCTCGATGCCGCACAGCGCACGGACTTCGAGGCCAAAGTGCGGCTCGCCCGACGTGTGCATCCGTATGTGGAGAACCACAACTTCTACATCGAGCACTGGTCCATGGGCGTCTTCTGGCGCAAGACCCGCCAGCTGTCCGCGCTCCTGCACCGGGCGGGCTTCTGGCCCCGCGAGAACGACATGCTGTACCTCACCCGCGACGAGGCCCGCGGCGCACTGTTCGACTTCGCGTCCGGCTGGGCGCGGGGCAGCGCGCCCATCGGCCCCGACCACTGGCCGCCCGAGGTGGAACGGCGGCGGCGGATCGTACGCGCCCTCGCGTCCCGGCGGCCGGAACCGGCGCTGAACCGGCCGCCGCCGGCCGTCACGGAACCGTTCAGCATCATGTGGGGCATCACCAGCGAACGCGTCCGGTCCTGGCTGGCCGACATCGACACCACCGGCGACCTGACCGGCCTGGCCGCCTCACCCGGACGCGCGGAAGGCCCGGCCCGCATCGTCCACAGCCCCGCAGAGCTGGACCTCGTACAGGACGGGGAGATCCTCGTCGCGCCGGTCACCGCGCCCAGCTGGGCCCCGGTGTTCGGCCGGGTACGGGCCACGGTGACCGACATAGGCGGCGTGATGTCCCACGCCGCCATCGTCTGCCGCGAGTACTCCCTGCCCGCTGTGACGGGGACCGGGTCGGCGTCCACCCGTGTCAGGACGGGGCAGCGGATCCGCGTGGACGGCACGGCCGGCACCGTCACCCTCCTCGACTGAGCGTGCTCGCACCGAAAGGAGACCGGCATGCCCCCCACACCGCTTCCCGTCCTCCCCCTCGCCCCGTCGCTGATCCCCCCGGCGGACGAGGTGCCCGCGCTGGTGCACCTGACCGGGGTCGAACAGGAGATCTGGGACCGAGCCCTGCCGTATCTCGACGTGCGGGACAACGACGCGCACTCGCTCCACGCCTACGGCCTCGCGTGGGCGCTGCTGACCGCGGTGCCGCAGGCCCGCGCCGAAGTGGTGCTCCCTGCGATCCTGCTGCACGACACCGGCTGGAAGACCGTCGACCCGGCACGCATCCTGCCCGCCATCGCCCCCGGCTCCCACGACCCCGAGACCGTCCGCAGACACGAGACCGAGGGCGCCGTCATCGCCCACCGCATCCTCACCGACCTCGGGTACCCGCAGGACGTCACCGCGCGGATCATGGAGATCGTCGACGGCCACGACACCCGGCGGCACGCCCTCAACACCGATGACGCGGTGGTCAAGGACGCCGACAAGCTGTGGCGGCTCACCCCGCACGGGCTGCGGACCGTCGGCTCCTGGTTCTGCCTCGACGCCGAGCAGACGCTGCGACTGGTTCTGTCCGTCACCTACGACCGGCTCCTCACCGAAACGGGCCGCGCGATCGGCCGAGCGCTGGCCGCCTGCGCAGGGCTCGACCACAGCCCCCGGCGGTCGGTGCTCAGAGGCAGGGCCCCGTCGGCAAGTGGTGAACATACAGGTTGATTATGGACATCGCGGGCGCCATGCTGGAGGCTATGGACGCGTCGCACCTCCTCGGACTGGTCGTGACCGACCGGCGCGGTCTGATCACCGGATGGAGCCCGGGGGCGGAACGCCTGCTGGGCCACACGGCCGCGGATGCCGTGGGGCAGCCGGTCGCGGAGCTGCTGGGTCTGAAGGACTCCGAGGGCCCCGAGGAACGCCACTTGGCGCTCCCGGTGCGGCACAGGGACGGCAGCCTGCTGACACTGCCGGTCTCCCGCTATCCACTGGCCGCCGACCTGGCCGGGTGCGAAACCGGGCCCGGTTCGGTCCTGGTGGTGGGCCCGCCGCCGACCAGGTCCGCGCTCCGGGAGCGGGAGCGGGAGGCGTTGTCCGCCTGGGCCCTCGATGTCTCGCCGATGGCGCTCACGGTCTACGACACCGACCTGCGCTGTGTGTGGCAGAGCGACCGGATGCGCCGCTTCAGCGGAGTCTCCGACGAGGAACGGCGCGGGCGCCGCCTCACCGATGTGCTGGCCGGCCCGGACGCCGTGGAGTGGGAGGAGCGGATGCGGCTGGCCCTGTTGACAGGCGAGGAGCAGGTCGGCGAGGTCAAGGGCAGCGTCGCGGCGGCGAGCGCCTCCCGGGTCTTCAGTGTCTCTACGACACCGCTGGTGGACGATCGGGGCCAGACGCTCGGCCTCTGCACCACCGTGACGGACGTGACCCGCGCCAGCCGCGACCGAGAGCGCCTGGCCCTGCTGAACGACGCGAGCGTCCGCATCGGCACCACCCTGGACGTGCCCCGGACCGGCCGGGAGCTGACCGAGGTGGTGGTGCCCCGGTTCGCCGACTTCGCCCGCGTCGACCTGCTGGAGGTCCTGCTCAAGGGAGACGAGCCCGCCCCAGGGCCGATCGCCGGGGCCGTCCGGCTGCGCCGGATCGTGGAGCTGAACCGGTTCGGGGATGTCCTGGAGGCGCAGACCACCGCCGATGACTCCGACGTCTATCTTGCCAACTCACCCGCGGCGCTGTGCTTGGCCAGCGGACGCTCGGCGATGTACCGGACCGAGGACCCGGTGATCCGCGCCTGGGCGGCCCTGAGCCCGGCCCGGCAGGCGAAGATCGACCGGCTCGGGCCGCACTCGTGGATGCTGCTGCCGGTCAGGGCCCGGGGAACGACGCTTGGTGTGGTCATGCTCACCCGAAACCGCGAGACCCCCGAGCCCTTCGAGCCCGACGACCTTTCCCTGGCCGAGGACCTGGTGGCCCGGGCGGCGGTGTGTCTGGACAACGCGCGGCGGTTCACCCGGGAGCGCACGGCGGCACTCGCGCTGCAGCGAAGCCTGCTTCCGCAGCGGCTGCCGCACCAGTCGGCGGTGCAGGTGGCCTCGCGCTATCTGCCCGCGTCACCGAGCATCGGAGTGGGGGGCGACTGGTACGACGTGATCCGCCTGTCGGGTGAGCGGGTGGCCCTGGTGGTCGGGGACGTGGTGGGACACGGGATCCACGCGGCGGCGGCGATGGGGCGGCTGCGGACCGCCGTGCGTACGCTCGCGGACGTCGATCCGACCCCGGACGAATTGCTGACCCGACTGGACGACCTGGTGATCCAGCTGTCCGCGGAGTCGGGGGGTGGCCGGGACGACGATCCGGCGGCGGACATCGGTGCGACGTGTCTGTACGCGGTGTACGACCCGGTGTCGCGGCGGTGTTCACTGGCCCGGGCCGGTCATCCGGCACCCGTTCTGGTGGCACCGGACGGTGCGGCCGGGTTCCTGGAGGTCCCGGCCGGGCCGCCGCTCGGCCTGGGTGGTGTGCCGTTCGAGTCGGTGGAGATGACACTGCCGCCGGGGAGTCTCCTGGCGCTGTACACCGACGGCCTGGTCGAGTCCCGGCAGCGCGACCTGGACGCGGGCCTGAAGGTGCTGCTGACGGCACTGACCGCGCCCGCCGACTCGCTGGGGGACCTGTGCGAACACGTGGTGAGGACGGCGCTGCCGGACGGACCCGCCGATGACGCGGCGTTGTTGCTGGTACGGACTCGGGCGCTGGACCGGCGGCGGGTCGCGGCCTGGGATGTGATGGCAGACGCGGCGGCTGTGTCGCGGGTGCGTTCGGAGAGCGTGCGCAGGATGGTGTCCTGGGGTCTGGAGGAGGCCGCGTTCGTGACCGAACTGGTGGTCAGCGAGCTGGTGACCAACGCCATCCGGTACGGCGTGCCCCCGATCCAGCTGCGGCTGATCCATGACGACGTGCTGACCTGCGAGGTCTCGGACGCGAGCAGTACCGCGCCGCACATGCGGCGGGCGCGGGTGTTCGACGAGGGGGGTCGAGGTCTGCTGCTCGTCGCACAGCTGACGCAGCGGTGGGGGACACGGCAGACCTCGACGGGCAAGACGATCTGGTGCGAGCAGTCCCTGCCGACCGAGGTGGGTTCGGTCGGCCCGGAGTCGGTCGAGGCGGCCTGACCCGGGCCGCAGCCGGCCCGGGTCAGGCGAGAGCTTGGCCACACAACAAGTAACCCCAGGCCATTGACCTGGGGTTTTCATATGGAGCGGGTGACGAGAATCGAACTCGCACTCTCAGCTTGGGAAGCTGATGTTCTACCACTAAACTACACCCGCGTAAGACGCCGGTCAGGCCGGTGTCCGAACGTTCAGTCACTCTACCGTACGCCAGGCCCCCGGCGCCGAAGCCCTGGGGCCTGCTCCCGTTTCCGGGGGATTCCGAAGGTGTTCCAGGCGTTAACCGCACCCGAACCACACCCGAATCAGACGCCTCTTCGCCCCGCGACCCGGCTGCGGGCGCACGGAGTTGGGGCGTACGGTGGGGGCGCCGAAGAGGGGCCGGGCGGGATCGGAGTGCCGTCTGGAGGGCGCCCTTTTCGTCCCGTAATGTTGCGGTCCTCGTCGGTCTCGACAGTGACCGGCGACGGCTCTTGGGGAAGGGACTCTGAGGACTTGATCGAGCGCACCGTCGTCCGTTGTGCCGAAGGGCACGTGTTCAGCACCGCTTCGTTCCCGATGCAGCAGGCCGAGCGGCTCGGCCCCGGCCGGCTGGTCCGGTGTCCTCGTTGCGCGCGGCTCCGCAGTGTGGTGCCGGTGACGTTGGAGCACCAGCAGCCGCGGAGCACCGCCGGCTGAGCAGGTGGAGGAGAAGTAGCGCGGGCGCGCGGAACCGGCCGGTGGTGTCGGGTTCGCGCGTCTTGCGTATCCTCGGGGCGTGCTTCTCTCAGACAAGGACATCCGGGCCGAGATCGACTCCGGGCGGGTACGGATCGATCCCTACGACGCATCCATGGTGCAGCCGTCCAGCGTTGACGTGCGCCTCGACCGCTACTTCCGGGTGTTCGAGAACCACCGCTACCCCCACATCGACCCCTCGATCGAACAGGCCGACCTGACGCGTCTGGTCGAGCCCGAGGGCGACGAGCCGTTCATCCTCCACCCCGGGGAGTTCGTGCTCGCCTCGACCTACGAGGTCATCACGCTTCCCGACGACCTCGCCTCCCGCCTCGAGGGCAAGAGCTCGCTCGGGCGGCTCGGGCTCGTCACCCACTCCACCGCCGGGTTCATCGACCCGGGGTTCAGCGGCCACGTGACGCTCGAACTCTCCAACCTCGCGACGCTGCCCATCAAGCTCTGGCCCGGTATGAAGATCGGCCAGCTGTGCCTGTTCCAGCTGAGCTCGTCGGCCGAGTTCCCGTACGGCAGTGAGCGGTACGGCTCCCGGTACCAGGGGCAGCGCGGGCCCACCGCCTCCCGGTCCTTCCTCAACTTCCACCGGACGCAGGTATGACGGCTGTACGCGCTGTACGCGAGGAGCTTTCCTACGAGCGGTTCGGTGTCGCCGTCCGTGAACTCGCGCAGACCATCGCCGACGACGGGTACGAGCCCGACGTCGTGCTCAGCATCGCGCGCGGGGGTGTGTTCGTGGCCGGGGGGCTGGCGTACGCCCTGGAGTGCAAAAATCTTCATCTGGTCAACGTCGAGTTCTATACCGGCGTGGGCCAGACTCTCGAAATGCCCGTCATGTTGGCTCCCGTACCCAACGCGATCGATTTCACCGACAAGAAGGTGCTGATCGCCGACGACGCGGCCGATACAGGCAAGACGCTGAAGCTCGTACACGACTTCTGTCTCGACCACGTCGCCGAGGTGCGCTCGGCCGTCATTTACGAGAAGTCCCAGAGTCTCGTCAAGTGCGAGTACGTCTGGAAGCGGACCGACGACTCAATCTGGATTAATTTCCCGTGGAGTGTCCTGCCTCCGGTACGGAGGTCGGGGGATTCCGGGGAGCCGGTCGCTCCCTCGAAGGATGCGCTCTGAGAGCTGTCAGCGTCCCTGCTCGTCCTTCGTCAGCACCCCCTGTTCCGTGCCCAGTGTGTGGTCGTAGCACAGGCCCGGGCCGCGCAGGTGGTAGTGCTCGGAGGTCGTCGCGATCGCGTGGCGCTGGTCGCGGGGCACGCCGAGGGTGAAGGTCGCGTCGCCGTTGTAGGTGTCGTCCAGGCGGACGCCGTCGATGCGGGCGTGGTCGCCGAAGGACATGATCACGCGCAGGCGGTTGTCCGCGTCGATGGTGGAGCGGCCGTCCAGGGTGTACGTGCGGTCGGTGCGGGACGTCACCGCGCCTCGGCGGACCGTTTGGTCGTCCGTCCAGCGGCCCTGCTGGTTGTCCGTGGTCTCGTCCGGCGTCCAGGTGTGCGTGACGGCCGTGGTCAGGCGTCGGTCGACCGTGGTCGTCACGCGGCCGTGCGAGGTGTTCAGGTAGCCGCTCAGTGTGAGGCGGCGCTTGCCAGTCGTGTCCAGGGTGCGGGTGGCGCCGTCCGTGTACGTGTTCGTGACGGCCGGATCGCCGGCCTTGTACGAGGTCAGGGCGCCCGTGACCACCGACTTGTGGGCGTCCTGCCAGACCAGGATGTTGGTCGGCGCGCTCCAGCCGGTCTGGCCCGCGGGGACGCCGGCCACCGTCACGTCGACCGTGTGCGCCTTGCCGTCGTTGAGGAGGGCGGCGAAGGGGGTGAGGTCGAACTCCAGCGGGCGTACGTCGAAGGCGGTGGGGGAGGGGATCACGCTCCACAGGTACGGAGACCAGCCGCCCGTCCAGATGTTGGGGTACGGGGAGGCGATCCCGGCGAGCTTTCCGTCGATCGTGACCTGGACCTCGCGGTACGGGCCGTCGTCGCCGCCCTGGCAGGAGTACGACGCGGACGGGGTGACCGCCGAGTACCAGAACTCCTCGCAGCCGCCGCCCGAACCGGTCGCGTACACCTCGGCGAGGATGCGCTCGGAGTTGCGCGGGGTGGTGAGCCTCGCGCCCGTCGTGACGCTGTTGCCGTCGCTCAGCGGGATGACCTGGTCGGGGGCGGAGCCGCTGGCCCCGGCGGTCCGGGCTGCGGGCTCCGGGGCGTAGAACGTCAGGGTGACCTTGACGTCCAGGATGCCCGTGTAGGTGTCATTGACCACGTTGCCGATGAGCATGTCCACGGGCTGGGGGGCGCTCAGTGTCTTCTCGTACCGCGTGACGTCCTTCCGCACCGACCAGTCGATGCCGTCCTGGGACGGCTCGGGTGTCGAGGTGCGGAGCATCTGGACGCCGCCGATGTCGACGTAGCCGAGGCGGTCGAACTGGCGGCCGGCGACGCTGCCGTCGAGGCGGAGCACCACCTTCGACCAGTGGCCCGGGGTGCCGCAGGCGGTGGGCGGGGTGTAGGGGCCGGTGTAGGGCGTGGAGTCCTTGAACTTCGCCTGGGCGACGGTCACTTCGCAGGATCTGGTGTGGGGTGTGGCGATGGGCGGAGCGGCCGTCACCGGGTCGTGGTAGTCGGTGCCGAACTCCGAGGGGACGGGGGTCGTGGCCCCGGCGGCCGTCGTGAGGGCCGTCAGGGTGAGGCCGAGGGCGGCGGCGACGAGTGTGATCGTCCGTCCCGCTCTCCGGGCGCCGCGCGTACGAATAGTCGTCATGCGGCGCAGTGAACACCGGCGGACCGAGCATGGACTAGACCTCTTGGGGTCATTTTGACCAAACATGACGGGAGGGGGTTTCCGGCCCCGGCCGAAAGCCCCCTCCCGTGCGTCGGGTCTGTGTGCGGGAACCCTTGGAACGTCCCTGGAACGTCCCTGGAATGTCCCCTAGAACGTTCCCAGCTTCACGATCGACAGCAGCGCGACCAGCTGGATCGCCGACGCGCCCAGTGCCTTCGGCCACGGGAGGTCGTGGGAGCGGCGGACCATGATGGTCAGGAGTACGCCCGCCGCGACCCAGGTCGCCCAGCCGAGGATCTGTACGAGGGGGGCGTCGCCGCCCGCGAACATCGCGACCAGGAGGCGGGGGGCGTCCGTGAGGGACATGACCAGCATGGAGAGGCCGACCGTCGGCTGCCAGGCGCCGTCGCCGCCTAGTTGGCGGGCCAGGGTGTGGGTGACCACGCCCAGGACGAAGGCGCTCAGGACCATCGCCACGGCCGTCGTCAGCACGATCGGGATCGCGTTGTTGAGCGTCGCGTTTATCGTGGTCTCGCGGGTGTCGTCGAACCCGAAGACGGCGATCAGGCCGTACAGGAACGTGACGACGAGGGCCGGCGCCCACACCTGGTAGTCGCGCATCTGGAGGAATGTGCGGTCGGGGGCGGTGACGATGCCCCGCAGCAGTTCCTTCCAGCGCAGCCGTGGACCGGCCGGCGGTGCCGCGGCGCCCGCGTGGTAGGTGTCGCCCCGGTTGTACGGGTCCTCGCCGGTCGAGAACGCCTGTGTGTGACCAGGGTTGTTGGCCGCGTACGGGTCCACGGGGGCGTTCGGGTGACCCTGCCGGGGTCCGGGACCGGGGCCGTGCCCGCGCCCGTCGTCGCCGAAGTACTCCGGCTCGCCGTGTCCACCACCGTGTCCGCCGGGCCCGCCGTAACCGCCGCCGGCGTTCGCCTGCGGGGGCCACGCCCGGCCTCCGGCGTTGCCCGGGCCGCCGTACGACGGCTGTCCGCCGTACGGCTGCTGCTGCGGCGCGGAGGGGGAGCCGTACGACGGGCCGCCCTGTGGGGGCTGCTGGCCGTACGGCTGCTGCCGCGGTTGTTGTTGCGGTCGCGCTTGCGGGGGGCGGTTGTCCCGGCCGCCGCGTCCGATCCTGAATCCAGCCACGTCATCGAACGTACCTGGTCCCGGAGAGTGCGGGGCGGGGCCCGGGCTTCCGGACCCCGCTTTGCTGCCGACCTGTGACATCCCCTAAGGGAGCCGTCACATTTCCCCTAGGGAAGCGTCCCGTTTCTCTCCGTTACGGAACCATCCCGTCGATCAGGCTCTCCGGCACGGAGGTCACCCCGGTCGTCGTGATCCCCCTGGCCGAGCCGAGCAGGCCCCTTCAGGACCCCTACAGGAATTCCGACGTGGAGAAGCTCACCGTTGGCTCCTCCGTCACTGTCGCACCCTTTGTCCCGGGGTAGACGGCGACTTCGTCCCACGTCTCCCCCCGATACGTCCGTACCACCAGGTCCGCCCGGCCGTCCCCGTCGAAGTCGAGGTCGCAGGTCGCCGCCGCGTCGAAGACCGCCGGTAACTGGCCCTTCGTACGGGCTGCTTGGCGGGCCGGACTGAGCAACTGCCGGGCGCCGGGGGCGAGTCCGCCGGGTGAGCCGTAGACGATGCCGATGCCGGCGTCGTCCGTATGGAGCTGGTCCTTGACCAAGTCGCCCAGGACCAGGTCACGATGGCCGTCGCCGTTGAAGTCGTCGGCGGTCTCGCTGCCGTCGCTCTGCGGTATCGGGCGTTGGGCGGGGGCCTCGGCGGCCTTGAGGGGGGCCGGGGCGCGGAGCCGGTGCCTTCGGTGGCGGGGCCGCAGGCGGTGAGCGCGATCAGGGCGCCGATGGCCGTCAGCCCGCTGGTGGCCGCCGTACCCCAAGCGCCTCTGCGCACCCGAACCCGCACCCGAACCCGCACCCGTCCGGGACCCGAACCGGAACCCGTCCCCGTCCCCGCACCCGCACACGCACTGCGCACCTCGTCCGGACCGTTGACCCCGTCGGCAACTACTACTCAGTAATGATGCACGTGTTCGAGATACGGCGACAGCCCCGTGCCCGTAGGGGGCAGGGGGCTGTCGGTGGCGGCAGACGCGCGGCCGGGGGTTACTTCACCGGCTGCGGCTCCGGGGTGCTCTCGGACTCCGTGCCGTCCGCCGGGGGCTCGTCGTCGACCGGGGTCTTCACGGACTCCAGGAGCAGCTGGGCGACGTCCACGACCGTGATGGACTCCTTCGCCTTGCCGTCGTTCTTCTTGCCGTTGACCGAGTCGGTCAGCATGACGAGGCAGAACGGGCAGGCCGTCGAGACGATGTCCGGGTTGAGGGACAGGGCCTCGTCGACGCGCTCGTTGTTGATGCGCTTGCCGATCCGCTCCTCCATCCACATCCGCGCGCCACCGGCGCCGCAGCAGAAGCCGCGTTCCTTGTGGCGGTGCATCTCCTGCTGGCGCAGGCCCGGGACGGCCGACATGATCTCGCGCGGGGGCGTGTAGATCTTGTTGTGGCGGCCCAGGTAGCAGGGGTCGTGGTAGGTGATGAGGCCCTCGACGGGGGTGACCGGGAGCAGCTTGCCCTCGTCGATGAGGTGCTGGAGCAGCTGGGTGTGGTGGATGACCTCGTAGTCGCCGCCGAGCTGCGGGTACTCGTTGCCGATCGTGTTCAGGCAGTGCGGGCAGGTCGCGACGATCTTCTTCGCCGACTTGGGCTTCTTCGACTCCGGGGTGACGTTGCCCTCGTCGTCCGTCTCCTCGCCGAACGCCATGTTCAGCGCCATGACGTTCTCCATGCCGAGCTCCTGGAACAGGGGCTCGTTACCGAGCCTCCGCGCCGAGTCGCCGGTGCACTTCTCGTCGCCGCCCATGATCGCGAACTTGACGCCCGCGATGTGGAGGAGCTCGGCGAACGCCTTCGTGGTCTTCTTGGCCCTGTCCTCC
>Ga0136846_1211329_pt1 | contig 14615 bp, 10 predicted proteins | sample HopSoiMetagenom2_FD_96841 | JGI IMG/M metagenome (GOLD analysis project Ga0136846, IMG submission 96841) | Grasslands soil microbial communities from Hopland, California, USA - 2 Assembly 2016 (version 4) | ecosystem: Environmental > Terrestrial > Soil > Grasslands | place: USA: Hopland...
TCGAGTGCCACCGGTGAGGACCGAGCGGCTGATAGCGAGCGAGAATCTGCTACGTCTGAGACTCAGGCAGACTCCTGCGCATCTCTCAGGATACGCAACGAACCGCGCGTGAGTCCAACCGCGGCCTCACGGTACGGCGTTCACGTCGCCGCTGCTGGCGATGGCCGCGAGCAGGTTCGACGCCCGGACCGTGACGGGGTTCTCCGGCGCTCGGCCCGCGAGGTCCACCAAGGCGTAGAGGTCGGCCGCTCGGGCCAGGTCCAGGACGTCGTCGCCAGCGTCGACGACCCCGTCGCGGTACGCAGCGAGGACCGCCTCCGCGAACATCGGCTCACGCTCGAACCGCAATAGGTTCCCCAGGTCCGTGACTGGCCAGCCGGCGTGCGCGAACTCCCAGTCCAGCACGCCGCTCACCTCCAGCGAGGAGGCGTCGACCAGCAGGTTCTTCGGGTTGAAGTCGCTATGGACGACACAGGTTCGAGTCAACGAGTCCAGGAGCGCCTCCGCGTGATGCGCGACCTCGACCAGGGCGTCGTACTCACGCGCGGGCCACTGCGAGATCGCCGTTCCGCGGCGGTAGGCCTCCACGAAGTCGATCAGTCCGCCCCCGGGCATCGGTTCGATGCGCAGCTCTCCGTCGACGAAGAACCCCGACCGAAGCTGAGGCATCATCGCCAACCGGGCCAGGATCTCGCCTACCTGCCTGCCCGTCGTGGCTCGCTCCGCGGCTCCGAGCTCCGGCAGCAGCAGATCCAGCCTGGTGCCGGGGAGGAACGTCGTCACCAGCAGGCCCGGCGTCTCCGCGGGCTCGTCCGCGCGGCGGACCTCCAGAACCTCCGGCACCGGCAGCAGTCCCCGGACCAGCCGCAGAACCGCGGCGTCGACCTCCGCGGCGAACGCTCCCCTGCGCGCAGCGCTGCGCGGGCCATAGATCCGCACGACCGTCCGATCCCCCGCCACCTCAGCGAGGAACGTCTCACCGCTGTAGCCGCCGGCGAGCGGCACGAGCCCGAAGCCCGCCGCTGGATCGTCCGCCTGCACGCCGTTTCCGCTCTACACCCCCCGATGCTGTCACGAACGTCGCTGGACCAGCGTCGACTATCGTCGCCCGCATGCAACCGGCCCGACGTCCGGTCTCCGAGTCCGAGACTCGACGGGCGAACCGCGGTGAGTGGGACCGCTACGCAGACGAGTACCAGGCCACGCATGGCCAGTTCCTGAAGGACATCGGGTTCGTGTGGTCTCCAGAAGGCGTCGACGAGGCGGATGCCCGCGTGCTCGGCGACGTGGCCGGACTCCGGGTCCTCGAGGTGGGCTGCGGCGCGGCCCAGTGTGCGCGATGGCTGACCACACAGGGCGCACGGGCGGTCGGCCTCGACCTGTCCACCCGCCAACTGCAGCACGCGCGGCGGATCGACGACCACACCGGCGTGCGCGTGCCGGTCGTCACCGGTACGGCGACCGCGCTGCCGTTCGGGGACGGGACGTTCGACGTCGTCTTCTCCGCGTTCGGCGCCCTCCAGTTCGTCCAGGACGCGGGACGTGCGGTGTCCGAAGCGGCTCGAGTCCTCGAGACCGGCGGCCGGTTCGCATTCTCGGTCACCCACCCGATCCGGTGGAGCATGCCCGACGACCCGACCAGCGCCGGGCTGGTCGTCACGAGCTCGTACTGGGACCGGACTCCCTACGTCGAGCAGGACGAGAGGGGACGGGTCACCTACGCCGAGCACCACCGGACCCTCGGCGACTGGGTGCGGCTCCTCGCCGCCAGCGGGTTCCGGGTGGAGGACCTGCTGGAGCCGGAGTGGCCGCCGGGGCACGACCGAATCTGGGCCGGCTGGGGTCCCGAGCGCGGACGACTCATCCCGGGCACCGCCATCTTCTCCAGCAGGCTGTCTACCTCGCGAAGCTGAAGCCCGGCGCACCTTCGGGGGCCGCACCGGATTCGGCGTCCCGTCGTCGGCCGCCCAGGAGCAGCCAGAGCCCCAGGGCGATCATCAGGAGTCCGCCGACCAGGCCGACGATGGGGATGATGCCGGTCAGCAGCCGGAGGCTGCTCGCCTTGCCCTCCGCGTCATGCACGGCCTTGGTGACGGTGTCCGGTTGATACTCGAGGTTCAGCGTGAGAAGAGGGTCACCGTTCGGCAGCGTTCGCGTCTCGTCCTGCGTCTGCTTGACGATCGACCCCGTCCGCGGCTCGACCCAGATGGCCTTGCGCTGGGTGTACAGCCCCTGTACGCCGCTGAGGACCTCGGCAGGCGTCGAAGGCACGTCGACGCCGAACTTGTAGGTGGTCAGCCCCTGAAGTTTCTCGGTTCGGTCGTACTTCGCGGGCACGGCGGAGTCCAGGATGCCGTCCCAGAAGCGATAGGTCTTCTTCTGCACGTTGAAGGGGAACTTGTTCACCAAGCCCTCGTGCGGCTCTGCGTCGGCGGCGAGGTACTTCTTGTCGTTGACCGCAAGGGCGTCGTGCCGGTCGGTCGCAAAAGTGTCGCTCGACGCGGTCACCAGCCGGTGCTGGGGATCCTTCGCGTCGACGCAGTCCGGCACGTCGCCCTTGTCGACGACCAGGCAGGTGGTCGTGACGAAGGCGACTACCTTGTCGTCGGAGCGGTTCGTATCCGACTTGGTGACGCTGGTGGCGTTGACGGGAAGATCGTCGACCTGTCGGGTGGCCGCGTTCAGCTTCTGGGCGACACCGGAGAGCCGGGTGGTGGTGTTGACCTCGAGCGGCGTCTTCTCAGCGTTGCCCGGTGCCCAGAACTGGCCAAGCGCCGCAGCCATCAGAAGAAACGCGCCGACTGCGAGAGCCACCCAGCCGGCTACCTTACGAACCACGAATCCCCTCCCGGGAAACGATCGAGTGGCCGAAGGGTAACAAACGTGACCCGTCGGTAACAGAGCAATGAAGCCGTCCTGGGGACCGGTCGCTGTGGCATCATTCCCGACCGGAGGAGGCGGTCTTGCTTCTGCAGGATTCGCGGGCGCGTGCGCGTGTGGACGCCCCCGCTGGTACGAGCGAGTCCGCGCGCATGGTCTTGGGCGCCGGCGTGGTGCTGATCCTCTGCCAGCTCGCCTTCCGGGCCTGGGCGATGTACCCCAGCTGGTTCTTCCTCGACGACTACAACCTGCTCCATGACGCGACGCGGCGTCCGCTCTCGCTGAACTACCTCCTCACGCCGTACAACGGCCACCTGATGCCGGGCGGACGCATGCTGGTCTGGCTGGTCGCCGACTCGGGACCGCTGAACTGGGCCCTCGCGGCAACCCTCACGCTGACCCTGCAAGCCACCGCGAGCCTGGCTGCTTTGTGGATGCTGGCCACCCTCTTCGGGGCGCGCTGGCCCACACTGGCGTTGCTCGCGGTCTACCTCACCAGCGTCCTCACCTTGCCGGCGACGATCTGGTGGGCCGCCGCCCTCAACCTGGTCCCGTTGCAGGTGGCGTTCTTCTTCGCTGTCGGAGCCTGGGTCAGGTATCTGCGCGGGCGTCGGACGGTATGGCTGATCGGCACGGTCGGGACGGTCGCCTTCGGACTGCTGTTCGACGTGAAGTCGCTGCTGATCGTGCCCGTGCTGGCCTTTTTTGCACTGGCCTACTTCGCGCGGGGCTCGGTGCGCGACCGGATCGTCACGGTGGCGCGGCGGGACTGGCCGGCGCTGCTCCTGGCGACCCTCCTGCTTGGTGGCTATGCCGCCTACTACCTGACGCAGGTGGAGCAACCGCTGGGGCACACGCGGCTCTCGGTGGTGGCCGACGTCGCGAACACCATGCTCGGGACTGCTTTCATGTCCGCGGTGGTGGGCGGCCCATGGCGCTGGTCGGTGCTGGCTGCGCCGACCGCCTACGCCGATCCGCCCGACTGGGCGCTCCACCTGGCCTGGGTCGCGGTGGTCCTGGTGATCCTCTACGGCGTCCTGCGGCGGCGTCGGACGCTGCGCGCATGGGCGCTGCTCGGTGGCTACCTTGTCGGGTTGATGACGTTGCTGGTCGTAAGCCGGGCGGAGTCGTTCGGTGGCGTGATCGGCCTGGAGTACCGCTACCTGACCGACGCGGCCTGCGTGGTGACGTTGTGTCTGGGTCTGGCTTTCCTTCCGCTCCGCGGGTCGGTGGAGTCCAGCGCCGCGCGGACCGAACCGCTGCTGCGCGTCGCGGTCCCCACGACCGGTTTGGCGGCGCTGCTGGTGTTCGTGTGTGGGTCGGGGCTGATCAGCTCCGCCGTGTACGCCGGCTACTGGCACTCGGACAACGTCAGTGACGCCTACATGCACAACCTGGCGGACGACCTCGAGTCGCAGGGAGCAGTCGACCTGGCCGATCAGCAAGTGTCCGAGGACGTGATGTCCCACCTCGCCGCACCGAACAACACCGTGCGGCGCCTGAGTTCGTTGCTGTCGGACCAGGTCGCCTTTCCGAAGTCCAGTGGCCGCCTCGCCGTCGTCGCGCCCGACGGCAGCGTCCAGCGGGCGCTGATCGGCCCGGGGGTCGTGTCCCGACCCGGTCCGAGGCAGGACTGTGGCTGGCTCGTCGACGAGCGGGGCCGGGACATTCCCCTCACCGGCCGGGCTTTCCCCTGGGTGTGGTGGGCCCGCATCGGGTATCTCGCTTCCCAGAACTCCGCAGTGCGCATCAGCGCCGGCTCGGACCACGTCGACGCCAACGTGCAGGCGGGCTTGAACAGCCTCTACGTGAGGCTCGACGGTACGTTCGACACCGTGCGGATCGACGGGCTCGACAACGGCACCACGCTGTGCGTGGACACCATCGAGGTCGGCCAGCCCGCACCCGGCGGGAGGCTGCCGTGACCGAGACATCGTCAGCGTCCGGGCTCGAGCAGGCCCCGCAGTTCCCGGTCCTCGATACGTTGCGGGCAATCGGCGCGCTGGCGGTGCTCACCACGCACACCGCTTTCAACTCCGGCGACTACGTCCGCCACGGCGTCTGGGGCACGTTGCTTTCCCGTCTCGACGTCGGCGTGGCGGTGTTCCTCGTACTCTCAGGCTTCCTGCTGGCCCGTCCGTACCTGGCCCGCGCCGCCGCCGTCCTGCCGCGTCCGAGCGCCGGCCCGTACTACTGGAAACGGCTGCTGCGGATCTACCCGGTCTATGTGGTCACCGTGGTGATCGCGTTGGGTCTGCTGCCGGCGAACGAAGGGGTGGGACCGGTCGGGTGGCTGCGAACCCTGCTGCTCGCCGACTCCTACACGTCTGACCGGCTTCCGCACGGGCTCACCCAGATGTGGAGCCTCGCGGTGGAGGCCGCCTTCTACGTCGTGCTGCCGGGGCTGATGCTGGTGGCGGTGGGGCGGGGTCGCCAACTCCGCCCGGGCCGAGTCGCGGTAGTTCTCAGCCTCCTGGTGGCGCTCGGCTGTTGGTGGAACCTGTCGCTGGCCGTACGTGTCGACGACTTCGCAGCCGGCGTGCCGATGATGTGGCTGCCGGCTTACCTGACCTGGTTCGCGGTGGGGATCGGTCTCGCGCTGGCGCACGTGCTGCACCAGACGGCGGCGCCCGGAAAGGTCCTGCGGCTGCTGACCACCGCGGGCGCGATGCCCGGCGTCTGTTGGACGCTGGTAGCCGGCTTGATGCTGGCGGCGGCCACCCCACTCGCCGGGCCGAGCCTGTTGTTCGTCGCGACAGCTGGGGAGTCCCTCACCAAGCACCTGCTGTACGCACTCGTCGGTGGCCTCGTGGTCGTGACGGGAGTGTTCGGTCGGCCCGATGGCCGCTACGCGCGGGTGATGTCGATGCCGCTGCTGCGCCACCTCGGGCACATCTCGTTCAGCACGTTCTGTATCCACCTGCTGGTGCTGCAGCTCGTGATGGCGTTCAGGGGCTACGACCTGTTCGACGGGCATGGCCTGCAGATCTGGACGCTCACGTTGGTCCTCAGCCTGCTGGCCTCGGAAATCCTCTATCGCCTCGTGGAGAAGCCCGGCATGCGCCTGAAAGACCTGCGTCGCCCCGGTGGCCGCTCGACCGGCCAGCCGAAGAGCGCCGCGCAGGCCGCCAGCGCCAGGTAGTGGGGCCAGTCGAGGGCTCCGGCCCATCCCGCCGATCCACCCCATGGTCGAACGGCGTAGGCCACGGCCGCCGGTAGCACGAGTCCGGCGAGCACCCACGGCGCCGTCTCCGGCGACTTGTGGGTCAGCACCCACGCGATGCCGCAGGTCACCGCGGCCACGAGCGCACCCGGCCAACCAGCGAGCAGTCCACCTCCGACGACCGCCACAGCGACCGAGACGCGGGCGGACAACGCGCGGGGCTGCAACGGATCGAGGGGTGCGTCGCGCCAGCGCCGACGCGGCACCATGCAGGCGAGCACCAAGCTCAGGATCGCGACCAGGCCGGCGAGCAGGCCCCAGCGATAGACCCGGTCCGGGGCGAAGGTGACCGTCACCGTGTCTGCACCCGCGTGCCGCCAGCCCTGCTGCCAGCCGTCGACCACGACTGGCCTCAAGGAACGCCCGTGCTCGGTCGCCCGCCAACCGGGGTTCGCGTTCTCCGCCTCCGTCAGCAACTCGCTCGCGGTGCCCGGAGACAGGGTCCGATGAACCGGACCGGCCGAAGCCGTGGGAATCGTGAGCGGAGGTGGCACCGAGACACCACCGCCCGAGAGCACAAGCGACACGGGCGTGAAGGCACCCGAGGCCCGAACGTCCAGCACATTGTCGCCTGCCTCGAGCGGGACGCTCTGCCGTCCGCAGAGCCTTGCCGGGACCGTCCTGTGGGCGTACAGGTCCGCGGGTCTTGCGGTCACCGCCGTCGGGACCACCACCCCGTTGACCACGACGGTCGGCCCGAAGCCGCACGGGTAAGCGACGGGTGTCCGTGGGACGGCGATCGGCACGAACGGCAGTCCCCGCACCCGAAGCTCGCCGATTCCCACCGGTAACGGCGAGGTCACGGAGTCGAAGTCGAGGCTGGTGGCCGGTTCGGCCTCGTCGACCCGGACGGTGAGGGCGTCGGTGCGGACAGCCGGGAAGCGCACGGCACCGTCCTCGACCTGCGCCCGCCGGCGGCCTCCCGGCCAGATCACGGTGACCGCGCTCGGTAGCCGGGCCGGGGCGTCGTCGGAGACAGCGAGCCCCAGCCCGCTCACCCTGCGCTCCCCGATCCAGCTCAGCCGCAGCGTCGGGCGCAGGTCCGTCAGCGAGGCGGTCCAGATAGTCCCCGGGTCGCCGTCCACGGCAGCCAACGGAGAGGCTCGGAGGTCAGGATTGCCGGTCGAGGAAGCGGACACCCCGACCGGCTGCTTGTCCAACAGCAGCCTCTCGACCCCGGCGCCGGGCCGCGCGCGGACCCGGAGGGTGGCCCCGAAGTCCGCGGCGGCGGCCATGCTGAGGCGCCGCCGGAAGCCGGCAGACTCCTCGGCCGCGACCTCGCGCCCGGACACGCAGCGCACATCCCCGTCGACCTCCACACATCCGGTCCGCCCGTCGCCCACCGCGCGCATCACGATCTGGTCGGGATTGCCCCAGCGGTCCGGGACGCTCGGCAACACGAGGGAGCGTCGTACGGACAGCCCCGGCACCGTCACCTCGGCCAGCGCGACCCGGTGCCCGACCCGTCCGGAGGCGTCCTCCACACGGACCCAGGAGGCGTCCGGATCACGAATCGGGACGGTCCGGCGCGCCCCCGGTTGGACGACCAGCGCACCGCTGACCCCGTGTGTGGTCCGAACCCGGACCACCTCCCGGTCGTCCGGGCCTGCCGTGACCGTCACTGCGCCGACCGAGCGAGGCGACCAGAAGCTCACCCGCCACCAGGCCGGCTGGTCGGTCCGGGCGTTCGCGGTCCAGGCCGTCTGCGGATCACCGTCCATGGCGGCGTACGGCAGTTCCCCGCGTTGGACCATGCCGACCGCGTCGGCATCCGACATGGACGAGGAGGCCGTCAGGGCTTTGACGCCCTCGGCACGGGCGGTGGTTGACCAGCGGTTCCGCGCGTCCAGGAGGTAGTCGCGCGTGGGGTTGCCCAGCCGCCGTGGCTCGCCGGGGACCGAGGTCGCCGACGCGCCGTCGTGCACCCGGCCGAAGTTCCTTTCGACGGCTCGCAGCCCGTCGGTCAGCACGAGCGGTGCCGAACTGTCCGGCGAACCTGCGACATCGCTCGCCAGAACGGTCGGTTGCTCGTGCAGTACCCCGAGGTCGGCAAGGTCGAGCAGATCCTCCGGCCCCCCGACCACGACCGGCGCCGACGCGGCGGCAACGGCCCGCCCGCGCTCACCGTCGACGGCATACACCTCGATCGCGGGGTACTCCGTCTGCCACCCGCCGTTTACCACGATCCGGCTGCCGCTCTTGCCCACGATGTGCGCCTTCCCGCCCACGTCCGGGCCGAACGCAGCGACTCGGTGCAGGCCGGGCGAACCGGTGAGCGCCTGGTGCACCAGAACCGGGTCGGGTACGTCGTTCGAGCGGGCCAGGTCGTTTCGGACCACGAGGTGCCTCACGCCGGCCCGCCGCAGGTATGGCGCGAGGCCAGGCGACGCCACGCCTTGCGCCAGTCGCTCCTCGACCGCGTCAAGCATGCGAATGTTGCCGGGCGGAGCGAGTGGGATCGCGTTGCGAACCGCCCACGGGCCCCTTGCCAAGGACTGGAGCGGCTCGTCATGCGGGGAGCCCCAGACGTAGTCGCCGAACGAGGACCCCGGAACCAGCAGCGACGTACCGGTGCTCGCCGTGTGCCCGAGCCAGGCGGCTGCCTGACGCCAGTAGCCGGGCACCGCCGTCATGCCACCGGCCGGAGTGATCCGACCGGAGAGCGCTGGCAGCGACGCCCCCAGCACCGCCAGCGTCGCGGTGCCGACCACGACGTACCCGTTGAGCCGGAGGTTCGGTCCTGGCGGCGCACCGACCTCGGCGCGTCGCTGTCCGAGACGGTCCAGGACCCGGTCGACCAGCCAGGCCAGACCGAGGACGAGCGGCAGCCTCAGCACCGGGTCGAACTTGTGCACGTTGCGCAGCGGCGCCAGCGGGCCGTCGAGCAGGGACTGCAGGTCGCCCGCCAACCATCCGTGCACGCCTGCGACATGGCCCATGGTCACCAGCAGCATGCCGGTGAGGACACCCAGCGCGAGGAACAACCGGTGCGGGTTCGCGCGCTGCAGTAGTCCCACCAGACCCAGGAACAGCACCACTCCGCTGTCCAGGACGAGGTAGGACAGCCGGATCAGATCGTTTCCGGCCCGCGACTGCAGGTCTACGTACGGCACCCAGTTCGATGTGCCCCGCAGCGCGTCGAACAGGGTGGTCGGGAACGTGGTGTTGGAGGCTGACTCGATGAAGTCCAGGAATGGCGGGCTGTACGCGCCCATCGTGAACAGCGGGATCATCCACCAGAGGGTTCCGAGCACGGTGAACAGCGGCCACCAGATCAGCATCGTGCGCCGGCGGGTTCCCGGAGTGCGAGTCAGCAGCCACAGGACGCCCAGTGGCAGCACTGCCGACGTGGCCGCGGCGTTGACGCCCCCGACCATTGCCACCGCCAGCGCCGACAACGCTGCCGCGCGGCGCGCTGATCCGCGCACCGAACCGACCATCAACGGCAGCAGCACCCAGGGCGCCAGCGCGCTGGGCCAGGCCTCGATGGAGATCGGGCCCATGGTCGTGAGCATGCGCGGCGACAGCGCGTAGGCGAAGCCGGCGAGCAGACACGCCACGTCGGACCGGACCCCGAGCTGCCGCGCCACCTTGGCGGCCCCGGTCAGAGCGACACACATCACCAGCGCGAGCCACAGCCGTTGCACAATCCAGGCGGGAACGTCCGCGACGGACCCGAGCAGGAAGAACGGCCCCATCGGCCACAGGTAGCCGTAGGCCTGGTTCTGCAGCTGACCGAACGCCCCTTGCGAGTCCCAGAGGTGGGCGGCGCGCGAGAGAAACTGGGCCGGTGCGATCGCGAGGTCGAACTTGGTGTCCGGGACGAGCAGGCCGGGCGACTGCACCATCGCCAGGCCGACGAGCACGGCACAGGCGGCGATCAGACGTAGACGGGACTGGATCGAGGACGGCGCGTCGGAGCTCAGCGCTTGCGCAGAACGATCATGAGGTTCCACGTCACCACCTCACGGAGGACGGGAACCTCGAGCACCCAACGGCTCCAGCGGGGGTGGTAGCGCGGAGAGACGTCGACCAGGTCGGCCACCCCGGCGTCGACCTGCTTGCGTGCCCACACCAGTCCGGCCCTGACCGTGACCGGGAACAGCGACTCGCCGAAGCGGTTCTTCGGCTGGTGGCCGTGCTTGCGGGCGTACCTGCGTCGAGCCCGCACCCCTCCGAAGAAGTGCCATGGCGAGGTTTCATGCCCACCCCATGGACCGAACCAGACCGTGTAGCTGACGAACGCGATGCCACCACTCCGTGTCGCTCGCATCATCTCGTCGGCCATCCGCCACGGACTTGGTACGTGCTCGAGCACGTTGGACGAGTAGCAGACGTCGACGGCACCGTCTTTGAACGGCAGATCCATGCCGCTCCCGACGACAGTGCCTACTGGGATGGCACCTCGGCCCGACAGCTCGCCGACGTCCGCGTCGAGTGCGAAGTACGTGGCGCCCGCGTCGAGGAACGCCTCGCGGAAGTACCCCGGCCCACCGCCCACGTCGAGGACGGTGGCGCCACGCAAGTCGGCGTACTGCGACAGCTGACGGACGGAGTCGTTCGCCAGCCCGCCGTAGAAACGCGCTGGCTCGGACTGCTCGTACCGGAACTGCCGAAACAGGCGCACCGAGCGTCGCAAGTCGGCCCGCCACGGACGATGCGCAGGTAGGGGCAGGCTCGGCACGCGGGCGACCATACCTGAGCGATGGTGGGGCGACCGGTCGCCGCAGAAGACAGCGGCGCCGCCGCACAGCGGTAGCGTTGCGCGGTGCCCGACCTCGCCACCCTCGCCGGCCGACACATCGTCTTCTTCAGCTGGCGGGACACCAAGAACCCCGAGGGTGGTGGAGCCGAGCGGTACCTCGACAAGATGGCGGCCGGACTCCTCGCCCGGGGGTGCCGGGTGACGATCTTCTCCGCCGCACACGCCGCCGCCTCGCCCGTCGAGACGGTCGACGGCGTGCGGTACGTCCGACGCGGCTCGAAGACGTCGGTCTACCCGTGTGGCCTGTGGATGCTGATCCGCAAGCGGTTCGGTCGGGTCGACCTCGTCGTCGACGTCCAGAACGGTATGCCTTTCCTGACCCGGCTGGTCACCCGCAGACCCGTAATCGTTCTCGTCCACCACGTGCATCGTGAGCAGTGGCCGGTCGTCTACCCGGGACTCGCCGGACGCATCGGCTGGTGGATAGAGAGCCGCCTCGCGCCTCGTCTGTACCGCACCAGCCAGTACGTCGCGGTCTCGCGCGCGACTCGCTCGGAGCTCCAGCAGCTCGGGGTCACCGGCCCGCGGATCGCGGTCGTCCACAACGGGACGGATCCCGCCGTACCAACCCGGGTCGGAAAGGCCGCTACTCCGACGATATGCGTCGTCGGCCGACTGGTGCCGCACAAGCAGGTCGAGCATGCGATCGACTCCGTGCTCGCACTGCGGGAAGAGTTTCCCGACATTCGGCTGCACGTGGTGGGCAGCGGCTGGTGGGAGGCGACGCTGCGCGAGTACGCCGAGCACCGTCAAGCGGGAGACACGGTGATCTTCGAGGGACATGTCGACGAGCGGCGCAAGAACGAGGTGTTCGAGCTCTCGTGGCTGATGGTCCTGCCCTCCCTGAAGGAGGGTTGGGGCCTGGTGGTCGGCGAGGCAGGAATGCACCACACGCCCACCGTGGCTTATCGGTCAGCGGGAGGCACGCGGGAGTCGATCGGAGACGGGCTCTCCGGCCTCCTGGTGGACACCCCCGCCGAGCTCACCGAGGCGTTGAGCACGCTGATCCGCGACCCGCGCCTTCGCGGGACGCTCGCGGACGGGGCGGAGCTGATGAGCCAGCGCTTCACCTGGGAGCACGCGCAGCTGTCTTTCGCCCACGTGATGGCCGCAGCCCTGCGGGGGCAGCGGTTCGACGCCGAGGATGCCGAGGAGGAGTGGGGCGTCAGTTCGAGCCGTACTCGATGACCGGCTGGTTCACGTTGCCAGGTGAGTCACCGCTCGCGCCGGTCTGCGAGCTGACCACGCCGAACACGGTCGCCGCCGCGACGACCGCTCCGACGACGAGGGCCGCGATGGTGCCGACGATGGTTCCCACGTGTGATCCTCCTCAAGTCCGGCGCCGACTGTAGCAGCGTTCGGGCAGCGCGGGACGTCCGCTTGTCGCCCGCGTCAGTAGCACGGCGAGGAGAGGGGCGACAGCGGTCATCAGGAATGCCGTCCAGGCGGCCGCCATCGCCACCAGCCACCAGGTGGGGACCGACCGTGGCCTGGCATGGTCCACCCGGACCAACGAGACGTCCGGAAGGTCCAGCAGCGTCCGACCGGCGACCCGGGGAACGTTCTGCCCGGTGTCACGCTCGGCCACCACGGTGCCGATGCCCTCCTCGGCAAGCAGCCGACTTCGTGCTGTGGGAGTCCTCGCCTCCAGCGCGTGGCGGATGGCGGCGCCGCGTGCGTCCTCGCCCTCGACCAGGCGACCGGAGACCAACAGCCGGTCGCTAGCCACGTAGTCCGCCGCAAGGTACCTCGCGATCGGGTCCAGCACCTTGTGGCCGTGGTTCCAGTCCGGGGCGCGGTAGCTCGTGAACGGCAGGATGACGACGTCGCCGCGCGAGTGGGCGGTCTCGTGCTCGACCGCCTCGCGGGCCGCGGCGTACCCGGCTGGGTAGGAGACCGGTCGAAGCCGACCGGCCAGCCCTCCCGCGACGTCCGGCATCAGCGCAAGAGGAAGGAGCACGAGCGCCGTACCCCAGGCCAGCGCGGCAAGCCTTCCCGGCGCCCATTGGCACAGGGACGTGGCGCCCGAGGAGGTCAGGCCTACGAGAGCCGGCATGCACAGCGCAAGCAGCCGTGACCCGTCGCGCACGAGACCGGCCCCCGGTACTTGGCCGGCCAGCCAACCCACCGCGTCGGGAGCGACCCAGGTAAGGGTCGCAACACCCCAACCCAGCAACCAGCATCCCGCGGCGGCGACCGCCTCGCGTCGTCCGAGCCTGGCACGCCACCGGCGCGCACCGGCCACCACGAGCACCAGGAGCATCACGACAGTGACCCAACCGAGCGCCCCCGCACGTGAGCCGGGAACCACCTCGGAGTTCCAGATGCCGCCCAGGGTCAGAGCCGCGACGGGTCCGGGCACACTCCCCTCTCCGTTCAGTGCGAACACGCTCGCTCCGACCGGGTCGGACGTCGCGGTGCCGGCGTGCAGCAATCCGGAGACAAGCCACGGCGCGTTGGCTCCGGCGACCAGTGCCACGAGCATCAGATTGGCTCGCGGCGCCTGCCTGCGGAGGCTGAACGCCAGCACGGTGACCGCAGACACCAGCCCCGCGCTTGGGCTCAGGCTGCCCACCAGCAGCAGCCAGCCGACCGCGGGAGGGACTCGACCCTCCGCGCGTACCCGCCGGCTGGCGAGCACCAGCCACGGCAGCACCACATAGCCGAGCAGAATCGGCCAGTGCCCGATCAGGAGCCGTTCCGCGACGAACGCGTTCCACTCGAAGACGGTCACCGCCACGAGCTTCCCGACGAGGGAGTCCTCGGGCGTGAGACGGGCGGCGCCGATCCCCCCGAGGAACAGCCCGCCGACGAGCACGAGCTTCTGCAACAGCATTCCGGGAACCACCGCGTCGAGCACCGACACCACGGCGTCGGAGGGCACCGCACGAGGTAGGGCGGACCCCAGGCCGAGGAAGTCGGGACGGAGCGAGAGGTCGGGAACCCAGACCATGTCGTAGCTCAGCACGTACCCGCGGCCGAGCACCGGCCACAGCAGCAGCAGAGTGAGCGCTAGCGCCCACACCACAGGCAGCCGGTCCTGCCTCGTGCTCAAGCGGGGCCTCTCCGTATCTCCCACAGATCCTGCCGTCGGCGCTGCGGTTCACGTCGCGGCGCTGTCACCGCCTACGCTTCCGGAGTGAGCCTACGCACGACGAGCCGCAAGACCCTTCGCGGCGGCATGGTGATCGCCGTGGCCATGGGCATCATGAACGTCACCACGTACGGCTTCACCATTCTCGCGGCCCGCCTGCTCGGCCCGGCCGAGTACGGCGCGCTGGCAGCGGTGATGGGGTTGTTGCTGGTCGTGAATGTGCTGTCCCTCGGTCTGCAGGCAACCGGCGCAAGGCGGGTGAGCGCGGCGCCGCACGACCTTCCGCACATCGAGCGCGAGGTCCTCGCGACCAGCTACGTGTCGGCGCTGGCGCTGGGTCTGCTGGTCCTGGTGGCGACGCCGGTGATCACGGCCACGTTGAACCTCGACTCCTGGGCCATGGCGGCGTTGATCGCGGTGACGGCCGTACCACTTTCGGTGATGGGTGGCCAGGCCGGCATCCTCCAGGGGGAGCGGCGCTGGGGACCACTCGCGATGATCTACCTGTGCGTCGGTGTCGGCCGGTTGGGCTTCGGCATCGTCGCCCTGATCCTCGAGCCGAACACGCTCGGCGCCATGGTCGGCGTCGCCGTCGGCGCCTTTCTCCCCATGATCGTCGGGTGGATGGCGCTGCGCCATCCCGACCGTCGCCA
>Ga0136846_1213401_pt1 | contig 14612 bp, 12 predicted proteins | sample HopSoiMetagenom2_FD_96841 | JGI IMG/M metagenome (GOLD analysis project Ga0136846, IMG submission 96841) | Grasslands soil microbial communities from Hopland, California, USA - 2 Assembly 2016 (version 4) | ecosystem: Environmental > Terrestrial > Soil > Grasslands | place: USA: Hopland...
AATCTCGTGGAGAACGCACGCAAGTACGACGGCAGCGATGCCCCCATCGAGCTGACGGCGGAGCGCGCCGGAGTCGAGCTTGCGATTCACGTCGCGGACCGCGGACCAGGAGTGGCGGCGGCGGATGTGCCGCGGCTGTTCGAAGCGTTTCAGCGACCGGATGGAGCGCCGCCGGACGTCGGAAGCGCCGGCCTTGGCCTCTCCATCGCGAAGCAGGTGGCCGAGGCGCAGGGCGGTCGGGTGACCTATGCCGCGCGTGCCGGCGGCGGAAGTGTGTTCACGCTGTTTTTGCCGGCGGCGGACGACGTCGAGCCTCCGCAAGAGGCCGCGCCTGATCGCGCAGCCGATACGAATGTCCAAGGAGGTACGGTACGCTCGTGACGACGACGTTCGCCTTGAAGAGGAACGCCGTGCGGATGTACAGCGCCGTCTTGTTGTGCAGAAAGTGCTCCCACCAGCGCCGCGGCACGACCTCGGGGACGACGACCGTCACGAGCTCGCCGGGCGAGATCATTCGCAAGTTCTCAACGTACTCGGCAAGGGGACGGAGCACCGAGCGGTAGGGCGACGGCAGCACGACGAGCGGCACGCCGATGTCCCACTCGTCCCAGGCTCCCTCCAACGCCGCCGTGTCGCGCTTGTCGACCTCGACGTAGAGAGCCACGACCTCGTCGGAGATCGTCGTGGCGTAGACGAGCGCCGCGGCGGTGGCCTTCGTGATGCCATTCACCGGCACCACGACCGTATGGTGCAGCGGCAGGATGGAGCTCTGGCCGCTGAATCGGATGTCTTCCGCGAACTGGACGTAATGCCGGTGGATCTTCACCAACATCGCGATGATGAGCGGAATGATGACGCAGACGATCCAGCCGCCCGCGGTGAATTTCGTCATCACCTGTACGAGGGCGACGGCGGCGGTGGCCAGCGCGCCGAGCCCGTTGAGGGCCATGCGCCAGCGCCAGCCGGCCGCGCGCGAACGAATCCAGTGCACCACCATGCCGCTCTGCGAGAGCGTGAAGCAGACGAAGACGCCGATCGCGTAGAGCGGCACCAGCGCGTTGGTGTTGCCCTTGAACACCGTGACAAGCACCATCGCGATGAGTGCGAGGACGATGATCCCGTTCGAGAATGCTAAACGATCGCCGCGCGCGGAGAACTGGCGGGGCATGAAGCGATCGTTGGCGAGAATGCCGGAGAGTCGCGGAAAGTCGGCGAAGGCGGTATTCGCCGCGAGGACGAGGAGGGCAAAGGTCGAGTACTGGAGGAGGTAGTACGCCGCGTTCGTCCCGAAGACGTGCCGGCCCAGCTGAGAGAGCACGGTCTCGTTGGTCGTCGGCATGACGCCATAGTGCCGAGCGAGATAGCTCGTCCCGATGAAGAAGGCGGCAAGGATGGCGGCCATCCAGCCGAGGGTGGTCGCGGCATTGCGTTGTGCGGGCTGCTTGAACGCCGAGATGCCGTTCGAGATCGCCTCGGTGCCCGTCATCGCGACGCAGCCCTCGGCGAAGGCGCGCAGCATCAGGAAGGCGAGTGCAAAGCCGACAGGAAAGGAGTCGTGACGCGACGACGACGGATCGACCTTCAGCGGTGCGGAGATCGTCGCCATCTCGTGGCCGGTCCACTCGCGCGAGACACCGGTGACGATCAGCGCGATCATGATCGCGATGAAGACGTACGTCGGCAGGCTGAACGCCGCACCCGATTCGCGAACGCCACGCAGATTGACGACCATCAAGAGTGCGATCGAGGCCACGCAGAGCAGGACCGTGTGGCCGAGGAGTTCTGGGTATGCGGAGGTGATCGCGGCGACTCCCGACGAGATGGACACCGCGACGGTGAGGATGTAATCGGTGAGAAGGGCGGCGGCGGCAACGAGCCCCGCCCCAACGCCGAGATTGTCGCGCGCAACGGTGTATGATCCCCCGCCGTTAGGATAGGCGAAGATCGTCTGCCGGTAGGAGAGCGCCACCAGTACCAGCAGCCCGACGATGATCCCGGAGATCGGCACGACGTAGTTGATCGCGGCCATGCCGACTGCGCCGCCGAGGACAAAGAGAATCTGATCGGTAGCATACGCGACCGAAGAGATGGCGTCCGACGAAAGCACCGCGAGCGCGGTCTTCTTGCTCAGGCGCTCGTGTTCGAGGCGCTCGCTCGGCAGTGGGCGGCCGACGAGGAGATTTTTTACCCGTTTTATTGTAGTGGGCATTCCGAAGCTGCTGCCGATGCGAGGAGATACTCATTTCAACGACGCACATGTGGCGGCAGCCGGACAGCTTCGGAGGCGGAATTTCATGGATTTTTTATGGCGCTGCTGAGCTAGCCGGCGCTGATCGCGGCGCACAGCTTTCGTGAATGATGAGCCCCGATCACGCAGCCGCGGTTGACGCTCAACCGACGTCGATGACGGTGCTCGTCATCGACGACGAGGTACAGATCCGGCGGATCGTGCGTTCCGCGCTCCAGTCACCGACGACGCGCGTGGTGGAAGCGGAGAACGGCGCGATCGGCGTGGAACGCGCGGCAGCAGAGCGACCGCAGCTCGTCGTCCTCGATCTCGGGCTTCCGGACATGTCGGGCATCGCGGTCTGCCAGGCGCTGCGCGCGTGGACGCGAATGCCGATCCTTGTGCTCTCCGCGCGGCACTCCGACTCCGAGAAAGTCGCCCTGCTCGACGCCGGGGCTGACGATTACGTGACCAAGCCGTTCAGCACCAGCGAGCTGCAGGCACGGGTGCGAGCGCTGCTGCGGCGCGCGGCGCGGGGGGAGACGACGGACGCCACCGCGAGAATCGAGTCGGGCGATCTCGTGATCGATCTCCTCGGTCGTACACTGGTCGTGGATGGCGAATATGTCCGCCTCACGCGGACCGAGTGGGAGGTGTTGCGCGCGCTGGCGACGCAAGCGGGACGCACGCTGACACATCAGCAGCTCTTCCAGCAGGTGTGGAGTGGCCGCAGCTACGGCGATGCACAGCAGTACCTTCGCGTCCAGGTGGCTCACCTGCGACGAAAGATCGAACGCGACGTCGTTCGGCCTCGTTATATCCTGACCGAGCCTGGAATCGGATATCGCTTCGTGATCGTGGAGCCTTCGTCCGCAGACTGATGGAAACGGCAGCGATGCAATCATCGCTGACATTCTCTGCCGAGTTTCACGTTTTTTTAACAGGAACCCTGCCGCGCTTTGTGCGGCGTTAATGCGCTGGCTAGTAGGATGAGGGGTGTTCTTCCCGATCCTTCACAGACTTCGCGGTCTGTTCGATGTCTCGCGCGACACTGCGCCCGCGCCGACTCACGTGCGACGGCTCGAGCGCGCTGACGACCGGTTGAGCGGTGAAATTACGCTTCTCGAGCGGCTGACGGACGGCGACTGCATCCTTCTGGTTCCCGGTGACGTCATTCCGTGCCGCGGCGTCGTCGTCGACGGCTTCGTGGTTGTCCGCGTCGAACAAGCGGAGTCGGCGTGAGACGGTGGTTGACGCGGAAGTCGGTGTCGGCAGTCGTTCTCCTCGCGCCTATTCTGCGCGCGACGGCGCAGGGTGCCGCCTCGGCCTTGCCTGACTCGCAGCCGCGACGCGCGCCCTTTGCCTTCGCCGACTTCACATGGCTCAACGGCACGAGCCGACAGAGTGTCTCCGTGCTCGACACGAAAGCGTTCACCGGCGAATTCCGCGCGGACGTCTCGTACATCGCGCAGTCTCACCATCCGAAGGATCATACCCTGGTCGGCACTTCAGAGAGCGGGCGCACGAGTGAAGTGCAGCTCCAGCAGCTGGGCATAGGCGGCGACTTTCACTACGGCCGCGCGCGCGGCCGCATCATGACGCAGTTCGGCTTGTACTCGACGATGACGCCGCGCAATGATGCCAGTCCTGGACGCGGCCAGTGGGACCTCTCGAGTGCCTATCGCTATCTCTCCGAGGCGTATGGCGGCTATCACTGGGACGTGCTCCACGGGATCAATCTCGACGCCGGGATCTTCATGTCCTACGTCGGGCTTTTCAGCTATTACAACTTCGATAACTGGGCATACCAGCCATCGTACGTCTCGTCGAACACACCGTGGTTCTTTAACGGCGTCCGGCTGCAGATCTATCCGTCCGAACGGCTGAAGATCGAGCCGTGGATCGTCAATGGCTGGCAATCGTACGGGATGTTCAACAGCGCGCCCGGATTGGGGGTGCAGGTTCTCTATCGGCCGACCGCCGTGCTCTCGATCTTGTCCAATGAATATTGGGGTCGCGACTGGTTAGGCACCCCAGATCGCTGGCGACTGCACAGCGACAACAGCCTCGAGCTCAAGTATCGAGAGGCTCCGGGAAGTGGATATACCAGAGGGGCGTTCTCGCTGACGGTGGATGCGGGATGTGAGGAGGGGAACGGTGTGCGTTGCGCGAGCCACACGAGCAACGTGCCCGCTCAGGACTTCCTCGGTTTCATGATTTATGATCGCGCGTGGTCGCGCGCGACCTCATCGGTGTCACCCTGGGCGGTGGTATGATCTCCAATCCGGGGCGCTATCTGGTGCTCCTGCCGCCGATCAACGGTGCTACAGCGTTCTCGGGGACTCCGTATTTCACACAGAATCCCGGCGATTCGTTTCGGGCGTGGGATAGCTCGCTGACCTTCGACTATATGCCCGATCAGTTCACGACCTTTCGCATGGAAGTCGTTCATCGGAAGGCGAACGTTCCCTATTTCGCGGGCAGCGGGGGAGTGACGCCGCCGGGAGGGAACACGGGCGCACCAGGATCGCTCGTTCCCAACTGGGCACCCGATCTTCGACGCGACGAGAGCCGGTTGTTGCTGGCTCTCCTCGTCAAGTTCTGAGGAACGTCGCGTCTCAGGGTCGGAAGACGTCCGGCCCGACGAGCTGCTCGCGCGCGCCGGCAATGTCGCGGGGCTCCTCGCGAACGCGGCGGGTGAAGTCCCTGTACAGGAGCCGCACCTCCCACCCGGAGTGGACGACGCCACCGCGCAGCGGTACGCCGAGGTCGATGCGCAGCGTGCGCTGCGACCCTTTGGGAAGCGCTCCGAAGAGGCTCACCCCCGCGCTCGGGAGCATCGGCGTATCGACACCGAACGGTGCGTCACCGGCCCAGAGACGCGCCGCGTTCCAGAATACGCCAACACCGACGTCGGCCCTGTTCGTTAGGCCGACGAGGACGCGCCGCGCCTCGATGCCGCCCGAGATTCTCCGCGCACCGTTGAGCGACCCCTTGTAGCCGATGAGGCGTTGATCCTCCGTCGCGAGCTCGAGCTGAAATGGCGTCTCGATGCGCCAGCCGCCGGCAAACTCTGCCCAGCCGTGCAGCAGGTCGTTGTCGTTTCGCTTCCAGTACGCCGCGAGCTGTCCGCTGCTGACCACCCCCTCCCAGAGCTGCCCTCCGAGCTCGCGCCGGCCTTCGCTGATGAGATGCAGCTCGGAGTACGTTTTTGCCGAACCCACGCCGGCGAGCATGTCCGCCAGCATGTACACATCGCTTGAGCCGCCGAGCCAGGGCGTCCCGCGTCCGAACTGGCCGAAGAGCTGGAATCCCGTGGGCACGTCCTGCGTCGCCGTGAGCGTCTCGAAGCCGCGCGCTGCCACGAAGTTCAGGTTGCGCCACGCACCCACTCCCGTTAGGCGCGAGCGACTCACCTCCGCATAGCGCCCCGCCAGGGTGGTGTCGGGAGTGACGCCCCGGTCCCCGACGGCAACACCCTGCCCGGGGTCGAGGTGCATGAACGTGGCGATCGCCCCGACGAGAATCGGTGTGCGCAGATTGCCAAGCTTGAAGACCCCGCCGATGTCCGCCGCGGTTCGCCGATACGCGATGCCGAGATCCTCGATTCCCTCGCCGCGACGGATGACGGCGTACTCCTGACCCGCATGGCCAAGCCCGGCCTCCCAGGCGATGCGCTGCAGATCGGTGAGGTACGCGTGCGAGGCGTCGACGAGCCAGCCGGACGTACGCTGCCCCCAGTCGCCCTGCACGTCCAGTTCGTACGGTCGTCCGAGAAATTGGTAGTCGCTCATCCGGAACCCCGCCGAGCGGCCCGCGAGGGGACGATCCGCGCCGTGAAGCGCCAGCAGCCACGCGTCGCCGAACATGTTCTCGTTCCCGATCTCGAGATAGGAGAGATGCCCGTTGAACGAGGCCGAAACGAGCGCCGGAATCTCGTCCACCGTCTCGACGTCGATGCGCACGCCCCCGGAATCGTCGGGAACGCCGTGAATACGCGCGTCCGCGATGAACGGCTGCTCTCGAAGGAGGCGCGCCGATTCGCGTATCCGAAAGTCCGTGCACCGGCCGCCCGTTTCAAGCGCGAGGAATCGTCGCACCACCGCCGTGTCGGTCGTCCGGTGGTGCAGCCCCAACGTGCGGGCGACCTGCCGCCAGTATTTCGCTTCGCCGGTAAACGGCGGGCGCAGCGCGTTGACGCGGATCTCGTCGATGACGCGCCCCTCGCACTCACTGGCTGCGCGGGGCGTGACCTGCGCCGACGCCACGCACGCTCCCGTGAGCAGGAACGCGATCGAGGCACCGAGTAGTGAGATGAGCGACTTCGCCGTCATTGGCCTCGCTCATTGCAAAAAGCCAACCTTCCCGCTGGAACTCGGCAACCACGTTCTAGATTCAGGATTGGCCGCGTGCCGCGATACGTGGCGTGTGGCGGACGAGTGAGCGATCCGGCGTCGGTTTGGCCGGCCGGGCGCCTAACGGGAACGCGAATGGGATTCTGGCAGTCGAGATTTCGGAAAGTGGCGGCGGTGCTCCTGACCGCGACCGCGGCTGGCTGCGGCTCCGTTGCGCGTGTCCCCGAGCAGACTTACCTCGGCGCCTCGTACAATTGGGCGTTTCGCGCCCGCTACCCGCGCTCGGACCGTTTGTTCAACGCGTTCGACTATGGACACGCCGTGCTGTACGAGCGGCTGCTGCGCGCGGAGGGAAGACCGGACGAAGCGCGGCGCAGTATCGAGGGACGCGAGTTCGAGTTCATTACGACGCAGCTGCTCGTGCATCCGCCCGCGCTGCCCCTCGAGGAGCACGCCGTGGGTCCGACGTACACGACGCTCGTCCCGGAGCTGTACGCCGTCTTCGACTGGACGCACATGCTCCATCGTCAGCTCTACGACGTGCTCGCCGATGAACGGCTCGACAGCGCCGCGCAGGACAGTCGCGTCGCGCGGTTGCTGCGGTATTACGCGAGTCGCCCGGATCTCGCGTTGAGCAGGATGCCCAAGAGCATGGAGCTCATGGAAGGCGCGCCGTACTCGTTGGTCTTCCGAAGGCAGAATCCGAAGTTCAATGGTCTGCTCTGGTCGTATCACTGGTACCAGATGGTGCTCTACGACGCGCTTCTCGCGACGAACGACCCCGCCGGCCGACACCGGAACGTCGAGGCGGCGACGGCGCACTTCTGGTCACTTCTGGCCGACGCGCCGTCGAAGATGCCGACGGTGATGCCGATGGCCGCGGCGGTCTCGCCACGGTTCTCGGACCGATACCCCGAAGCGGCGATCATCTTCGACAACCTGCATTCGCTGCACGATGTGGTCGCCGACATCCTCGCGTCGCCGCTCATTGCCGCGGGCGACAAGCGCTCCGCGATTCTCCGCGCCATTCGCACGTTCCAGGATTCGACGACGCAGATCATCTCACGCGACGAGTGGCGTTCGATGGCGCGGGAGATGGGCGTCGAGAAGATGGGCGGAGCGGCGCCGACGCCCGCGGTCACGTCGCACGGCAACTGACGCGCGGCTCACTCCTCCGGTTGGAGACGTGAGAAGGCACGCCCCTTCGTAACGAGGTGGCGGGTCGCTCCGCAGGCGGTGAGCCACGCCATGCCTGCCGCGAACCCGCCGGCGACGTCGCTCGGGTAATGCACTCCGAGGTACACCCGGCTGAACGCGACGGCGAAGATCAGCGCACCGGCGATGAGGAACACGATCCACCGCGTTCGTCGACTCGCGCCTGGCCGCGCCGCCACGATGTACGCGAGCATCAGGTAGCAGATCGTCGAGCCCATCGTGTGGCCGCTCGGAAAGCTGTACGACACTCCGTGGAGGAACTCGGCGGCGTATTGTGGGCGGGTGCGATGGACGGTGTTCTTGATCACGTACTCGATCGCTTTGCCGCCGAGGTTGGCGAAGAGCCAGGTCACGAGGAGGGGATACTCGCGACGGTATAGGAGAATGAGCGCGACGGCGGCTATCGCGGCATCCACAACGGGTAAGCCGAATTGCGTCACCACGTCGAACACGGTGAGGCCCGTCGGTGTTGAGTGGACGTGAAACCACGCCTCGACGACCCGGTCCATGCGGACGATCGTCTCGTTGTCGAGCACCGCGTCGACGAGGCCGCTGAAGACCCACACGGCGAGCGCGAAGCCGACAAGCCGCAGGGTGAGGCCGAGCCCAGTGTGTGACTTCGTATCGAATCGCGCGGCGACGAAGTCGCGAACGCGTCGGGCTACGGCAGCGTCCCGGACCATGCCAGCGCCCACTGCCCTTCCCCGGCCGGCACGACCGAAACGTGCAGCAGCGCCTTGTCGAGCGGCGTCGGATGCGCGTGCGAGTACTGCACCATCTTCCATCCGCTGAAGGTGCCGATCGCCGCGCCGAGCACGACGTCGGATGCCCAGTGCTTGTTGTGATACATTCGCGAGAGCCCGACCATCGTCGCGCCGCCGTACATCAATGGCCCGATGACCCACTTCGACTTCGGCCACCAGGTTCCCGTCTCCGCGGTTACCGCCGCAGCCGCGGCAAATGCTGAGGTGGAGTGGCCTGATGGGAACGACTGTCGCGTTCCGTCCCCGAAGCCCCTGAACAACTTGTAATCACGTGGGTTCGTGTCGTTGGACACGAATGGCCGTGAGCGTCCGTTGATCCCCTTCAGCATGTAGGTGAGCACGTCGGCGACGAGGACAGCCTCGGTACCATGCCATCCGAGATCCGCCACGCGATCGAAGTGACCAAGGCGCCCCACCGCGTACATCGTCCCGCCGATGACGTATGAGCCCGGGCTCGCGATCCACTCGACACCGGTCGACGCGTTCTTGAAGAAATTGTTCGCCTGCGCGCCATGGTTCGTGAGATGCTTGGCCAGTCGCTCGTCGAACGGGAACATCGCCACCATGCCCACCGTGAACCCGCCAGCCACTAAAAAATCTTTTTTCGTGAACAGCGGCGCCGGCGTCTTCGCGCTGTCGGCCTTGGCCTTTGGCGGCAGCGCCGGCTGCCCGACGACGTCGCGAGCGGCGCAGAGAATCAAGCAGATGGCAGTTGATAATCTTGTCAATTCACGACGTACCGACACGCGCATCACGACTCCTCCACAAGGCTGTGGCTGTTGCCCATGAAGCAAACGGATGCTCTCATGGTCACCCCTTGGCCCAGGCCGGCAACGCGAATAGGGTGCCAACCGAACCATGTCGCGCCCCGGTTCAACCGAGCTGAATCGGGAGCCCACGCTCGCGGCCGCAGCTATGGCCGTTTCTCTTTTGCTTCTGCTTTCTTCTCTTTCTCCTCGGCCTTGGCGTCTTCGTGCTCGTGTGCGACGATGGTGCCCGTCATCGCATCGACGTTCACTTCCTCGATTCCGCGTCTCCCGGCAACCTTGATGTCGTACGAGTAGATGAGCTTTCCATTCTCTCGCTCGAGCTCATGCGACTGCACTCGACCGCCCGGCACCGCGGCGAGGGCCGTCTTTCGGGCCTCGGTCTCCGCGATCTTTGCTTCCCGCTGGAGAACAGTTTGGCTCGCCGCGGGCCGCTGCTGCGCACCCGACTGGGACAGGGGAAGATTTGCGCCGATCGCCACCGCAGCGACTGCCAAATGCCACTTCTTCATCTGCCTGAGCTCCGTGTGAGTGAGTAATCGCGGCCGCGCACGGCGACGAGCAGCGTCGGCACGACGTAGAGGGTGATCGGCGTCGAGAGCGTGAGACCTCCGATGACCGCGAGAGCGAGTGGCTTCTGTAGCTCGCTTCCGGCGCCGAGGCCGAGCGCCAGCGGCAGCAGCCCGAAAAGAGTGCAGAGCGTCGTCATGAGGATTGGACGCAGCCGTACGCGTCCTGCCTCGATGATCGCTCGCTCGAGCGTCCACCCTTCCATGACCATCCGGCGCCGTGTGAAGTCGAGGAGGATGATGCCGTTCTTCACGATCAAGCCGACGAGCAGGATGAGCCCCATGAAGCTCGAGACGTTGAGCGGTGTTCCCGTGATGAGGAGCAGTAGCATCGCGCCGACGAACGAAAGCGGCGCGGCGAGCAGAATGACGAACGGCTCGACGAACGATTCAAACTGGATCACCATCACCGCGATGACGCTCGCCGCAGCGAGGGCGAGCACGAGCAACAGCGACCGAAATGCCTCCTGCTGGCTGGCATACTGGCCGCCGATCTCGAGACGAATCCCGCTCGGTGGTGGATTCTTCGCGAGAACGGCGCGCACGTCTGTCATCACCGCGCCCAACGAGCGGTCGGCGAGGTCGGAGTGCATCTCGATCATTTGTTGCTGATTTTGCCGGAGCAGCTCGCCGCGCGTTTCCATTGCCTGGAAGGTCGCGAGTGACGACAGCGGAACTGCGATCTTCGTTTGTGACGACACCACGGGCAGCGCGCCCAGCTGTCGTGGGTTGTATCGCACCGAGTCCGGTGCGCGTACCCGGACACCGATCGTGCGATCCTCGAGGCGTACTTCACCGGCGGGAACGCCAATGAGGGCACCGCTCACGGCGTTCTGCACCTGATCCGGAGTGAGACCGACGCGATTCGCTTCCGCCTCGTTCACCGCCATCTCCATCTCGGCCGCCGGCTCGGCGACGCCATTATAAAGATCCTCAATTCCATCGACCTTCTCGATCTGCGGCGACAGCTTCTGGGCGTACGCCTCCAGTGCGTTCAGGTCCGGCCCGAACAGTCGGATCTCGACCGGACGCGCCGCCCCGGCGAGATCGTTGATAACGTCCGACAGAATCTGCACGAACTCGATATGGAGCCGGGGCACCGCGGCGCTGATCTTGTCGCGCACCTCGGCGATGACGTCGAAGATCGTGCGATTCCGTTGGCTTGGCGGCTCGAGGCGCGCGACGACATCGCCCGTGTTCTGCTGCGTGGCGAACAGGCCCAGCTCCGCGCCGGTGCGACGCGACGTGCCGGTGATCTCGGGCGTGCGCGCGAGAATGCCCTCGGCGATGTGCAGCTCCCGATCAGTTTCCGAGAGGGCGGTGCCGCCGGGTGTGAAATAGTCCATTACGAACGCGCCCTCGTCCATCTCCGGCAGAAATCCCGTCCCGACGAAGTGGCGCGCGAGATAGCCCGCCAGGACGAGCACGATCGCGATGACGATCATCCATCGGGCGTGCTGCAGCAGATTGTCGAGCGTGCGCTCATAGCGATCGGATAGCGTGTCGATGCCGCGGCCAACGCGGGCGAGGATACCCGTTCTCTCCGTGTGCACCGCGCCGGGGGCGTCCAGCTCGGTATCGTCCGCCGTGAGGAACCGCGCGCTGAGGAGTGGAATGATCGTGAGGGCCAGTATGAGCGACACGAGCACGGCAATGGTCAGCGTGATCGAGAGGGCGTGAAAGAATTGGCCCTCGACGCCGGTGAGCAAGCCTAGCGGGAGAAAGACGACGACGGTCGTGATCGTCGACGTCGTCACAGGCCAGATGAGCTCCTGTACCGCATCGCGAATCGCCGCGTCGCGATCGCGATTGATGTGCGTATGGCGTACGATGTTCTCCGTGATCACCACGGCGTCGTCGATGACGAGACCGATAGCGATCGCCATCGCGCCAAGCGTCATCAGATTGAACGTCTGTCCAACACGCGCCATGACGAAGACCGTGATCGCCATCGTGAGCGGGATGGATGACGCGCTGATCGCGGTGATGCGTCCGTGCCGCAGAAAGACCAGCAGCACGATGATCGCGAGCACGGCACCGATGATCATCGCGTCGCGCACGGATTTCACGGCGTCGCGCACGAGCGCCGCCTGATCGTAGACCGCTTTCAGATGCACACCCGGCGGCAATTGCCCGCGCAGCCCGCTCGCGATTGCCGCGACGCTATCGGCGATCGCAATCGTGTTGCCGCCGATCTGGCGCGTGATGTTGAGCAGTGCCGCCGGGCGGCCATCGCCGGAGATGATCCGGACGTGATCCTCGGTACCCGACGAGACCGTGGCCAGATCGCGAATGCGGAGTCCATGACCGACGACGATGTCCGCGATGTCTTCGACGGAATGTGCTTCCTGCGCACTCACGATCAGGTACTGCTTGTAGTTCGCCGGCATCCGTCCGACCGCCGCAACGGTCGTCGCCTGCTTGATCGCGTTCGCGAAGTCCTCGAAGGTCATGCCCTGTGTGGAGAGTCGGGCTGGGTCCGCCACGACCTCGATCTCGCGCACGTCGCTCCCCTGTACGTCCACGCGCCCGACACCTGGGACGCGCGAGATGAGTGGCCGGATCTGATACCGCGCGATGTCGTAGAGTGTCGCCGCGTCGCCGCCCTCGAGATTGTATGAGAGAATCGGGAAGAGCGACGGCGTCAGACGTTCGACCTCGATGTCGAGCTCGGGCGGAAGATCGGGCCGCACCTGATTCACGCGTGCCTGTACCTGCTGCAGCGCGTAGATCATGTCCGTGCTTGGCGAGAACGTGATGTTGATCTCGCTTCCGCCGCGGATCGACCGGGACTGTACGCGGGTCACGCCGGGAACGATGCTCACCGCCTCCTCGATCGGCCGCGTCACGGAGAACAGGACCTGCCGTGCACCGAGCGACGTACCCTGTGACACGATCGTTATGCGCGAGAAGACGAGCTCCGGGTAGATCGCCGACGGCAGCTGCAGGGCCGCCCAGATCCCGGCCGCGCTCAGCAGCGCGATGGCCAGATACACGAATCGTCGCTGCTCGCTGAGAATCGCGAACAGACTCCGCTTGGTGCGTATCGCGACAGCCGGAGCGGGCGGCTCGGTCGTTGCCGCGCTCACGGCTTTTCTCTGGCCGGCGCAGCGGCGGCGGGCGGCTCCTTCGCCGGAACGACCTTGGCGCTATCGGAAACACCATAGGCGCCGTATGTGACCACGCGCTCGCCGCTCGTTAGGCCTTCGATGATCTCGGCAACCTTGTCCGTCCTGCCGCCAACGGTCACCTTGCGCTCGTGCGCCGTCCCCGTCGCGTCCACCACGAATACCTTGAAGTCCTCGCCATCGGGGACGAGCGCCTCGAGCGGCACCGTGATCGCGTTGGAGTGTACGGCGACGGCGATCTGACCGTAGACTGTCTCGCTGATGCGCAGCGGACGCCGCGTCGACGGCGCCTGGACCCGGATGTTGACGCTCCGGCTCGACGTATCGACGGCACCGCCGACGTCGGCAACGCTGCCTATTCCGAGCTGGTCGCCGCTCGCGTTCTGACCCGCCGTCAGCGTGACCTTCGCACCGGGATGGACGCGACTCGCATCGTTAGGTGTGACATTCAGAAGGATGTCGAGCGCGTTCGGGTCCGCCACCTCGACCAGCGGCTGGGCGACATCGGCGGTGGCGCCCAGTACGGCCGTCATCCGCGTCACCACGCCTCCAATCGGCGATCGGACGACCGACAGCTGCTCGGCGCGGCGGGCGTTGGCCGCGTCGGCACGCGCCTTTGCGACGTCGGCTGCCGCCTGGTCCGCGTCCTTGCGCGGCACGATCCCTTCCGTCGCGAGGCGCTGTTGTCGGTCATTCGCCTTCTCTGCCGCCGTGAGCGTTGCCTCGGCAGCCTGCGTCGCGGCGCGGAATGGCGTCTGATCGAGCTCGACGAGCGGCTCGCCCTGCTTCACATGCTGGCCCGCGGACACGTACACGCGCGCGACCCGCGCCGGCTGCGGCGCCGCCAATGCCGCGACGTGCCCTGGCCTTGGCGCGACCGTGCCGAGCGCGCCTAACGTCTCCGTGAACGGCGCCTTGGTGACGACAGCCGTCTGCACGCCAATGACGGCTTGCGGTGTCGCCGCGTCGCCTTCAGCAGCGCCACCGGCCTTGCACCCGGCGATCGACACCGCCAGGAACGCGAGCGCCCGGCGTCGGGCGTCCCATAGTCGCAATGAGCTCATTGGCGTGTGCTCGCCGGAGTGAGAGTGTAGACCCGAAGCGACGCGGTGGCGATCCATGCCTCGGCCACGTCGTCGATGTACTGACCGAGAACGTCGCGCGCGTTGCGTTGTGCCTCGAGCACGTTTGGCAGCGACGACTGCCCTTCCCGGTATGCCGTGAGTGACATCGCCGCGACACGATTGGCGCTCGCGAGCAGCACGCGGTCGCGCGTCACCTTCGCCAGCGCGATCTCCCGCTCGCGCCGCGTGCGCGCGATGCGCGCCGCGCCTTCGGCACGCGCCAGCGCAAGGCCTGCGCGCGCGCGCTGGAGCTCGGCTTCCGCTTGCATGATCGGTCCGCGGCCGCGGGAGAATAGCGGAATCGGGAGCGACACGCCCACGTTAGGCAGAAGTCCCGAATTGGTGGGATCACCCCAATCAACGCCCGCGATGAGCGCCGGCGCGCCCCACACGCTGCGACGCTGCAGCCTGGCGGCGAGCTGCGCCGATGTGAGTGTCTGCTCAGCCGCGGCCACCTCGAGCG
>Ga0136846_1220327_pt1 | contig 14612 bp, 7 predicted proteins | sample HopSoiMetagenom2_FD_96841 | JGI IMG/M metagenome (GOLD analysis project Ga0136846, IMG submission 96841) | Grasslands soil microbial communities from Hopland, California, USA - 2 Assembly 2016 (version 4) | ecosystem: Environmental > Terrestrial > Soil > Grasslands | place: USA: Hopland...
ACGCTCCTCGCCGCGGGCGCCGATCCCGCCCTCCTCGACAGCCAGCGCTACGACGCCGTGACGATCGCGGCGGTGCGCGACGACGCCGCGATGGTCGAGGCGCTGATCGCCGGCGGCGCGAGCGCTGCGCTCGTCACCAGCGTCTATGACGGCACCGCGCTGATCGCTGCGGCGCATCTCGGGCATGACGGCGTCGTCCGGGAGCTGATCCGCGCCGGCGCGCCGCTCGACCATGTCAACAATCTCGGCTGGACGGCGCTCCTCGAGGCGGTGATTCTCGGGCAAGGCGGGCGCCGCCATCAGGAAACGGTGCGGGCGCTCGTCGAGGCCGGCGCCGACGTCAACATCGCCGACCGCCAAGGCGTGACGCCGCTCGGTCACGCGCGCTCGCGAGGCTACGCCGCGATCGTCGCGATGCTGGAGCGTGCGGGCGCGCGTTGACGCGCCGCCGCTCACGCCGGGCGTCGCGCGAGCGACAGCCAGACGCCGCCGCCGATGAGCACCGCGCCTGAGGCGCGCCCGAGGAGGCGGGCGCGGGCGGGCTTCATGAACCAGGCCCGCCCGAGCCCCGCCGCGATGCCCCAGATGGTGTCGGTGACCGCCGCCATCACGACCGAGACGGCGCACATCATGGCGAGCTGGAACTCGGCCGGCAGCGACGGGTCGACGAACTGCGGCAGGAAGGCGGTGAAGAAGGCGATCGTCTTCGGGTTCGAGAGCGCGACGAGGAAGCCGCGCCAGAAATGCACCCGGCCCGGCGGCGCCGCCATCTCGGCCTCGCGCCCGGCGTGGCGCCAGGCCTGGAGCCCGAGCCAGACGAGATAGGCGGCGCCGGCCCACCGGATCGCCTCGAACAGCGGCGCCGAGCTCTTGAGGATCCAGGACAAGCCGAAGGCGATCGCGGTGACGAGGATGGCGTTGCCGCTGACGGTGCCGGCAACCGTCACGAGCGCGGCGCGCGGCCCTTGCGTCGCGCCGGTGGCGATGACGAGCGTCACGATCGGCCCCGGGGTCACGACGAGCACGAGGGTGATGAGGAGAAAGGCGAGGAAGAGCTCGGGGTTGAGCATCGGGGCTCCTCGGATTCGGGATCGGGCTATTTCATCCGGCTCTCGAAGCTAGAACAGGTGCGCGAGCCTAGCGACCGCCGCTCCGATTGCCATCACAGCACAGAAAATTGGAGCGAGGCAGTCAAGGCCGAGTAGGCGAGCACTCCGCACTGTCATGTCCGTCCAAAATCGGCCGACCTTTCGTTTGGCGCGCGAGACTGCCTGGTTAAGCGCAGAAAGCTCCTCAGCGGTGTTGTTCAGCGCCATGGCCAGCCGGCCCGATTGCTGCTCAATGTTGACAACGAGCGACTGTAAGTGCAGGGCACGATTCTGATCGAACACCGCAGAGACGTTCACGTCTCTTGAATTGTTTAACAAGGATGTGGCTGCTCGAACTTCAGAGGTCCCTTGCTCTATGCGGCGCAAAAGCCCATTCCCCCTCCATCTGATTGATTAAGCTTGTGATATGACGGCCCTCTAATAAAACCTTCATTTCTTCTAATGTATTTCGTAGCAGAGAGAACCTCTCGTGATGCGACTTGTCTCCAATAGTTATCGCATAGCTTTCATATACCCGAAAGCAAGACCTTATGGTTGTGAAGACTAAGCACGCCATTAATCCGTATATTACGATCTTGTACTGACCAGACTCAAAAGTGATATCAATCCATTCAGTTTGATTTGCTTTATGTCGTAACTAGCAGCGTGACGCCCAGAAGAGCGACAGAGAATGTGAAAATCAGCAGGCGCTCCGTCGCCGCGTCAGGGGGTAGCGTCGCGTCAGATTCGCGGTCAGCCATTTTCGCCTACCAAACGTGCAAAGATCGATTCCTACACGCCCTTAGCCGCCACCTCGACACATCAGCAATGTGGCTACGCCGCAATCGCCGAAGCAGTACGATTCCCAAGCTACGTAGGACTGCAGGACGCCTCTGCGCGGTGTTGCGCCGAAAGCCGGACGACGATAGCTCGGCCGTGAAGCTTGGCCGAGGTCGCATTACCACAGGCGCGAAAAAACGTCGTGCGCGAGGCGGCTGCGTCTCTCGACGCGTGTCAGGCTATCCGCCATCAAGAACCCTGCCGTATCGCCCGAATCGGCGAGCCGGCCTTTGCCTGCGGCCCCGTCCATCGCCCGCTGCCGCCGGGCACGCGACCTCTTGAGGAATGCCCATGGCGGCTTTCATCGGCCTCGACGACACCCCGACCTATACCGAGAACGGCGGGCTCACGGTGCTCGACGACGACGCCACGATCGGCAGCGCCGCGAGCTACGACGGCGCCATCCTGACCCTCGCGCGGGATGGCGGGGCCAATCCGAACGACGTGTTCGACGGCAGCGGCACGCTGTCGCTGTCGGACGGTCAGGTGCTGCTCCAGGAAATCGAAGATCAGAGCAGTGAGCCGATCGACATCATCGTCGGCACCTACACGAATTCGGACGGAGCGCTCGTCATCACCTTCAACGCGGACGCGACCGGGGGCCGCGTCAACGCCGTCCTGGAGCAGATCGTCTACGGCTATGGCGGCGAAGCGCCGCCGCCCACGGCACAGATCGACTACGCGTTCGACGACGGCCAAAGCCCCGTCGCGACGGGCAGCATCACGGTCACGCTCGTCGGCGAGAACGACCCGCCGAGCCTCGATTCGCTCACGCCGACGGCGGCGTACCGGCCCGGCTCGCCGGGCGTGGTGCTATCCCCGAGCCTCGTCATCAACGATCTCGATTCGACGACGCTCGCCGGCGCCGTGGTCCAGATCGTCGACAGGCCCGACGAGCCCCTCATCCCCGAGACCTCCACGGACACGCCCGACGCCGACGACGTGCTCTCGGCCGATCCCGGCGCCACCGGCATCGACGTGCTCTACAACCCGGCGACGCACGCCCTGACGCTCTCCGGCACCGCCACCCTCGACCAGTATCGGCAGGTCCTCGCCACGGTCGCCTACAGCTCGACGGATGCCGATCCGAGCCAGGGCGGCGCAAGCACGACCCGCAGCATCACGTGGCAGCTCGACGACGGCGGCCGCGACCACAACCTGAGCACCGTCCAGACCACCGTCCTCCACTTCATCCCGTCGCTCGATCTCGACGGCAGCGCCGCCGGCGACGGCTTCGCGACCGCCTACACCGAGAACGACCCGGCCGTGCCGATCGCCGATACGGATGCGGTCGTCACGAACCCGGCCGGCAACCTGACCTTCGCGACGATCACCCTGACGAACGCGAAGCCCGGCGACAGCCTCGCGATCGGCGCGCTGCCGGGCGGGATCACCGGCACGGTCGACACCACGTCGGTTCCGGGCCAGATCATCGTCGGGCTCGGCGGAGCAGCCTCGCCGGCGAACTACCAGGCGGCGCTGCGCCAAGTGGTGTTCGGCAGCTCGAGCGAAAACCCCCACACGCCCCCCCGCGACATCACGGTCGTGGTCGGCGACGAGACCGAGTCCAGCAACACCGCCCACACGACAATCGCGGTCACCGCCGTCAACGACGCGCCGGTGGCGCAGGCCGGATCGGCGAGCGGCAACGAGGACACGACGATCTTCGGCAACGCCGTCGCGACCGACGCCGACAACACGGCGGCGCAGCTCACCTACAGCCTCGTCGGCGTAAACGGCGGCGCGACCCACGGCACGGTGGCGCTGAACCCGGACGGCAGCTTCACCTACGCCCCGGCAGCGGACTTCAACGGCACCGACAGCTTCAGCTTCAAGGCGAACGACGGCGCCCTCGACAGCAACACCGCGTCGGTCGCCATCACCGTCGGGCCGGTCAACGACGCGCCGGTGCTCGGCGGCGACGATGCCATCACGGTCGCGGAGGGCGGAACCGTCGCGGTGACGACCGCCGACCTCACGGCGAGCGACGTCGACAACGGCGCCGCAGAGCTCGTCTACACGGTGACGAGCACGTCGCATGGCAGCGTACTGAAGAGCGGCGCCGCGGCGGCGAGCTTCACGCAAGCCGACCTCGCCGCGAGCCTGGTCTCGTTCAGCCACGACGGCAGCGAGCTTGACGGCAGCTTCACGGTGTCTCTCACCGACGGCACCGCGGCGCCGCAGGGCGCGACCGTCACGGCCACGGTCAGTCCGCACGTCAACGACGCGCCGGTGCTCGGCGGCGACGACGCGATCACCGTCGTGAACGGCGGTGCGGTCGTGGTGACGACCGCGGATCTCACCGCCAGTGACCCTGACAACACGCCGGCCGAGCTCGTGTACACCGTCACTGGGGCCACGCACGGCGTCATCCGGCGGAGCGGCGCCGCGACGGCGAGCTTCACGCAGGCGGATCTCGCCGCGAACCTCGTCTCGTTCCAGCACGACGGCAGCGGCGCCGCCGGCGGCTTCACCGTATCCTTGAGCGACGGCGGCGCGCCGGCGCAGACCGCGACCGTGACCGCGACGGTCTCGAGCGGGCTCGCGCCGACCGACATCACCGGCGGTCCGCTCGCGATCGCCGAGAACAGCCCCGACGGGGCGCTCGTCGGCACCGTCACCGGCCAGGATCCCGACGGCCAGCCCCTCGCCTACACCCTGACGGACAACGGCGGCGGCCGGTTTGCGATCGACAACGCCGGCAACATCACCGTCGCGAACGGCATCCTCCTCGATTTCGAGCCGGCGCCGGGGCACATCATCGTGGCGCGGGTGACGGACATCGACGGGCTTTCCTTCGACAAGGCGTTCACGGTCGCGGTCGGCGATCTCGAGCCGGAGGTCGCGATCGGCGGGCCGGGACCCGACACGCTCTTCGCAGGCGCTGCCGCCGACACGCTCAACGGCGGCGGCGGCGACGACGTGCTCCTCGGCGGCGGCGGCAACGACTATCTCGTCGGCGGCGGCGGCAACGACAAGCTCTTCGGGGAGGCCGGCAACGACACCGTCATCGGCGCCGACGGCAACGACTACCTGAACGGCGGCGCCGACGACGACCTCATCGTCGGCAACGGCGGCGCCGACACGCTCCTCGGCGATAGCGGCAACGATTATCTCGACGGCGGCGACGGCGCCGATCTCCTCTTTGGCGGGTCCGGCACCGACACGGTGCTCGGCGCCGGCGGCGACGACTACGTCAACGGCGGGGCGGGCGACGACCTCGTCTTCGGCGGCGACGGCGCCGACACGCTGCTCGGCGAGGACGGCAACGACTACCTCAACGGCGAGAACGGCAACGACATCATCTTCGCGCATGACGGCAACGACACCGTCATCGGCGGCGACGGCGACGACTACCTCAGCGCCGGCGCCGGCGACGACGTCCTCGTCGGCGGCAACGGCAACGACACGCTGTTTGCCGGCTCCGGCAGCGACTACCTCAAGGGCGACGCCGGCGACGACAGGTTCATCTTCGACGCGACGTTCCAGACGAGCCTCGTCATCGACTTCACGCCCGGCGCCGGGCCTGTGGGCCACGACGTGATCCAGTTCGCGACCGCGACCTTCGCGAATTTCGCCGACGCGATGGCGCACGCCGTGCAGGACGGCACCAACACCATCTTCACCGACGCCGGCGGACACACCCTGACGCTGGCGAACGTGCTCAAGACGAGCCTCGTCACCGAGGATTTCACCTTCGTCTGAGGGCGAAGACGCGGCGCGCTAGCGCGCGATGACGCCTCGTCGAGTCGTCATCCCGCTCTACCTCTTTGCTTGAGCATGATCTTTTCCGAAAACCGGTAGCCACTTTTCGGGATCATGCTTTGAAAGGTGAGCGCCGCGTTAACGGCGAGCGTCGCAATTGCGCGCCGATTGCGACGTTTATTTGAGCGGTCGCGGCTAGGCTCATGGAGTTTTCCATCGAGACTTCGCCGATGCTCGCTCAGTTTCTTTCCCAGATCGCCCAGGACCGGCGCGGCTCGGTCGCGCAGATCTTCGCCCTCGCCCTCATTCCGGTCGCCTTCATGGCCGGCGCCGCCATCGACTACACGCGCTCGGTCACGGAACGCTCCGAGCTTCAGGTGGCGGTCGACGCCGCCGTCCTCGCCGGCGCCAAGGACGCGAGCCAGACCTGGACGACGACCGCGGCGAACGTGTTCAAGGCCGCCTACAAGGGCACCGCCAGCGCCGGCTTCACCAAGGACGCGCAGGGCGCCTATGTCGGCACCGCCTCGGCCTCGGTGCCGACGACCTTCGTCGGCATCGCCGGCATCCAGCAGATCCCGATCGGCGCCAGCGGCAAGGCCGCGGGGGGGAACCAGGCGGACACCTCCTGCATCCTGACGCTCGACACCGGGCAGCCGGTCTCCGACGCGTCGCTGACCTTCAACGGCGCCCCGAACGTCGCGCTCTCGGGCTGCACCATCCGCTCGAACACCAGCCTCAAGTGCAACGGCCACAGCACCGGCGCGCTGGCCTCGATCGCCGCCGGCACGGCCACCGGCTGCAGCAACCCGCAATCCGGCGCCGCGGTCGTGCCGGACATCTACGCCGAGCTCGCCATCAACATCACCAAGCAGTGCAGCGCCTGGCCGGGGGTAACCTGGGTTCCGGGAACGGTGCCGCCCTCGCCCAAGGTCGTCACGCTGATGAAGCCGACGCACACCGAATATCACGTCTGCGGCGACCTGACGCTGTCCGGCAGCGGCGACCTGACGGGCGGCGGCGCCGACACGGTGATCGTCATCGAGAACGGCCGCCTCATCCTCGACGGCGACGCCTCGATCCAGACGAGCCGGGTGGCTTTCGTCCTCACCGGCGACAACACCAAGGCGAGCGCGATCGAGTTTCCGAACGGCAACGGACACGCCGCGAGCCTGACGCTTTCGCCCCCGACGGGCGTCAACAATCCGTGGCGGGGCGTCTCCGTGTATCAGGATCCGGCGCTCACCTTCCAGGTCGACGCCGATTGGGGTCCGGGCGCGACGCTCAATGCCGACGGCCTCGTCTACCTGCCGAAGGCCGACCTGAAGATCCACGGCAACCCGAGCAGCAACAACCCGATCTGCACCAAGCTCGTCCTCAACAGCTTCACGAGCTCCGGCAGCGTCAACCTCAACCAGACCGCTCAGGGCTGCGAAAATCTCGGCGTCAAGCAGTGGAAGGGCCCGGGCGCCCGCATCACCGGGTGAGCCGCCGATCAGGCCGGGGGCTCACTCGATCACCTCGTCGGCCCGCAGCAGGAAGTCCGGGCTGATCGTCAAGCCGAGGGTGCGCGCCGTCTTGAGATTGACGACCAGCTCGAATTTCACCGGCTGCTCGATCGGCAGGTCGGCCGGCTTTGCCCCATCGATGATCTTTTCCACGTAGCCGGCGAGGCGCTTTGCCTCGAAAATGCGGCTTGGACCATAGGACAGCAACGCACCATCGGCGGCAAATTCGCGCCACGACGCGATCACCGGCAGCCGCCGCTCCTGACCATGCCTTGCGATCCTGGCGGCAACGAAATTGGTCAAGCGCGATGCGATGACGAACAGGCTGTCGGCGCCGCTCGCACGCGTCGCGTCCAATGCGACATCGAGCTCGGCAACGTTGCTGATCGGGTACGCCGTCAGCGCGATGCCGAGCGAGTCTGCCCCACGTCGCGCGAACGTCAGCTCGTCATCGAAGTGTTGCGGATTGAAGATCGCCGCAACGCGCCGGGTGTCGGGGGCTACCTCCTTGAGCAGCTCCATCCGCTTTGCCGCCATTTCATCGGTCAGGAACGTGAGCCCGGTGAAATTCGTGGCCGGCCGGGCAAGCGACGCAGCCATTCCGGCCCGTATCGGGTTATCGCTGATGCCAGCGACGATCGGAATTGCGCCGTGGCTGGCATCGAACAATGCCTTGGCGACATCGCCGCCGACCGCCAGCAGCAGGTCGGGCTGTTGCGCGACGAGCTCGGCGGCCAATTCCGGAAGCCGTGCCGCAATGCCATTCGCGTGGCGGTGGACGATTTCGATGTTGCGGCCTTCGATCAACCCGCGCTGGGCAAGCGCATCCTTCAACGATTGGTCGATCGGCCCGAGCGTCGCGCCGCCGAAGACGAGCCAGCCGATCCGGACGGCGCGTCGTTGCGCGGCTGCGGGGCTGAGCGGGATGGCGGCTGCGGCGCCGCCGAGAACCGCGATGAACTCCCGCCGCCTCATCGGTCACCTCGCACGAGCGCCGCGCCGCCCGATAGACTATCCCTGCCGCAATGCAGATGCCAGGGGAGATGCGGCTTCAATCACGAGGCGGCGGACGCCTCGAGGCGATTGGGCTTCGACCCCTCAGGCCCCCTCCCCGCCTCCGTTCTCGCCGTCCCCGTCCTCGCCCTCGATGTGCTCGACCGAGACGACGCGGGCGCCGTCGGTCTTGAACACCGTCACGCCTTGCGTGCCGCGCCCGACGATGCGGATGTCGTCGACCGGCACGCGGATGGTCTGGCCCTCGTTGGTGATCAGCATGATCTCGTCGGAGTGCTCGACCGGGAAGGAGGCCACGAGCTTGCCGTTGCGCTCGTTCACCGCCATGGCGACGATGCCTTTGCCGCCGCGTCCCGTGATCCTGTACTCGTAGGACGAGGTGCGCTTGCCGTAGCCCTTCTCGGAGATCGTCAGCACGAACTGCTCGGCCTCGTCCATCTGGGCGTATTTGTCCCCAAGCTCGACCTCCCGGGTCACCGGCTCCTCCGCCTCCGTGCTCTCCACGCCATTCGCCGACGGCTCGTCCGCCGGCTCGATTCCGAGGGCGCGACGCATCGCCGAGGCGCGTCTCAGGAACGTCATCCGCTCCTCCGGCGTCGCGTCGACATGGCGCAGGATCGCCATCGAGATGAGGCGGTCGCCTTGGCCGAGCGCAATGCCGCGCACGCCCGTCGAGTCGCGGCCCTTGAACACGCGCACATCGGGAACGGGGAAGCGGATGCATTGGCCCTTCGCCGTCGTGAGCAGCACGTCGTCGGCCACCGAGCAGATCTGCACGTCGACGATCTCGTCGCCCTCGTCGAGCTTCATCGCGATCTTGCCGGCGCGGTTGACCTGCACGAAGTCCGACAGCTTGTTGCGGCGGACGCTGCCGGATCGCGTCGCGAACATCACGTCGAGCCGGTCCCAGGAGGCCTCGTCCTCGGGCAGCGGCATGATCGTCGTGATGCGCTCGCCCTCCTCGAGCGGCAGCATGCCGCGCAGGAACCGGCCCTTGGCGTTCGGCGCCGCGAGCGGCAGCCGCCAGACCTTCTCCTTGTAGACCTGGCCGAGCGAGGAGAAGAACAGCACCGGCGTGTGGGTGTTCGCCACGAACAGCCGGGTGACGAAATCCTCCTCGCGAGTCTGCATCCCCGAGCGGCCCTTGCCGCCGCGGCGCTGCGCCCGGTAGGTCGAGAGCGGCACGCGCTTGATGTAGCCGGCGTGCGACACGGTCACGACCATGTCCTCGCGCTGAATCAAATCCTCGTCCTCGACGTCCGAATCCCAGGCGACGATCTCGCTCCGGCGCGGCGTCGCGAACGCCTCGCGCACCGCCTTCAGCTCGTCCTTGACGATGGTCAGGATGCGGACGCGGGAGCGCAGGATGTCGAGATAGTCGGAGATCTCGGCCGCGAGCTTCGTCAGCTCGCCGCCGACCTCCTCGCGCCCGAGCGCGGTCAGGCGCTGCAGGCGCAGGTCGAGGATCGCCCGCGCCTGCGCCTCGGAGAGGCGGTAGCTGCCGTCCTCGGCGAGGCGGTGGCGCGGGTCGTCGACGAGCGCGATCAGCGGCGCGATGTCGCGCGCCGGCCAGTCGCGGCCCATGAGCTCCTCGCGGGCCGAGTTCGGGTCGGGCGCGGCGCGGATGAGGCGGATGACCTCGTCGATGTTCGCGACCGCGATGGCGAGGCCGCACAACACGTGGGCGCGCTCGCGCGCCTTGCCGAGGAGGAACTTGGTGCGGCGGCTGACGACCTCCTCGCGGAAATCGACGAAGGCGCGGATCAGGTCCTTGAGGTTCATGACCTCGGGCCGGCCGCCGTTCAGCGCCACGATGTTGGCGCCGAAGCTCGTCTGCAGCGCGGTGTAGCGGTAGAGCTGGTTCAGCACCACGTCGACGACGGCGTCGCGCTTGATCTCGACGACGACGCGGATGCCGTCGCGGTCGGACTCGTCCCGGAGCTCGGCGATGCCCTCGAGCTTCTTCTCGCGCACGAGCTCGCCGATCTTCTCGACAAGGTGCGCCTTGTTCACCTGGTAGGGGATCTCGGTGAAGACGATCGCCTCGCGCTCGCGGCGCATCTCCTCGGTGTGCCACTTCGCCCGCATGATGATCGAGCCGCGGCCGGTGTGGTAGGCGGCGCGCGCGCCGGCCTGGCCGAGGATCTGGGCGCCGGTCGGGAAGTCCGGCCCCGGCACGATCGCGATCAGGTCGTCGATCGAGATCGCCGGGTCGTCGATATAGGCCGTGCAGGCGTCGATGACCTCGCCGAGGTTGTGCGGCGGGATGTTCGTCGCCATGCCGACGGCGATGCCGCCGGCGCCGTTGACGAGCAGGTTCGGGTACTTCGCCGGCAGCACGCTCGGCTCCTCGAACTCGCCCGAGTAGTTCGCCGTGAAGTTGACGGTGTCCTTGTCGAGGTCGTCGAGGAGCGGCATCGCCGCCTTGTCGAGGCGGGCCTCGGTGTAGCGGTCGGCCGCCGGCGGGTCGTTGTCGATCGAGCCGAAATTGCCCTGCCCGTCGATCAGCGGCAGGCGCATCGAGAAGTCCTGCGCCATGCGCACGAGCGCGTCGTAGATCGCGAGGTTGCCGTGCGGGTGGTACTTGCCCATTACGTCGCCGACGACGCGCGCCGATTTCTTGTACGGCTTGTCGGGCGTGAAGCCGTTCTCGAACATCGTGTAGAGGATGCGCCGGTGCACCGGCTTCAGGCCGTCGCGGGCGTCAGGGAGCGCCCGCGAGACGATCACGCTCATCGCGTAATCGAGGTAGGAGCGGCGCATCTCGTCGGTGATCTGGACCGGCTTCACGTCGCTCGCCGGCGGCGGCAGATCGGGCGGGCCGGAGCGGGGGTCCTTCGGGTCTGCCAAGGCTGAGCTTTCCTGCTGCTGCGGCGGCTGGCGCCGGGCTTATCGGCGGCGCCGGGAAGGCCCGCCTCCGCCGCGCATGAATGTGAGAGGAATCAAGCCCTTAATTGGCCGTTTCGGGCGCTGTTTTCAAGCCGAAACCGGGCGCGATCCACGGTGTTGGGGGGCATCACAAGTCTCCTCATGCTGAGGTGCGACCCCGGGCTTGCCCCGGGGGAGCCTCGAAGCACGCAACGGCGGTCCGGCGCAGCACCGGCAGGGTTGCGTCCTTCGAGGCTCGCCCCGGACGAAGTCCGGGGCTCGCACCTCAGGATGAGGGCCTTGTAGGATGGCCCGCTCGGCCAGAGGAGGAAGCGCGTCGGCATTCGAATCCGACTCCGGCCCGATCGTGCGCTAAGCTCATCGCCATGTACGCCGATTTCCTTGCCTCCGCGCTCGTGACGCTCCTCGTGACGGTCGACCCGCCGGGGCTCGCGCCGATCTTCCTCTCGGTCACCCGCGGCATGACGGCGGACGAGCGCCGGCGCGTCGCGGCGCGGGCGGCGTTGATCGCGTTTGGCATCCTCGCCTTCTTCGGCCTCGGCGGCGAGGTGCTGCTGCGGCTTCTTGGCGTTGGCCTGCCGGCGTTCCGGATCGCCGGCGGGCTGCTCCTGTTCTGGATCGCCTTCGAGATGGTGTTCGAGCGCAGCAGCGACCGCAAGCTGCACACCGCCGAGGTCGCGATCACGCAGGACCACATCCGCAACGTCGCCGCCTTCCCGCTCGCGATGCCGCTGATGGCCGGCCCCGGTGCCATCACGGCGATGATCCTCTTGGCCGGCCGCGCCGAGGCGAGCCCGCTCGCGCTCGCCCTCCTCCTCGCGCTCGTCGCCGCGGTGATGTTCGCCTGCCTTGCGGTCTTCGCCGCCGCCGAGCCGCTCGCCCGCCTCCTCGGCGTCACCGGCCAGGCGGTGCTGACCCGCCTCCTCGGCGTCATCCTCGCCGCGCTCGCGGTGCAGTTCGTGATCGACGGGGCGCGGGCGGTGGCGGTTTTCCTGAAGTTCGTCCTTGCGCGCCGACAGCTAGCTCAGAACGAGAGCTCAGCCTCATCGGCCGCCAAGACGAGGACGCGTTTTCCCGCAACATCCGTATCCCGCCGAATCGACGTCGGCGTGAAGCGGATGCGCGCGCGGCAGGATCGGCTGCGCTCAATGGTGTCGAGCCCGCCGCAATCGGTTTCGACCTTCTGCCTGGCGCGCGCCGGCGCGAGCGCCGCTGGCGCGACATGAACCGGGCCATCGGTCGAGCAGTCGAACGCGCCTTTCTCGTCGCTGCTGCAATAGGCGGCTGAAAGCTCGATCCGCTTGCCGAGGTAGCGCTCCGGATGCGCGGCAAGCTCGCGCCAACCGACTTTCTGCGGCCCGGCCTGACCGAAGGCGGCGACGCCGGCGGTCAGGACCGAAAATGTTGCGAGGCCTATGATCCGCATCGATCGCATCTACAGCGTCTCGAGGAGCCGCACCATCAGCTTCCGCCGCGGCTCGATCGAGGAGACGAGGCCGTATTCGTGCAGCGTGTGGGCGCCGTCGCCGTCGATGCCGAGGCCGTCGAGCGTCGGCACGCCTAGCGCCGCGGTGAAGTTGCCGTCCGAGCCGCCGCCGGTGAGCGGCACCTCGCCGAGCTCGAAGCCGAGCTCCTCGGCCAGGCTGCGGGCGCGCTCGTAGAGCTTGGCGACGCCCGCCGATTTCTCGTAAGGCGGCCGGTTCATGCCGCCGGTGACGGTGAGCTTCACGTCGGGATCGTGGGCCTTGAGGCCGAGAATCTCGGCGCCGTGGCGCTCGCCGTCGGCGGCGTTGACGACGCGCAGGTCGACGGCGAAGCGGCAATGCTGCGGGATGACGTTCGCGGCGGTGCCGCCGGAGATCATGCCGACCGTCGTCGTCACGCCGCGCCCGTAGTCGGTCATCGCCTCGATGGCGAGAATCTGGCGCGCCGCCTCGCGGATGGCGCTGCGCCCGTCGGCGTGGCGCGAGCCCGAATGCGCCGGCCTACCCTCGACATGCACCTCGAAGCGGCCGACGCCCTTGCGCCCGGTCACGACCTTGCCGCCGTCGCGGGCGGGCTCGGTGACGAGCGCGAAGGCGGCGTTGCGGGCGAGGTCCTCGATCATCGCCCGCGTCGTCGGGCTGCCGATCTCCTCGTCGGGCGTCATGAGGTAGACGAGCGGCCGCCGGGCGCCGCCGGAGCGGGCGACCGTCTTGAAGGCCTCGAGCGCGAGATAAGCCCCGCCCTTCATGTCGTAGCAACCCGGGCCATAGAGCCGGTCGCCCTCGAGCCGCACCGGCAGATGGTGATCGGCGGTGCCGAGCGGGTGCACGGTGTCGAGATGCGACATGACGAGCACGGCGGGCTCGCTCGTCTGCGGCCCCGCCCGCAGCACCAGCACGTCGCCGAGCCCGGCCCGGCCCGCGATGCGCTCGACCGCGACCGGCGCGTCCGCGACCTCGGCCGCGACGAGGTCCATCATCCGGTTGACGCCGGCCGGCGCGTGCGTCGGGCTCTCGGTGCGCAGCCAAGTCGACAGGTGCTCGAGGGTATCGCCGTTCGCGCTCATCGCCGTGCGGTCTCCGTTCGCCGCCGGTCTACACCGGGCGCGGCGCAAAAAGAAACGGCGGCCTCGCCTCGCCCCGCTTGCGGGGAGAGGCCGACTCGGGCGGGAGCCCGAGCGGGTGAGGGGCTGTCGACGGCGGAGCGCGATCGTCGGCAGCCCCTCACCCTCGCCCTTCGGGCTTGCTTCGCGGCCTCGCCGCGAAGCCCTCTCCCCGCATGGCGGGGAGAGGTGACTGTGAGCTCAGCCCGCCTTCGGCATCGCGATGGCGACGAAGCGGGTGCCTTCCTTGCTCTTGACGCGCAGCAGCACCGCGGCCTTGCCGGCCTTGTGCGCCGCCTCGAGCCCGGCCTTGACGTCGGCCGGCTTCGACACCGCCTGGCCGCCGACCTCGAGGATGACGTCGCCCTCCTTGACGCCCTTCTGGGCCGCCGGCCCGTCCGGGTCGACCGCGGCGACGGCGACGCCTTCGCCCTCGCGCGAGGGCGCAAGCTCGAGGCCGAGCTTCGGCAGGCCGTCATCGCTACGCGACGGCGACGCCTTCGCCTCCTTCTCGCCCGGCTGGGAGGCGAGCGCGACCGTCGCGGTGCGCTCCTTGCCGTCGCGAAGATAGGTGATCTCGGCCTTGGCGCCGGGCTTCAGCGCGCCGATCTTGCGGGTGAGCTCACGGGCGTTCGCGACCGGCTCGCCGTCGACCGCGGTGATCACGTCGCCGGACTTGAGGCCCGCCTTCTCGGCCGGCGTGCCGTCCTGCGCGCCGGCGACGAGCGCGCCCTTCTCGGTCGAGAGGCCGAAGCCCTGGGCGAGCTCCTTCGTCAGCGGCTGGATCTGCACGCCGAGATAGCCGCGGCTGACGCGCCCGTCCTGCTGCAGCTGGTCGACGACCGTCTGCACGGTCGCGGCCGGCACCGCGAAGGCAAGGCCGACGCTGCCGCCGGACGGCGAGTAGATCGCCGTGTTCATGCCGACGACCTCGCCCTGGAGGTTGAAGGTCGGGCCGCCGGAGTTGCCCTTGTTGATCGG
>Ga0136846_1226940_pt1 | contig 14612 bp, 14 predicted proteins | sample HopSoiMetagenom2_FD_96841 | JGI IMG/M metagenome (GOLD analysis project Ga0136846, IMG submission 96841) | Grasslands soil microbial communities from Hopland, California, USA - 2 Assembly 2016 (version 4) | ecosystem: Environmental > Terrestrial > Soil > Grasslands | place: USA: Hopland...
CATTGCAAAAAAAGCGGTAGCCTTGTTGATGGAACAATGCGAGAGCACAGAAACCAAGATCGCCAAAACAGAGATAGAGCTAACTGCAAAACTAATAGTGAGAGGGTCTACTTAATCGGTCGGCTCTTTATTCATGGGTGGTTTATTGGCAATATAATGGTAAAGGAGGCTCCGCTTTCAGGAGCGCTTTTAGCGGTAATTATCCCATCGTGGTGATCTACAATTTTTTTACATAAAGCCAGTCCTATCCCCGTACCGCTAAAAGAGCGCATGTTGTTCAACCGCTGAAAGATGATGAAGATCTGTTCGGCATATTGTTGCTCAAAGCCGATGCCGTTATCGGTAAAAACCAGTTTTACATATTCAATGTCTTGCTGCAATTGCGGATAGTTCACCATTTCTGATGGCAACAGCATTGTTGACGTAATGCTTATGACCGGTTTGGTTTCGGAAAACTTTAATGAATTACTGATCAAATTAGCGAACAGCTGGTGTAACTGCAAGGGAATTCCTTTAATGATGGGTAAGTCAGTAGCAGTGACAACGGCCTGTTTCTGTTCAATGAGTAACTCGTAGTCAGATAATACATCCTTCAATACTTTATTAAGATCTGTTTCTTGAAACTGTTCACCGGTTTTGGTAAGCCGGGAATAATTCAGCACATCATTGATGAGTTTTGACATGCGTTTGGCAGAAGCATAGATCTTGTTAAAGTATTTTTCAGTCAGTTGGCTGTCATCGAGATGTTCCCTAACCATATCGGCAAAGGTTTGAATTTTGCGCAACGGTTCCTGCAGGTCATGACTGGCGATATAGGCAAACTGTTCCAGTTCGTGATTCGATCTTTCGAGCGCCGAGTTGGAGGTAAGCAATTCGCTGGTACGTGCCACCACCATTTTTTCCAGCTCGTCATTGGCCTTTTTTTGTTCGCTTTCTATGGCCAGGCGCAACCGTTCTTCGCTTTCCCTGATCAGTTGTTCTGCTCTTTTCTGGGCGGTGATATCCCGGGCAATCTTTGAAGCGCCGATGATAACGCCTTTACTGTTTTTAACGGGAGATATACTCAGCGAAATATCGAGCAGGCTGCCGTCTTTGGTAAGGCGTTTGGTTTCAAAGTGATCGATCCTTTCACCTCTTTTTAAGCGTTCCAATATTTGTGGTTCTTCATCCAGTCTGTCGGGCGGAACTATTTTAGTAATAGAAACGCCGATCATTTCCTCAGCCGTATAGCCAAAGATCCTTTCAGCACTGTTATTCCAACTGGTGACAATACTTCCCAGGGTTTTACTAATGATAGCGTCATCAGATGACTCTACAATAGCTGCAAAATGCCCGTGACTTTCTTCAATATTCTTATGATCGGTGATATCCTCCAGCATATTCACGCCGCCTGTTACTTTTCCTGTGGCATTAAAAAAGGGCCTGGGATGGGGCTTTACAATTCGCCTCGTACCATCAGGCCGTTCCATGATGATCCCGGCATCCTGAATTTCCCTGCCTTCTTTTATAGCAATGGCCATGGGACTTTGGTTAAATGGTAACACCTTTCCATCCATAGTATATATTCTTTTTGCTCCACACCAAACGTCTTTTCCAGGTTCGGGTTCCCGCCCCCAAAGGGCAACTGCGGCTTTATTATAGGTGAGAATATGACCACTGGCATCGCAGGTATAAATAGCTGCCGGCAATGCCTGGATGAGTTGTTGCGTATACAGATGAGAAGCATCTGCTTCTACAGGATTTTTCATTCGTTCGCGTCTGGACGAGGTTTCGGGGACGTTATTGGGTCTTTTTAACTGCGGCATTTCTTTTGATTTCATATTCGGGATATAACGAATGTTATATGATTTTAAAATTTTATGCCAACATAAGCCCGGGATTGGTCGTGTTATAATATATTGTTTTATAAAGAGTTCTATTTGCTTCCCTGGCTTCTACATATTTAAATAAATGGGGGTGGGTTGCCTCAGGAAGACTGATATGAATCAGTTCAGGGTAAATAACAGGCAATTAACTTTGTAAGGAAGAAAACCTGTTCTAATTAATTTTTAACTTAATCACTTTTGTTATGAGTAAGAGTAACATTTTAACCGCGTTTATTGCCGGAGCAGCCATAGGGGCAGTAGTAGGTCTTTTGTTTGCACCGGATAAGGGTACTGAAACCCGTAAAAAAATTAATGAAGAAGGTAAAAAAATGTCCGATGCCATCAAGAATAAATTCAATGAAATGAAGGAAAAAATGAATGCTGTGAAGGATGATATGGAACAGCAACGCGAGGATCTTGCATAACGGAATAGTAAATCAAAACTGGCATTATGAGTAATTCATTCGAAAAATGGGAAGGGTTAACAGACCATGTAAAAGAGTATATCAATACCAGAGTAGAATTAACCAAACTTCAAATTGCTGAAAAATCGTCGCTGGTCGTTAGCCAGGTGATTGCAGTTACCATTGTAGCCCTGTTCTTTTTATTGTTTTTGATTTTTGGAAGTATTGCCGGCGCCTGGGCTTTGAGTAACTGGATTGGAAAACCTTATTCGGGGTTTTTGATCGTGGCCGGTATTTATTTGCTGCTGGGTATAATTGTATGGGCAGCAAGAGGCCGGTTATTACGTTTTCCTATCTTGAATGCTATAATAAGACAATTGCAAAAGAGGGATAACGACGATGAACCCTCCTGATTTTCTCCTAATTATGAATATATAACGTTTACAATGATTTGAAAAGATCGTTGTTTGGGGATTTTATTTGAAAAGAATCTTTTTCTTCTTTATTTTTATTCAGATTCCCTGGTACACTTCAAACCTCAAAGCAGGTATTCGGCCTGATTGTATTCATAGCTCATAAGGGTAATCTGCCATTTTCTGATCAACGTGACTCTCCAACTATTTAGCTTCTTGCAAGTATTAATTTATACAGGCAGATTATATAATACGCATGTTTGAATACACGAGGTATTCGGATAATCGTTATTTACTGGTATTGTATACGTGCAAATGACTTCCGCGCTGCGGACAGTTACTGTTAACCATTAAACACCTGGGTATGAAAAGGATCAAGCTCATTTTGAATATAACCGCCATTACGATTGCCATAACCGGCGCCGTAGCGTCCAGCATTTATATGCAAGACAGCGACCAGCCTCAATATATTCACGTCAATAACTCTTATATACCCGTTGGTGATTATGGTGCCGACTATAATTGCCACGATTCTACAGGTGTATGTACGTATTACCAGCCGGATCCGGTTGCCCGGCCCCGGGATTATTCACCGCACCGCAAAGGGAAATACGTTCCGGCAGATAAATAATACAACAGGTATAACCAAAACCATGTATGAAACTATAGGAGTAAACCATTAACTGGTGAATTAGTCTACTATATTGTGGGTTTTTGCGTCTTGTGTTTTCAATGAATAACCCTATCATTGATGTATAACCTGTTTTGCTTTCATGAAACAAGATTTTTATATTAATAACTTAAGATGAATTATTTATTAAAAAAAATCGTTGTTTTAATTGACCCGTTTTTTTTGTGTAGTTTGATGGCTGAAAATAAGCTGGTTTTATCAGGTAATTGAACGAACTATAAAAATATGTAATGGATAGAAATCACTAAACCAGATTTCATTTTTTGCAATAATAATTTGTTCACCTGATAATAAATCGTACTATTTATCTAATAGTTGGAGAACAGAAATTAGATACTTAAATAATCTAAAAATAACTGATATAAATTTTTGAACATAGTCTATTAGTATCTAACTTTAGTTCTACCATCGCTCTCAATTCTACCTATCTACCTTATCCCTCTGAGCACCTTATTCTAATCTACATCTAACGTACAGCAGGATTCAGTGAATTTTGGGATGCTTCCATTCGTCAATAACACTTACGCCCTTAATACCCTTTCATATTATGAAAAGAAAGATTATTATTGAAATAATATCTTCCTTATTGATATTGCTTTTTTTGTATGCCAGTGTAAGCAAATGGCTTGCATTTAAAACTTTTATTGGCGATATGAACAATCAGCCGTTCCCTAACTGGATGACACCGTACCTGGTATACAGTATTCCGGTTATTGAGGTATTGATTGCCGTTGGATTAATATTTGAGAAAACCAGAGTGCCTGCCTTGTATGCATCCTTTGTTCTGATGATGGCGTTTACGATTTACACCGTGGCTGTATTATCACATGCGTTCAGGTATGTTCCCTGTTCCTGTGGGGGCGTGATAAAAAAACTCACCTGGCCTCAACACCTTTTCTTTAATCTGTTTTTTGTAGGGATCTCTTTACTGGGCATCTGGCTTAAAAAGCGGGATTCCCTACATGAAGTACGTGCGGTAAGTGCATAAATACACTTCCAAATACAATAAACTTTTTCCTGTTTTTATTGCTGCTTCACTTATTCCGGAGTAAGTGTGCGTAGCTGTAGCAGGACAGGCCCAGCCGAAAACCTGCAAAAAGAGTAGGCGATTAACCATTAGAAAAAGGACTATTAATGAACAAAATTAAAGTGGTATTTGTAGCTCTTGCGATGCTCGCGGGCGTTGGTGGTGCATTCGCTACCTATTGCCAACAATGCGAAAATTCAGTACAGTACATTTGGAACGGAAACGGTTATGTGGAAGCTGGAGTTTATGGAGTAGATTGGGATTGCGTAGTTGGCAGTGGTGGTGTTTGCACTTTTTATAAGCCCGACCCGGTTGGTCAACCCAACAACTATGCCCCTTGTCACGAAGGCGGCTGGTTTCAACTGTAAAAGTTAGTTATAGCTCTGTTTAATTGATGGGGTTACTGTAGAATACATTGGTTGCCTGTATCAATTAAAAGTAAAAATCATTCTAATAAGCCCTGGCGGTACGTCAGGGCTTTTTGTGTCCTAAAATTATTCCCGCTCGTTTTGCAGGTATCCTCCCATCAGAACGGCATCTGGCGGAATTGGCAGCGCATACCTGGTACTATTAGCAGGTAATATATATGTTTGGCTATTTAAGATCCTGGTGGGCGTAATAGTTGGTTTTTCCAGGTTCAGCCGCCGGATGTCAGTCCAGCGTATACCCCTCAACGGCATTTCCTTTCTTCTTTCAGTAAGTATGATATTTAATGCTTCATTGGCCGTCAGTGCAGTGTAAGGGATAAATGTGCCTGTTTTCCACCGTTGTTGCAGCAGGGTATTCAGGTCGCTCATTGCCTCAGTAACATGGCCGGCCCTTGCCCGGCATTCTGCTCTTACCAGGTACATTTCATCGGTAGCCAGCCCGGTAAATCCAAAGCTGGTGCCGGTATAACCACTTTTAAAATTGATCTTACCAGCGGAATTTAAAGTAAAAAGCAGTGAACGCCGTAAATCGTTCATGGCATACTGACTGTATAGCAAGGTATCAACAATGCAGGTAGTGATGGATTTTACTACATTGGTTTCATTAAACTTGCTTTGGTACATGGTTTCCGCATTCGTGCGTTCAAAGGGTCTTGATGAAGTTAAATCCTTTGTATTGTAATCGATAAGCGCATTGTATAGTTTTAAACAGTTATCTGCGTTGGCGCCTGCCTGTTCATAATTACGCATGCTTAAATATACCCGGGCCAGCAGCGCATAGGCGGCTGGTTTATTGGGCCGGTTAAGGTAAAAAGTTACGGCATCCGATAACAGATCTTTAGCTTCCTGCAGATCATTCAATATCTGGGTATACGTTGCTTCGAGGGTAGCCCTTTTTAAAACTTCATCCACATCCGGCGTTAGCTTTAAAGGTATGCCCAGGTCTGTGGTGGCTGTTTCTGCTTTATAGGGCAGGGCAAATACCTGGGCCAGGTTATAAAAAGCATAAGCTCTGATAAAGAGGGCGGCGCCTTTAAAGTTATTCCACTGTTGTTGATTACTGGTAGTTTGGGAAACCTTTTTCAATCCATCCAGTACTACGTTGGCGTATAATATCTGTTCATACGGTATATTCCAGTCAGTCACCTTTCCTTCTCCTTCATAAATATCCACTGCCCAGATATAGGCATTCCTTTCTTTTTTAGGAAGCACCTGCCAGTAATTGGGCATTATGTAAAAATTATCAGCAGATAACTCTCCCAGGGCAGGGGTTAAATTCAAAGTGGCCTCGTTATCCAGCAGTTGCTGAAAATCCTCGAGCGTGGTGGGAACTATTACATTCGAATTCGGTTTTTCGTCCAAAAAGGCCTTTTTGTTGCAGCCGACCAAACTCCAACAAAGTAGTAGTAAAAACAGGTAAATGATGTTTGCTTTCATCGGAAAAGGAATTGCTGGTTACAAATCAATTTTTAAACCTGCGGCAAAAGTTCTGGGTGGAATTACACCTGAGATATAATCCGGGTCAATACCCTGGTGATTGGCCTTCCAAAGAATTCCCAGGTTATTGGCATACATATAGATCCTGAACTGATTCACGGGTAACCACCTGATCTCACTCTTGTTAAGCTGGTAGCTTAGCTGAACATCCTGCAGCCTGATGTGATCGCCCTTTTCAATCAGTATATCCGAATAACCATAAAAAGTACTTCTATAGGCGCTTTCATTCCATGTCATGGAAGGTACAGAGGTATAGTTTTCATCGCCCGGTTTTTGCCACCGTTGTTCATAATCCGGGTGACCTGGCCCCGGGCCATAGAACAGGTTATAATAATTTATGGAAGGTCTTCTGAAATAATAACCCATTTTCCAGGTAATGGCAAAAGACAGTTCCACCTGTTTATAGCTGAAATTATTACGCAGGCTTCCAAAATAAACCGGGTTGGCCGGGCCTCTGTAGATGAGATCAGAAAGATCTGATGAATTAATTATGGCGCTGTAATTGTTACTGGTTGCCTTATTAATATAACCACGTGGATCCCCGGTATTCGGGTCAAGCCCCATCCATTTTAAACTGAACACAGAATAAAGCGGTTTGCCTCTTAGGGGATTCATATAAAGTGGATCGCAATAATACCACACGGCGCTTTGTTGTACTTTATAATTGGTGACCTTATCGGCGGTATAGCTAAACAACAAGGTACTGATCCATTTAAACTGCTTGTTGATGTTTTTGGAGCGGAGCATGATGTCTACACCATTACCCTTCATATCGGCGGTATTTCCCCTGAATTGGGTAACCCCGGTAGTAGGGTCAAGCGCACTGTTACCAATAAGATCAATTCCTTTACGGGTATAATATTCCAGGCTGCCTTCTATAATACTTTTCCCTGTAGCAAAATCTACCCCGAAATTGATCATATGATTTTTTTCCCAACGTAGTGAGGGATTCGGTGGGTTATCAATAGAGGCAGATAACATGTTGTAAGTATTTGCCGCATCTATGCTTGCTGTAGTAAAGGCCGATACGGTTCTGTCAACGTTGCCTTTGTACCCATCGGTGATACGTAATTTTAAAAAAGGTAACCAGCCTAATGTATAGAAGTGTTCCTGGTTCAATTCCCAACTAACGCCTATCGACCAAAGTGGCACCCCCTTTTGGTTGGTTTTTACGCCAAACAGGTTCGATTCATCTTTGCGGGCGCTGGCAGATAATATATACCTTCTTTGAAAAATATATTTTGCGTTCAGGTAGTAAGAAACAAAATTATCTGCCTGGGAACGGCTGCTATTCAGGTAATCGATCTTTTTAATAGAAGCAGGTGATTGAAATAAGGGGAATTGATTCTCATAGTCGATAGGAAAAAGGTTAGGTAAACTTTCATTATACCCATAGGTGCGAAGCCCATCATAGTATGTTTTAGTGCCTCTGACTTCTGCACCTGCCAATGCGGTTATCTGGTGATACTGCGTATGATTTCGGTTATACCAGTTGGTATTATAATTTAACTGGGTACGAACATTATGTGTCTCATACTCAACAGAATTCTGGTCAAGTATCCCTCCTAACGGGATATGCCTGATTAGCCGGCCTGCCGTGTCAGGCTCGGTGTATTGGTTTATAAGATTTCGGGTATAATAGGTCTGCTGGCTGTAAAAATTCTCTGCGTCAACAAAACCTTTACTATACTGATACAGCACTGATGCATTTAAACCTTTGAAAAGGGCGTATTTCACATCTGCATTGATCCGGTAGTCGGTTGTCTTTGATGTATTATTGCTGAATCTCAGCTCATCATAAGGTCTGTAGTTCCAGTCTAAAAGATAGGTTTTGGCTATGGGATCTTTGCTTACACTGTCTTTAAATGTCTGCCTGATATCGGCAGGTACCGTTGTCGCATTTCCATTTTCATCTACCAGCTTAAGATAAGGATAAGAAGGGATCGACGCTCTGGTATTATTATTATGGGCTTTTCCTTCAGTATAAATAATACCCGTGTTTAGCTCCAGCTTCTTTTTTAACCAGGAAAACGAATTGTTGGCGGTAAGAGTTAACCGGTCATATTCATTCCTTACCAGGTTATTGAGGTTCTTATCGTACCCCACCGACAGGTAATAATTGTTATTAGCGCTACCACCTGTAGCGCTAACGGAATATTGCTGGTTAACGCTCGTACGATAAAAATACTTTTCCAGGTCTTTCCGGGTATCCTGGCCACGCAACAGATTTAATTGTTGTTCAGCTTCGTCGTGTGAGATCTTTTTGTCTCTTTCCTGGATGAGTATTTCCTCTACCGGCGACAGCGCCGGCCGAAGTGGATTTGATTCCTTGATGTTATAAAACCCATTACTGAATAAATACTTCTCTACGTCTATAAAGTCTGAGGAGTTTAAAACTGGTTTGGCATATAGATCGGGTTTCTGGCCTATTGTTACATTGCTGTTTACGGAAAGCCTGAGCGGCTGGTTGAACTTTCATTTTTTAGTAGTAATTACAATAACACCATTGCCCGAATAAGCGCCCCAGATAGAAGCCGCATCAGCATCTTTTAAGACCGTTATACTTTCAACATCGTTGGGATTAATATTATTGATATCGCCGGTATAGGGGAAATTGTCAACCACAATCAGGGGATTGGCGTTGGCATAAATGGTGCTTCTGCCCCGGATTGCGATGTTGGTCTGATTGGTAGTGGTATTATTGTTTTTGTTGAATATCAGCCCGCTGGTAATGCCTTCCAGCCTGTCTATAACGCTGGTTGAAACCCGGCGGTTCAGTAATTCGTTATCGATTTTTACAAAGGAACCCGGGGTTTTATCTTTTGAAATTTTCTGGTAACCTGTTGAAACAACCTGCACTTTGTTGAGTTCACTCACGTGTTGCTTCAGCCTTACATTCAATTCAGATTCTCCCTGCCAGTTAACCTCCTCGGGTTCGTAATTGACGCTGGTAACAATAATGTTCAATTCAATTTCATCTACGCCGTTTAGTTTGAATTCCCCGTTTTCATTGGTGCTTGTTTGCTGGTTACTGCCTTTTATGGTAATGGTGGCGCCGGGTATGGGTTCGCTCTGCTCATTCAGTATTTTGCCTTTAATATTGACTACTCTTTTACCAATTACGCTTTGCCGGCCCCGCGGAATAACGGTAACGATTTTATCAATTATGGTGTAGGTACAGCTCTGGTACCTGAAAAATTCATCAAGCAGTTGTTCAACGCTGCCGTTGATAAGGTGAATGTTTACCGGCTTTAATTGGGAGGAGATGGAATTGGTATTGAAGATGGTGTAGCCTGCCTGTTTTTCCAATACTTTACGTAAATCGGTAATGGTTACATGCTTTTGGGAGAAAGTGATCTGGGCAAGTGCGGGCGCACTTGTAAGCACACAAGCAATTATTAGAAATGCAGTTATGTGTTTCATAATCAGAACCTCCTACAGTTGCGGAATACCGTCAGAAAAAAACCTTGCTTTGAAACCTTTATAGTGTGTAAAAATAAAAAATAGTCAACCGCATTCTCGAATAAACCGAAATAAGTTGACTAAATACAGGTTTTCCCCTTAGGGGTAACTTCTTACAATATCCGATTGCTAAAATTACACTTTCATCTTGATGGTAGGAAGTATATATAAAAAAAATAAGCCACCTGACTGCGAACCATGAGCGAGTGTGAGCTCATGGTCGCAGGGTAGCTTGTAGCTCAACGCTGGTCCATAACTTTCCATGGAAGAACAGCGTTAGATGTGGTTTAATGATTAACGGGAGAGCAATTATTTTTACCCCTATAAATAGGTGCTTCTTCGTTAACTGTTGATTATGATGTTACTATGATCGTTCTTGCTTTTTCGTTCACCCGTGCCTTTATATTATTGAGATTGAGCAGTTTAATTATGTCTTCGATGGAGCCTGCCCGGGGCAGTTTGCCTTCAAAGACTATATCGGGCTTTTTTCCCTGGTATTCGATGTTTACATCATACCAGCGGGCTATTTGCCGCATAGTATATTCGAGATCGTGGCCACCAACCGGGATAAATCCGTTAGTCCAGCCGATTACATCTTCAGCATCAACATTTTGAACGGAGATGTTGCCTGATCTCAGTTTAGCCTGCTCACCGGGTGATATTGTTTGGAAATTGTTACCGGAGGTTACTTTTACCTTTCCTTCTACCAGGGTTGTTCTGATAGCGCCTTCTTCAGTGTAGGCCATTACGTTAAAATGTGTTCCCAGCACTTCCACTTCGTTTTTGTTTCCGGCAGGGGTATTTATTTTAACGATAAAAGGCGTTTTGGCTACCTGGCCTTTTTGCTGTTTTGACCCGGGTTGAATTTGCGGATTCACTTCAAAATAAGCTTCGCCGGTGAGCTCGACTATTCGCTCGTTCCCGGCGAAGGCTATAGGAAAACGCAATGATGAAGCCGCATTTAACCATACTTTACTTCCGTCAGGTAAAGTGATCTTGTATTCACCACCTCTTGGGGTAGTTACTGTATTATACAAATCCGTTGAATTGGCAGATCCGTCAGCATCCTGCTTCCTGTTATATATTAACCGTCCATCAGTCTTGGTTATCAGCATGTGACCCTGATCAGCCAGGTTTCCGTTCTGCACAGCATTCAGGATGATCGTTGATCCATCGGCCAGGGTCAGTGTGGCTTTATTACCTCCAGGTAGGATCCTGTATTGGGCGCCACTATCAGTTTTATCAGTTTTGGCTGTTTGGCTGGTGGTGTACTGTGTGCTAAAATACCAGCCGCCAAATGAAATAAACAGGATGGCAACAGCTGCAGCAGCTATTTTGCCAACCGGCATTTTGATTGTTTTCTTTTCCGGATAGAGATCTATCAGTTTGGCGCCGCCGTCGATCTTTTGCAGCGTTTTTTTCCAGATAGCTTCACTATCAGCACTTGCATAGAGCCTTAATTTTTCCCGCAGCTCATTTTTATCGGTGATCTGCTTGAAAAAAGCATCATTATGCTCAGCTTCCGCCAGCCATGTTTTAAGTTCCATCTCCTCTTCCGGATTCAGCCTCTCCTCCAGGAACTTCTCTATCAAACTTGTGATTCTATTTACCTTTTCCTGCATAGTTATGGTATTTAAAACTTCAAAGTGGCTTTTTTCACATGGAAGTATCAAGCTCTCTGAGCCTTTAAACCCGTTCTTATATAAAAACAACGAAGGGACGTTTTTGACAAAAAAAACCAAAAAAATAAATCAGAAATGTTGTGGCTCAGTGCATATATAAAAAAGCCATTATGTTTTCGGCGATGCGTTCGGCTTTCGGTTTACAGGCAATTGACCCGTTCAAACACAGGCTTACAAAGACTGCCACCAATAATCTTTTTTTCAGTAGTTGGATGGCCCTTCTTTTCTGGTTTAAGACATTGCGGGGAGTAATGTGTAGTTTTTCCGCTACCTCGTCGGTGCTGGCATCTTCAAAATAGATGAGTTTGAAAATGGTTTTGCATTTGCTGGGCAGGGTTTCTATCAGTGGGTAGATCTTGCGTAATAATTCGCCCTCTATCATGTCTGTTATAATATCCTGATCATCCTTATCTTTTTGTAAATAGGACAATTCGCTTTGCGAAGCAGTTTTTCTTTGAATATGCCGCAGGTAATTGAGGCTGGCGTTGCGGGTGGCAACAAACAGGAATGCTTTTATGTGTTCTTCGGTCTGAAAAACATCATGGCGTTGCCAAAGTTTTGTAAAGGCTTCAGAAACAATATCTTCAGCCTGCTCTTTATCCTTTACCAATTGTATGGCGCAGGTAAAAAGAATTTTGTTGTAGCTCTCGAAAATAAACCGAAAAGCACTACTGTTCCCTTGATTGAATGCTGCGAGCCAATTATCCTTTTCCAAAAATTTCTTCTTCATCTGGTTTCAATTTATGATCATCTGTATCGGGCCCATATTGGCAACATAGGTTAACAACTCCGGAATTTACCGAAGGCAATAAATGATAAGGTTAATGACTATCAATAAATTGCTAATGGTACAGGAATAACAATCCAGTTTCAATTACGGAGGTTGCTATAATCAGGGCAGTTCGTGGAACCAGAAAAATGCACGTTACCTGCTCCATCCCTAAAGCAACTAACGGCGGGCTGCAAGTTTACAAAAATATATTAAAAATTGACTTAAGTGTTTCCTCTGATTATCTGTTTTTACAGTGAAAAGACGGTATTCCCTATTGTCACCCGATGGTAAAAAATTGGAAGCTCAATAAATGGAGAGGTGGCGGCTGATGGATCTTTCGAAGATGGTGCGGGCGCCCTCGGCAATGTTCATCCATTCAAACGCACCGTACATGGCGTCGAAGGGGAGGGGATGTACCCGTTCGTAGATAAAGTCAATGTCTTTTTTGGGCAGGGGAATATGATTGGGGTAACTATACATAAAGGACATGTGCCGGCGGCTGGGCGCCACGTAAATACTATCACCGGTAAGTAAACAACCTGCCCGGCCATGATCGGGTAAATGTAACACGGTGCTGCCGGGGAAATGCCCCGCTACATGAATGATGCTGATGTTATCCCATAACTTTTTGGCAGGGCCATCCCATAATTCAATATAACCACCGGGGTCCCTGATCCATTCCCGGTCACTGGCATGCAGGTAAATAGGGCAGTCAAAGGCCGTGGCCCAATCCTGCATCAGGCTATAATAATGCGGATGCGAAATAGCGATGGCGCTGATGCCGCCCAGCGATCTGATAAAAGCAATGGTTTGATCGTCGATAAAAGGTACACAATCCCACAATATATTGCCCGAGGAAGATAAAACCAGGTGGGCTTTTTGCGCAATGGCGAAGGCTGGTGTTATTCTCAGATCGTATACAGTTGATAGTAAGCGGGAAAACCGGATGGTGCTTTTGGTGGCCAGTTCGTTGTAGCTCGTCCAAACCTGGCCGTTGAAACCCGGGTATTGCCGGTCGTCTGCACAAATTTCGCAAATAGTGGGAATAATAGAAGTGCCGTACCGTACACCGCAGGTGCTGCAAATATTCTTTGCCGAAGGCGAAATAATCATAGAAAAGTATTTGCGTAGAATTGCTGCAATAGACAATCAGACATTTAACCAACGTTAACCGGATCGCACTATAATTATTAATATCAGGGTTTCTGGTAATGCAAAGTTAATACCAGAAATTTTTTGCATTGGAAATCAAGACAAAAGCGTAAAGATCAATCGCAAATTGGTGGAGATAGTTTGTATGTATTTTGCCTAATCGAAATTGTCGTTTTTTGCGTATATTTACCATTCACCAAAGAAAAGGAGGTATTCATGAAATCTACAGATCATTCATGGACACTTTCGGTTAGTATCGCCTAACTGGAGTATAGATCCATCAAAATATGTGCTGACAAATGTCAGGGTCCCGACGGTCACCGTCGGGATTTTTTTTGCCCGGTTTTACCAATTGAAATAGGCAACGTTTTACCTTAGCGTTATGCTAACTGTAAGTGAATTATACATCTACCCCATAAAATCATTAGGCGGCATTGCCCTGAACAGCGCCACGCTTACCGACCGTGGTTTTGAACACGATAGAAGATGGATGCTGGTTGACGACAACAACCAGTTCATAACCCAGCGCGAGGTGAATGCCATGGCCTTGTTGAAACCACAGCTCACCGGGCAGGGACTGTTGATCCAAAACAGCCGGATAGCGGGCGAGGAATTACTGGTTCCCTTTGAACCCACGGTTACCGGCACTACCATGGTTACGGTATGGAGCAATCATTGCCGCGCCCAGCGGGTAAGTGAGGAAGCCGATGCCTGGTTCAGCAAACAGCTGGGCATTTCGTGCAAACTGGTGTACATGCCCGATACCACCAACCGGTTTGTTGACGGTCGTTATGCGCACAACAAAGAGGTCACCAGCTTTTCAGATGGGTTTCCATTGCTGCTGATCGGCCAGGCTTCGCTCGATGATCTGAACAGCCGGTTAGCCACTCCATTGCCCATAAACCGGTTTCGCCCCAATGTTGTATTTACCGGTGGAACGGCTTTCGAGGAAGACACCATGAAACAATTCGAGATCAATGGCATCACATTCTTTTGTGTGAAACCCTGCGCCCGCTGTATAATAACGACGATTGATCAGCAATCAGGTGCGAAGGCAAAGGAGCCGCTTACAACGCTCAGCAGTTATCGTAAGAAGAATAACAAGATCCTTTTTGGCCAGAACCTGTTATACAAAGGCCCTGGAAAAATAACCGTTGGTGACAACATTACCATTCAGGAAAGAGGAACCGTAGAACTAATACAGGATTAATGCCTGTAC
>Ga0136846_1232356_pt1 | contig 14611 bp, 14 predicted proteins | sample HopSoiMetagenom2_FD_96841 | JGI IMG/M metagenome (GOLD analysis project Ga0136846, IMG submission 96841) | Grasslands soil microbial communities from Hopland, California, USA - 2 Assembly 2016 (version 4) | ecosystem: Environmental > Terrestrial > Soil > Grasslands | place: USA: Hopland...
CAGAAAATAGTCATCGCCGAAGCGGCCATTTTTAGCCGTGCGGAGGCGATCACGGCAAGCTCGCTGCATCGGGCTGAATTGCACGCTATACAGGATGCCTTAGCGTTCCTTCGTGCTCTTAAGCCTGCCAACCCGCTTTGCAGTTAGCGAGAGACGCGACCGCTCAAAGCAAACCGGCGCGCAAGTAATGCCTAAGTTTGAACCGAGTGCTGAGTACGATCAAGACTCAGCGCTTACCTTCTGGCGCAGTCCCTCTTGAAAACGCCTTCCAGTGAAACTCCATCACCTGGCCCAAGTGTGCGAGGAAGTATTCCAGGCTGTGGTCGCCGGGATATAAATGATATTCGTGAGCGATGCCTTCTGATTGCAGTTCCCGATGCAATGCTGCCGCTCCCCTTTCGAAGCCCAGATCATCATTGTCTCCACAGTTGAAATAAATCGCGAGCGAGTGGAGGCGCACGCCATTTTTCCGTGCCAGCACAAGAGGGTCGTTTGCGTTCCAATGTGCCTGGTTGACAGGCGCCCCAAAGACGGGTCCCAGCAAATTACCGAGGGGCGTGCCGGCATGAATGGCGGCGTTCAGTTGTTTGGGGGAAGCCGGAATCAGGGCGGCGCTTTCAGCGCTGACGGATCCAAACAAGTCGGGATGGGCGAATGCAAATCGTAATGCGCCATAGCCTCCCATGGAGATGCCGCTGATGCCGCGAGCAGTGCGTTCTGCACGAATCGGATATTTGCGCTCGATATAGGGCATGAACTCTTTGAGGAAGAAATCGCTGTAGCGCGCCTTGCCGTCGGCGGAGTTGATGAAGAAACTACGCCGTCCCTCAGGGGCAACCAGCAGGAAGTCACCAATCTTGTTCTGTTGCCGCAAATCCTGAATCACGTTCCAGCCGCCGCTATTGAATAACGTCTGCTCGTTGTTGCCCAACCCGTGCAGAAAATAGAGTACTGGGTAGCGCTGGCTGGGATGCTCGCGAAGCACGGCATCAAAGTTTTGCGGCAGCACAACGCAGTAACGGACGGGGCGCTGGAGGATTTGGCTCTTGAGAGCGCTGCATTCCGTGCGAATCTGGCCCACGGCCGCACTGCACGCAAGCAGGATGAGTAAGAGGAATCGGGATATTCGCAGCATGACTGATTTACTCGTAACGAAGCGCCTGGACGGGATCGAGGCGGGCCGCTCGTGCCGCGGGATATAGACCCGAAACGAGACTGACGATCACCGCAAATACGATCGCCCCTGCCACCAGCCACCAAGGCACGAACCAGATTTGTTCCGGGGGGAAGTTAAGGCGACGTAGATAGATGTTGGTTCCCAGATTGATTGCATGTCCAATGATCCAGCCCATGGCCACGCCGACTGCCCCGCCCATCACGCCCATGACCCCGGCTTCTGCAAAGAACAGTTTTTTGACCTCGACGTCACTCGCGCCCAAGGCCTTCATGATTCCAATCTCTCGGCGGCGCTCGAGGAGCGCCATGACCAGAGTGTTAACGATGCCGATTGACGCAACGGCAAGAGCGAGGCTTCCGAAGATTCCCAAAAAGAGGTCGAGAATGGCAAAGAACTGCCTCATACTGCGAGTCGCATCGATGATGGAGAACGTGTTGAAGCCCATTTTCTTGATGGCGTCTTCAATCGCTTCAACGTCCTTGGGACTGCGCACGCGCACGCTGACAGTGGAGTAAGTGGGCGTATTGCTGGCGGCCTGTGTGGTATCGCGAATACCGCCCGATTGCAGTACGTGCAGACTCTGGGCCAACTTCACGGGCAGGAATACACGGGCTCGCGCATTGCCGCGCAGGCTGTCGGGATCGAGTTCGGAGACGCCTACAATCTTCAGCTTCTCTTCATGCGAGATGACTGAGTAAGTGGAGCCGAACACCTCGTCGGTTCGACTCGCACCGTCTGAGCCCGATGGCATCTCCTGTCGCTCGGCATAGCGCATGACGAGTTCTTGTCCCAAGAGAGGCTTCGCGAGATCCGAAACACCAATCTCGTCGGCACCCTGCGCTGGTTTCCTGCCCAACAACTCTTCTGCGAAGGTCTTTTGCAGGATTACTTCGTGCGCCATTTCCGAGGAGAAGAAGCTTCCCTGCATGTTGTCGAAGGCGTCGTTGTTCTTTGCCGAAAAGGGCAGGCCCGCGATCATGGTGAGGTGCGGTCTATCCTGATAGCGCAATTCGGTGACAAAGCGGATGTCGGGATAGACTTCAAGCACATTGGTCAGCTTTTCGAATTGTGCGCGTGCGTGATCGTCCAGCACCGGACTTTCGGCGGCCGAGGGTCCGTTCGTTTCCTGCTCGCGATTAAAGCTGCGCAGATCCCGGCGCGAGGTGACCAGGACCGTGTCGAACAGTCCGGAACTTTTCAGGCGTCGAGACGCGAGTTGCTGCAATCCGATTCCGAGCGCCAGCATGGCAACCAGCGAGGCGACGCCCACGGAAATGCCAAGAGTAGTCAATGAATTGCGAAGCAATGACTGGCGTAGATTACGCACTGCTAATTCGCTGAGATCGTAAAGCTTCATACTGATCTCCCCGTAAGCGCGTCCCCGACCGCCACTCCCGAGTTAAGCTCGTCTCCAGCTAATTTGCCGTCGGCCATCGACACCATTCTTCGAGCGTATCGCTCGGCTAATGTGCGCTCATGCGTAACCATAACAACGGTCATTCCAAGCGACTGATTGAACTCGCCAATGAGATCCATGATCTCGGTACCTGTGTGACTGTCGAGGTTGCCGGTGGGCTCATCCGCCAGAAGTATCTTGGGTCGATTGATCAATGCTCGAGCCAAGGCGGCACGCTGCTGTTCTCCGCCGGAAAGTTCAACCGGCCGATGTTGCTGGCGGGCAGTGAGACCGACTTTGGCCAATGCTTCTCGGGCTAATTCCTGGCGCTCGCGGCGGTCCACCTCGGCGAAGCGCATTGGTAGTTCGACGTTTTCGATCAGAGTCATGCTGGGAATGAGATTGAAAGACTGGAACACCATGCCGACCGTGCGCAGGCGGTACTGGGCCAGTTCTTCGCGTGACAGCTGAGCCAGGTTTCTACCATGCACGATCACGGTTCCTGACGTGGGGCGATCGAGACCGGCGATGAGGTTCAACAGCGATGACTTCCCTGATCCTGAACTGCCGAGCAGTGCGACAAACTCGCCTGACTTGATATTGAGTGATATGCCATCGACGGCACGGATTACCGACTCACCCATACGATAATGGCGGCAGACGTCCTGGGTGCAGATGGCTAGATTGGAAGGAACGAGCGGGCTGGAACTCATGGATTTTGAACTAGCGGACCTCTCCTCTTATTAGACGCAAAGCATCCGCCGCTCCGATGTCTTCCTTTCCATTGCGCTCAGCGTCGGCGTCGGCTGGCTTGAAATCACCCTCTCCGGGAGCCAGGAATAGGTTGCTCTCGAGCCCGTGCTGCTTGGTATACAGGTCGTAATAGCGGCCGCGCATGGCATAGAGCTCTTCATGGGTGCCACGCTCGACAATTCTTCCCTGCTCGATCACGAGGATTTGGTCGGCGCGGCGGATTGTCGATAGACGGTGCGCGATCACGAAGGTTGTGCGTCCCTGCATGAGGTAAGAGAGACCCTGCTGGATTAACGACTCCGATTCGGAATCAAGACTGGAAGTCGCCTCGTCCAGGATCAGAATTCTCGGTTCGGCGAGGATGGCACGGGCAATCGAGATTCGCTGCCTCTGTCCGCCGGACAACTTCACCCCGCGCTCCCCCACGATGGTGTTGTACTTGTCGTCAAAGGTCTCAGCAAATTCGTCGACTCGCGCGATTCGGCAGGCCCGCATGATCTCTTCCTGGGCTTCATTCGGCTTTTAGAAGGCGACGTTCTCCCGGATTGTGCCGTCGAACAGAAAAGACTCCTGGAGGACAACGCCGAGCCGCGTGCGGTAGGAGTCGAGCCGCACCGTGCTTAGGTCCACTCCGTCGACGCTGATGATGCCTGCACTGGGAACGTAGAACGCGGATATGAGTCCGATGGTGGTCGATTTGCCTGAGCCCGATGATCCGACCAGAGCGGTAACGGTCCCGGGCTCCGCCTGGAATGAGACATCGTGCAGAACGGTTCGGTTGCCGTCGTAGCTGAAGCTCACGTGATCGAAAACGGTTCGGCCTTGGAGGTCCGGTAATGCGACGGTACGGCGCGGATCTTTGTCCTCCGGGCGTTCGCTTAACACCTCATGGGTCCGCTCCAGGCCAGCCAGGGCTTCGGTCAGCTGGGTTCCGATGGAAACGATTTGCATGATGGGAGCGACCAGGAAGCCAAGGAACAGGGTGAAAGTGAAGAATCCGCCGATGGTGAGCATGCCCGCCATGATTTGATGCGAGCCGATGTACATGATGACGGCTCCCACAACGCCCATGAGCAAACTAGCGGACAAGCTCATTACGGAGGTTGCGGTCAGCGTGCGCATCACGTTATCAAGCAGGCGGTGAACGCCGGAGGCGAATACCTTCTCTTCCCGATCCTCTGCGTGATAGCCCTTGATGACTCGAACCCCGCCCAGAGATTCGGCGAGACGGCCTGTAACCTCGGCGTTGATCTTGCCTCGCTCGCGGAAGATCGGGCGAATGGTGCTGAAAGCTTTGTTGAGTGCGAGGCCGAAGCACAGAAGGAAGCCAAAGGCGAGGGCGGTCATAAGGGTGCTGATGCGGAACAAGACGACTAGAGCGATTACCGAGGTCAGCAGTCCTCCGGCAAAGTCGACCAACCCGGTCCCCAACAGGTTACGAACACCTTCCACGTCGCTCATGATGCGAGAAACCAAAGTTCCTGTCTTGGTGCCGTCGTAGAAGGTAACGGGCAGTCGTCCTATGTGGGCTTGGACTCGCTGCCGGAGTTCGGCAATCAGGCGCTGAGCCGCCTTGGATAGAAGCTGGGTCAAGGAGAACGAGGTGATGCCCTGGATGATGGTTGCGCCAAGCACGAGCAGCAGTAGAGGCTTGAGCATCTCCAGGTGGCGCTTCACAATGACGTTGTCGATCAGGAACTTGGTGGAGTAAGGAAGAACAAGGCCGGAGACGCGATTGATGACCATCAATCCGAAGCCAAGCGTCAGCAGGGCCCGGCGGGGACGCACCAGGTCCCAGACCATGGGCAGCACGAGTTTCAGATTTTGTGGCTTCTTGCGGCTATCACCACTGGATCGACCGATGTAGTGCATTGCTCATTAGAGTACGCCACTCCGCACTTAGGCTCAGCCTCCATGGCCGTAGCCTAGCCAATTGGGTGGTTGCCCACTGCCCCGACTTGTTCGGAGAGGAAAGGATGCTGGGGCACATCGCGCAGATTAGACTTGCACGGTAGACCCGCTAGGTTGAGGAAACGGTCGACTCCCCACAGAATTTCTCGAAGGCATTTTTCAGTTCAGAAGCGATGTCGATAGTCTCGCGCTGCTCGATGTCGCTTCGCTGCATCATGTAGACCAGCTTACCGTCACGCAGCAAACCGATGGAAGGAGAAGAAGGCGGGTAGCCGGTGAAATAAGACCGGGCACGATCAGTGGCTTCCCGGTCCTGGCCGGCGAAGACTGTAATCGCATTGGTAGGTCTGTCGCTATGTTGGAGGGCGAGGCGGACGGCCGGGCGCATGCGTCCGGCGGCACATCCGCAGACCGAGTTCACGACGACCATGGTGGTTCCCGGCTGCGCAACGGCACGGTCGACCTCGGCTGCGGTGCGCGCTTCTTTGATACCGAGACGGGTCAGTTCCTCGCGCATTGGAACAACCATGATTTCTGGATACATTCGCTGGCTCCCCTGGAAAGGTATGAGCTTTTAGTGTAACGCAGTTTCCGATAATCGTTGAGGTGGGCGAACTTATCGCACCGAGCGTCGCCGACAGGCAATTCGCACGTCATTTATAGTGTTGGGCGAGTGAACCTCCAGGAAAACATTCCACTCGCACCGCTCACGACGCTTCAGGTTGGGGGCCCTGCCCGATATTTCGTCGAAGCCAGCAACGTTGATGAAGTACGCGAAGCGGTGGAGTTCTCGCGGACGAAGAATCTGCCGGTGTTTGTGCTGGGAGGAGGAAGCAACCTGGTTGTCTCCGATGCGGGCTGGCCAGGATTAGTGTTGAAGATCGGCATCAACGGGATCAATCACCACCATGGGAGCCCCGTCGTTTTCGAGGCGGGAGCAGGTGAAGAGTGGGACAACTTTGTGGCCATGACCGTAACACACCAGTGTGCCGGATTGGAGTGCCTGAGCGGAATCCCCGGAAGCGTGGGGGGGACCCCGGTGCAGAACGTGGGCGCCTATGGGCAGGAAGTTTCAGAGACCATCGTGTATTTGCAGGCGCTTGACCTGACCACCCTAGAGTGCGTGGAACTAACCAAAGAGGAATGCGGTTTTCAGTACCGCACGAGCATTTTCAACGGGACGGAGCGGGGACGCTACATCATTTTGCGAGTCAGTTACGGTCTGAGATTTCACGGAGAACCTAAGATCGCGTACGCCGATCTGAAGCGACATTTCGCGGGATCGAGTACTACTCCCACTTTGGCAGAAACACGAGAAGCAGTTCGCGAGATCCGCGCCAGCAAGGGGATGCTGATTCGGCCGGAGGATGAAGATTGCCGCAGTGCCGGATCGTTTTTCAAGAACCCGGTGCTGGATCGAGATCAGCATGCGCAATTGGAGAAAAAGGCAGCGGAACGGGGCTTGAAGATTCCCAGCTACCCGGCGCTCGAATCCCAACACAAAGTCTCGGCGGCATGGCTGGTCGAGCACTCGGGATTCGTTAAGGGCTATTCTGCGGGCTCGGTAGGAATCTCCCGCAAACACTCCCTCGCCCTCATCAATCGTGGCAACGCAAAAGCCGCTGATGTGATCTCTCTCAAAGAGGAAATCCAGAGCCGCGTGGAACAAACCTGGGGTGTCCGGTTGCAACCGGAGCCAGTGTTTGTGGGCTTCTGAAGGGTTTCTCTCCGTAAAAAATGGGAGGCCGTTACAGGTGCCAGAGGATCACCATACCTGTGCATGCCGCAGGCAGAATTCGCTCCGCCCGGGCGACCGTCCCTACTACATATCGGCTAGACGGCGAGCTTCTTGAAAAATTTTGACGAACATCTGGCGCGTGAGCTTGCCGGTGTTGGTGTTCTGGTTTGAGGGATGATACGACGCGAGCAAGATCTTGCCGTCCGGCATTTTGTAGTGCGCGCCATGGGCAAATACGTAATCTTTCTTTCCCTGGAGCAGACCGCGTCGTTTCAGGTGGTTCAGGTAGGCGTCGAACCCGATCCGACCAAGAGCGACGATCAATCGCAGTTCGCGGAGGCCTTCGATCTCACGGTCGAGGTAAGAGGAACAGTTCGCAATTTCAGCCGGAGTGGGCTTATTGTCCGGAGGCGCACAGCGGGCAGCAGCTGTGATGTAGGCATTTTTTAGTTCCAGACCGTCGCCTCTATGGGTGGCCATAGACTGGGTGGCGAAACCTGTCTCGTGCAGAACCGGGTACATGAAAAAGCCGGAGGAGTCGCCGGTAAATGGGCGCCCCGTCCGATTCGATCCGTGGGCGCCCGGCGCAAGTCCCAGGATCAGTACCCGCGCCTTGGGATCCCCGAATCCGGGGACAGGCTTGCCCCAGTAATCCCAGTCCATGTAGGCGCGGCGCTTCTCACGCGCAATTTTTTCGCGGTACTCGACCAGGCGCGGACAGCGAGTGCATGCGACGACCTCGCGATTGAGGAGGCGCAACCAATTGGGGAGCGCGGAGGCGTGAACTTGATCAATGTAGGCAAGGGCACGATTTGTGGGGGGCTGGGGTCGGCTGGCGACGTTCTTTGCATCGCTTGCGGACAGCCTGAATTCGACAGTTCTGCTCACGCTCACTCCTATATTCACTATACGAGTTAGGGGCAGTAAAGAAATCGCGGAGTTCGGGGGGCACAAAGGCGGCGAAGACTATGTGGCAGGGTCGAGGCGGGTGTCTTCCAAGTAGCCGGGCTCGATCATGCCAAGTTTCATCCGCGCCGGGGCGACGAAGGCAGGTGTCCTTAGGTGCGGGCGGGTGCAACGAGCTCTTCGGGTGTGGCCCAAAGCCATCTATAGTTTGACGGTCGTCCCCGGTATCTTTACACTCAAAATTGCAGCCCGGGGCCTCGGGGCTCCCGCCTGCCCATTTTCGTTTAAGGCTATTTGAAACACCTCAGAGGCTGAAGCCGGTTCTGGGCAGCGGAGAAAGGCCGCTCTCCGCGCCTTACGGTTGGACTGCACCGTGGCTGCGCTGAAACCGCGAATCCCCGCCACTCTGACCTGTTTCACGAAGTTAGAAGAGAGACAAAAGAGGAAACGTGAGTTCCACTGAGACAGCTGAAAGCACGAGCCGGGAGATCCAGGTTGAAATTCCGGCGGAAGAAGTTGCGCGAACAACTGCAACATTAATCGAAAAGTATCAGAAACTTGCCCGGCTGCCCGGCTTCCGGCGTGGGCACGTTCCCCCGTCGATCATCCGGCAACGGTTCTCCGAGGACATTAAGAGCGAAGTCGTGGAAACTCTGGTGCCCCGCTATTTTCGGCAAGAGGCCGAGAAGAAGGGGTGGGTGCCCGTTTCCCAACCTCGAGTTACTGACCTGCATATTCATGACGGCGAGCCTCTTACATTCAAGGCCAGTTTCGAGATAATGCCCGAGGTGAAAGTTGAGGGTTACAAGGATCTGAGAGCCGACAAGCCGGAGATCACGGTCACCGATGCAGAGGTCGATGAGACTTTGAACGGATTGCGCGAGCAACACGCCGCTTACAATCCGGTAGAAGGACGTCCACTGGCGGATGGCGATTTTGCCCAGGTTTCACTCGATGGAACACCAAAAGAGACGGAAGCCGCCGCTGCACAACCCGTCCATATGGACGACATTCTGGTTGAGATTGGCGGAAAGGGCACCATGCAGGAGTTCACCGAGAACCTGCGCGGAGCGAATGCCGGCGAGGAAAAGACCTTCGATGTTGTGTATCCCGAAGACTATTCGGATAAGCGACTGGCGGGCAAGACTCTTACTTACAAGGTTCGGATCCAGTCGATCAAACAGAAGACGTTGCCGGAGTTGAACGATGCGTTCGCCAAAGAGCTTGGAGCCGAATTCGGTAATGTTGACGACGTGAAAACGCGCATTCGGGAAGGCATGGAGGCGGAGAAGAAACACCGCGCCGAACACGAGGCGAAGGACAAGTTGCTAGATGAGTTGGTGAAGAGGCATGACTTCCCTGTTCCGGAGTCGTTGATCGAACACCAGATTGATGTTCGTCTGGAACGGGGCCTCCGGGCGCTGGCGGCACAGGGCATGCGAGCGGACGACATGAAGAAGATGGACCTGAACCGGTTACGGGCGGGGCAACGTGACCAGGCGGTGCATGAGGTGAAGGCGTCGCTTCTGCTGGACAAGATCGCAGATGCGGAAAAGATTGAAGTAGGGGACGAAGAGATCGATCGCGAGATTGAAGCGCTGGCACAACAATCGAAACAGACGCCTGAGGCGATCCGCGCTCGATTGACACGTGATGGGGCCCTCGATAGGATTAGGAACAGAATCCGCAACGAGAAGACCCTCAACTTTTTGTATCACCAGTCCGCCTAAGGCGGGCCACTTTCGATCCTCCCCTGAACGTAGGACGCGTTGTCTGGGCAGGAGTGTGAAAGGCGAACCGGAAAGGACCGGAACCCATGCTGGTACCGATGGTCATTGAACAGACGGGGCGAGGCGAACGGGCGTATGACATTTACTCCCGGCTGTTGCGCGATAACATTATTTTCATCGGCACTCCCATCGACGACAACGTGGCCAACCTGGTCATTGCGCAAATGCTGTTCCTGTCGCAGGAAGATCCGGAGAAAGACATTCAGCTGTACATCAACTCGCCGGGGGGGTCGATTACGGCGGGAATGGCGATTTACGACACCATGCAGTATGTAAAAAACGATGTGGTGACGATCTGCATAGGCCAGGCCGCGAGCATGGCGGCACTCCTGCTGGCTTCCGGCGAACAAAAGAAACGGCTCGCTTTACCGAACTCTCGCATTCTGATTCACCAGCCCTCGATGGGCGGTTTGTCAGGTCAAGCGACTGACATCGATATTCATGCACGAGAGATTCTGCGTATGCGTGAAATCACGAACCAGTTGCTGGCTAAGCACACGGGGCAGAGATTAGATAAAGTGGAAAAAGATGTTGAGCGCGACTTCATCATGAACGCTCAGCAAGGTAAAGAATACGGAATCATAGACGATATCATTTACAAGACGAGATAGAGGTATGATCGGCATTCCGCCGGTCAATTTCCTGCATTCTCGGCGAAACGTTCCCGAAGCGAGGCTGAAGGTGGGGACGGGAAAAACTAAGGAGTAAGCCGAGTGAAAAACAGGTCGGGTACGGATGAGATTTTGCGATGTTCGTTCTGTCACAAGTCCCAGGACGCAGTCGCAAAGCTGATCTCATCACCTAGCGATTATCCGCGAGCGTACATTTGTGATGAATGCGTTGCGGTCTGTAATTCCATTTTGGAAGATGATCGCACGGCCACTCCCCCCGCCCAGTCTCCAAACACACTTCCCAAGCCGCAAGAAGTAAAAACATTCCTTGATGAATATGTGATCGGCCAGGAGCAGACCAAGAAGAAGCTGGCAGTTGCGGTCTACAACCATTACAAGCGGATCTACATGAACCGCCAGCGGACCAGCGATGGAATTGAGCTGACGAAATCCAACATCCTGCTGATCGGCCCAACCGGCACTGGTAAGACGCTACTTGCACAAACGCTGGCCAAGATGCTGGACGTTCCCTTCGCGATCGTGGACGCGACCACGCTGACCGAAGCGGGCTACGTGGGCGAAGACGTGGAGAACATTATTCTCAAGCTGCTGCAGGCGGCTGAAGGGGATGTGGGGCGCGCTCAGACCGGGATCATCTATATCGATGAAGTCGATAAGATTGGCCGCAAGGACGAAAATCCGTCGATCACTCGCGATGTTTCAGGCGAAGGCGTGCAGCAGGCTCTGCTGAAGATTCTGGAAGGAACGATAGCTAACGTTCCGCCGCAAGGCGGGCGGAAACATCCTCACCAGGAATTCACTCCGGTCGACACTACGAATATTCTGTTCATTTGCGGAGGCGCGTTTGTCGGCCTGGACAAGATCATTGGCCGACGCGCTGGGCGCAAGGCACTGGGATTCAAGACGGGCGAGGAAGAAGCCGAAGCAGTGTCACCGGCGGCGAAGAAGAAACAATCGGAACTGATGGCTGACGTTCAGCCGCAGGACCTGATCAAGTTTGGGCTGATCCCTGAATTTGTTGGCAGGATGCCGGTCGTGGGCGTCCTCGAGGAACTCGACGAAGCGGCCCTGATCGATATTCTCGTGCGTCCGAAGAATGCGATTGTCAAACAGTACCAGCGGCTGTTCGAGTTTGAGAACGTGCGCCTCAAGTTCAGCGATGAGGCTTTGCGGGCTGTGGCCCGGCAGGCGCAGAGCCGGAAGGTAGGCGCGCGTGGCCTTCGCATGATCCTTGAGGAATTGATGCTCGATCTGATGTATCACCTCCCCAGCCAGAAGAAGGTGAAGGAGTTCGAAGTAACCAAAGACATGGTTGAAAAGAAGGCCGTATCTCTGGCAATGATGGAAAAAGCTGGATAGCGTGCCGAAAGAAGTGGCGTAGATTTTTGGAGAAGCGAGTGACTCAAGCCAAAGAAAAATTCGAGAGCAAGAAACTTCCCATGATGCCCATCCGGGACGTGGTCATCTTCCCTCACATGATGACGCCGTTCGTGGTGGGCCGCGAATCCAGCGTGCGTGCCTTGGAAGAGGCTCTCGCGGCCGACAAAAAGATCTTTCTCGCCACTCAGCATGACGCCAGCATCGACGAGCCGAAGCCCAACGAGATTTACCAGGTTGGAACCATCGTCAATATCGTGCAGAGCCTGAAGCTGCCAGATGGCAACATCAAGGTTCTGGTAGAGGGCGTGGAGCGGGGCAAGATTCTGCAGGTCACTGAGACCGAAGGGTTCATGCAAGCCACGGTGCGGGTGGTGCGCTACACGGCGGAGCCCAACGCGCAACTGGAAGCCGGGATGCAGCGGGTCACCGCTTTGTTCGAGCAGTACGTGAAGCTTTGCCAGTCCCTGAATTACGAAACTATGATCGCCGCCGTCCGAATGGAGGATCCGGCGAAGCTTACCGACACCATCGCAGCCAATCTTCAGCTTTCGATTGAGGAAAAGCAGGAACTGCTGGAGATTTTCGATCCCGCGGAGCGCTTGAGCCGCATCGGCGACGTACTCGATATAGAAATCGAAAAGTTGAACATGGACCGGACGATCCAGTCGCGGGTGAAGCGACAGATGGAGCGGGCGCAGAAAGAGTACTACCTCAACGAGAAGATCAAGGCGATCCAGAAGGAACTGGGACGCGGCGAAAAGAGCGAGTTCGACGAACTGAAAAAGAAGATCGAAGCCGCCGGCATGCCGAAGGAAGTGAAAGACAAGGCGATGCAGGAACTCAAGAAGCTGGAAGCTATGCCGCCCATGTCGGCAGAGTCTACGGTTTCGCGCAACTACCTGGATTGGCTGCTGGCCGTTCCCTGGAAGAAGCGATCTAAGGAGATCCGTAACATCAGCCGCGCGGAAAAGGTTCTGAACGAAGATCATTACGGACTGGAGAAGATCAAGGAGCGCATCCTCGAGTTCCTTGCCGTACGGCAGTTGGTCAAGAATCCGAAAGGATCGATTCTGTGCTTTGTCGGGCCTCCGGGAGTCGGCAAGACTTCTCTGGGCATGTCGATTGCGAAAGCGACTGGCCGCAAGTTCGTGCGCATGTCGCTGGGCGGCGTGAGGGACGAAGCAGAAGTTCGTGGCCACCGGCGCACTTACATCGGGGCCCTGCCGGGTCAGATCATTCAGATGATGAAGAAATCCGGCACCAAGAATCCGGTTTTCATGCTAGACTAAGTAGACAAGATGTCGATGGACTTCCGTGGGGACCCATCTGCTGCCCTGCTGGAAGTTTTGGATCCCGAACAGAATTTCATGTTCGTCGATCACTATCTCGATGTCGAATACGACTTGTCCCAGGTGTTCTTCATAGCTACGGCGAACGTGATGCACACGATCCCCCCGGCCTTGCAGGACCGCATGGAAGTTTTGCGCCTGCATGGATACACCGAGCAAGAGAAGATCGAAATCGCCAAGCAGTTCCTGGTAAAGAAGCAATTGCTGGCAGCCGGACTCAACGACAAGAACTTGAAGTTCACCGACGATGGGATTACGACCATCATTCGTGGCTACACGCGCGAAGCCGGCGTTCGCAATCTCGAACGGGAGATTGGAAACGTCTGCCGCAAGGTCGCTCGCAAGGTGGTTAAAGAGGGCGAGAACTACAGCACCAGTTTGACGGCAGAGAACGCGGCCGAGTTCCTGGGCGTAATCAAGTTCCGCGACACGCTGGCGCATGAGAAGAGCGAAGTCGGGTTGGTTACGGGCCTGGCGTGGACAGAAGTTGGCGGCTCAATTCTGAGCACGGAAGTGACTGTTGTTGATGGCAAGGGCAAGCTGACTCTTACCGGAAAACTTGGCGACGTCATGCAGGAGTCCGCTCAGGCAGCGATGTCCTATGTGCGGTCGCGAGCGCAGCGGCTTGGCTTGCCGCGCGACTTCTATCGCCATCTTGATATCCATGTTCACGTTCCTGAAGGCGCCATTCCGAAGGATGGGCCGTCTGCCGGGATCACGATCGCAACCGCAATTTCCAGCGCATTAAGCAAGATCGCGGTTCGGCGCGACATCGCGATGACAGGCGAAATCACTTTGCGCGGCAAAGTTTTACCGATCGGAGGCTTGAAGGAAAAGCTGCTGGCTGCACACCGCGCGGGCGTCTTCGAGGTCATTCTCCCCAAGGACAACGAGAAAGACCTCGCCGAGGTTCCAGAGAACCTGCGCAATGCCATGAAAATGCACTTCGCTGAGACGATGGATCAGGTGCTTTCGGTAGCGCTTGAGTCGCCGTTGCCCGAGGCCTTGGCACCAGTAACCGAACCTGCGCAAACCATAGCTTCCCTGCCAACTCAGCCGGAGGCGCCCACCGCGCATCAGTAGAAGACCATTGTGGTCTGGCTTCGAGGACTTAGTACCTGCGGCGCCCAACCGCGTTTTCTAATGCGCTTCCGGAGCAGGGCTGAAGTCCTCCTCTCCCTTCCATAGGCTTTGGCGCGCGGTTCACACTCTAAATGGCGCGGCCAAGAGCCTGGCGGGCAGCATCACCACGGCCCGAACCAGGGCTAAGGCCCCATGTACGGCTACTCCCAGGATTCGGAATGGCAACAGGATCAGCCAGACGAAGGGGTATGCGATAAGCGCGAGCAAAGCCAGAGGCCAACAGATCACGAATAGCAGGCACCAGAGGAGAAAACCGAGCATGAGCCAGACCTCCTCAGATCTACTGTAGTTTACGCAGCAGCATTGGGCGAAGTTCCGCTCGATTATGCTCGGGCCGGATCTTCCATCTACATGTTCTTGCCGAGATGACACTTGGGGCTCTGCGGCCTAAAATTGGCCGCAGAGGAGTAGTACATGAGCGCTGATGACCCTGTTA
>Ga0136846_1207926_pt1 | contig 14609 bp, 15 predicted proteins | sample HopSoiMetagenom2_FD_96841 | JGI IMG/M metagenome (GOLD analysis project Ga0136846, IMG submission 96841) | Grasslands soil microbial communities from Hopland, California, USA - 2 Assembly 2016 (version 4) | ecosystem: Environmental > Terrestrial > Soil > Grasslands | place: USA: Hopland...
CCGGTCAGGCGAAAGCGATCGTCAACGGCCACATGATTGATGTGGCCGCCATGTATCTTTGCAGGCTGCGGCGGCCACTATCGGGTTCAAGCCGTCCTGCAAACCGATATCCGCCTTGCCCCGCAATGTCTTCGCGCTCTTCAGCCTATGCGCTGCGTCCCGCAGCAGGTTCGTCATTCCGGTCACGGACACCCGATCCGCGCGCATTACCTGCCGGATCAACGGATCGTTGAGAACATCGGCTATCGTCAATTCTTTATGGGTCATGGCTACCTCCTGTTCGCTGGACACAGAGATAACCGGTCTAGTTAGCGGCGTGATGTCAAAAGCCGGACCAAAACAAGGCAATCGGTTCATTTTTGTTACAGTTTGTCGCGAACGGCCTTCGTGGTCATACATGGGTCATTCAGCCGACGGTTGGCGCGCAGCGTTCGCCAGAGCCGCTCAAGCCGGCGGATCGCCTCGCGAGACGCAACGTGCTGCATCAGAATAAATTCTACAGCTGATGCGTGTACCGTCGAAAGATCATATACTTTTCGCAAGCCAACCGATTCGCTCTTACCAATCGATCGTTCCATGTATTCAGATCACGCAACTCGAGACCAACGCCTATCATGGCATGCAGATCTTCTCAGCCATCTAGCCAATCCGAGCAGGCTGAAGGTTTGCATTCTCCTGTCGGATCGAGAAGAGGACGTAAATAGCCTGGCTCGGAAGATCGGCATATCCCAGCCGGCCCTGAGCCGGCATCTGGCGCGTCTTCATCGATCGGGAATCGTGAAATTTCGCAACCATGCACAATTCAGATACTATTCCTGCGATCATCCGGACGTACTCGAACTCCTGAAGACCCTGACGGAGATTTATAGTCCCGACCTGAGCTAGAGCAATTCCAGGAAAAGTGCGCAGCGGTTTTCCGTCCGGAATTGCGTAGAAACAATAAGCTAGAGCGCTTCAGTGAACCACTGAAGCGCTCTAGGACAAAAACCAATGGCCCGAGAGAAGGTCGCGCCGACAACTGCCGCCTATATCCGCTTTACAGGAAACTCGCCTCGAACAGCTCGCGCGTATAGGCGTCGTGCGTTATGCCCGCCTGCAAATCCGCCTTGGTCAACTCGTCCACGAAGACGCCGCCCTTCATGATCAGCACCCGGTCGCACATATGCGCGATGACAGCCAGATCGTGGCTGACGAGGACATAGGTCAGGAAGCGCTCGTCACGCTGGTCGGCCAGAAGATTGAGAACTTCGGCCTGGATCGACACGTCGAGCGCCGATGTCGGCTCATCGAGCAGGAGGATTGGCGGCGACAGGATGAGCGCGCGGGCGATCGCCACGCGCTGGCGCTGGCCACCGGAAAGCTCGTGCGGATAACGGTTGGCGAAGGCCGGCGGCAGGCCAACCTGCCGCAACGCTTTTTCAACCTTCGTCCAGACATCGCCATGCCCCATGGCCCGTAATGGTTCCGCCAAGGCCGTCCCGATGCGATGCCGCGGATGCAGCGAGCCATAGGGGTCCTGAAACACCATCTGGGCATGCCGCAGTTCATCTCGCGTCCGGATCTTGCCGACAGCCTTGCCGGCCAGCCCGATGTCACCGGACCAGCCTTTTTCCATACCGGAGAGGCAGCGCAGCACCGTCGATTTGCCGCATCCGGATTCGCCGACAATTCCCAGCGTCTCGCCCTTGCCGACATCGAAGCTCACCCGCCGGACGACATGGTTTTCCGTCTTGCCGGAGGTAAAGACGACATCAAGATCGCGCACGCTAATCATCGGCTGGTCTCCAGATCAAGCTTCGCCCTGTCGAGCACCGCGAGGCGCCGCACCGGATTGTGCGGGTCCGGCAAGGCGGACATCAGGCCGCGCGTATAGGGATGCTGGGCGTCTTCCAGGCGCGTCAGGGTTTCGACGATGCGACCGGAATACATGACGATGATGCGCTCGCAGAAGGCCGCGACCATGCGGATATCGTGGCTGATGAGCAGCAATCCGGAATTGTTCTCCCGCACCAGCTCGTCAAGCAGGGTGAGTACGTCCCTGCGAACGCTGACATCGAGCGCGGAAGTCGGCTCGTCGGCGATTACCAGCTTAGGCCTGGCCAGAAGCATCATCGCGATCATCACGCGCTGGCCCATGCCGCCCGAGATCTGATGCGGGTAAAGCGCCATGACGCGCTCCGGATCGCTGATGCGGACACGTTCGAGCATGGCTTGCGCGGCATCGCGCGCCTTGCCGCCGCGCAATCCCATATGCAGACGCGCCGCCTCGGCGATCTGCTTGCCGACGGTCAGGACCGGATTGAGGGAGTAGCGCGGGTCCTGCATGATCAGCGCGATATCCTTACCGCGCAGAGTGCCCATCTGGCGCTCCGTCCTGTCGAGCAGGGAGACGCCGTCCAGATCCATGCGTTCGGCCGTGACGCCTGCAATCGGCGGTAGCAGGCGCATGATCGCCCGCCCCGTCGTCGATTTGCCGGAGCCGGATTCACCGACGATCCCGACACGTTCGCGGCCGACATCGAAGCTGACATTGGAAACGGCCGCCAGGGAATTGCGTCCGAACCGGACGTTCAAGCCTTTGACCGAGAGGACGGGATGGAGGTCACGATCTTGCATGGCGGGGGTCCAGAATATCGCGCAGGGTGTCGCCGACGATGTTGAAGGCGAGGCTAGCCAGGAGAATCGCAATGCCGGGCATGACGGCGACCCACCAGAAATCGAGCATGTATTTGCGTCCGTTGGAAATCATCGCGCCCCATTCCGGCGCAGGCGGCTGGGCGCCAAGCCCGAGGAAGCCGAGGGACGCCGCCGTCAGGATAATCCCTGCCATGTTGAGCGTCAGGCGCACGATGACCGAGGGGATGCACATCGGCGCGATGTAAAAGAGCAGGATACGCAGCCGGGAGGCGCCATAGAGTCGGGCGGCTGCGACATAGTCGGTGTTCCTGACGACGAGCGCCTCGGCGCGCGCCAATCTTGCAATCGGCGGCCAGGCCGTCAGCGAGATGGCGATGATCGCCGTATTCAGGCCGGCACCAAGCGCCGCGGCGAAAGCCAGCGCCAGGATCAGCGATGGAAAGGACAGCACGATATCGGTGGCGCGCATCAGCAGCGCGTCCACGCGACCGCCGAAGAAGCCGGCGACGACGCCGATCAAAAGGCCGATCGGCCCGACGATCACGGAAATCGACAGCACCGTCTGGATGGTGATGCGCGTGCCGAAGATCAGCCGGCTCAAGATATCGCGGCCGAACTCGTCCGTGCCGGCCGGATGCGCGAGGCTCGGCGGTTGCAGCGCGTCGGACAGCACTTGCACATTCGGATCATAGGGCGCGAGCAGCGGCGCGAAGATCGCGATTAGGCATAAGAGACCGAGGATGATAAAGCCGATCAAGCCAAGCGGCTCTTGCGCGAGCTTGCCGCCAGCCTGCCTGAGCGAGGTTGCGACACGGCTTATCATATTCGGTGGACGGACGGTGACATCCGCATGGATCGCATCGCTCATCGGGCGGCCTCCCTTGTGCGCGGATCGAAGACCGCGTAGGCGATATCCGCGAGGAAATTCAAAAGCATGAAGAAGAATCCGACGATGATCGTCGCCGCAAGGATGGCATTCATGTCGCCGATCATCAGCGCATTCGTCATATACTGACCGATACCTGGCCAGGAGAAGACGATTTCGGTCACCACCGCGCCCTCGAGGAGACCGCCATAGGAAATGGCGAGAATGGTGATGAGCTGCACGGCGATGTTCGGCAAGACATGGCCGATGATCGTGCCTGCTGGGCTGACGCCCTTGGCGCGGGCCGCGATGACATAATCCTGGCTGAGCTGTTCCAGGGTGAAGCTGCGGGTCATGCGCGTGATATAGGCGACGGCCGCATAGGCCAGAATAAAGGCTGGCAGGATGATGTGGCTGAGCGCATTCCAGAAAATATCCGTTTCGCCCTCCAGAAGGCTGTCCACCAATAGCAGGCCGGTTCGCGGCGTGACGATGCCCTCATAATAGACATCGACCCGGCCGGGGCCGCCGACCCAGTTCAGGCCCGCATAGAAGACGACAAGCCCGACGATCCCGAACCAGAAGACCGGAATGGAATGACCGACGAGAGAGACGACGCGGGCGATCTTATCGATCAGCCGGTCACGGAACAGCGCCGCGACCAGCCCGAGCGGCACGCCGACGATGGTCGAGATGATGACGGCGAAGGTCGCAAGCTCGAAAGTCGCCGGAAAGGCCTGGGCGAGATCGGCGGAAACGGGATTTCCCGTCAGGATCGCCGTGCCGAAATCGCCATGGACGAGGCCCTTCAGGTAGATGAAGAATTGCTCGTAAAGAGGCAGGTCCAGTCCAAGCCGCTGGCGCATCGCCGCATAGGCGGCGGGATCGGCCAGTTCGCCGACGATCGCCCCCACCGGATCGGCCGGCAGAACGCGGCCGATCACGAAGGTGATACACAGGAGGATGAACAGGCTGACGATCAGATGCGCGATGCGTCGGCCGAATTCAGCTACGGATAGTTCCTTCATGATCGGCTGCCTTCGATTGCTTATTCGGCCTCAGCCTTGGTCACGTTTTCAAGGCGAGTCATCTGGTTGGGATGCCCGAGATAGCCCTTGACCCTGCCGGAGAGAACGAGCGGTTCGAACCGTTCGAAGAGCGGCAGAAGCGCCGGCTTCAGGTCGATGAACGTCTGCTGCATCTGTGCATAAAGTTCGGCTCGCTTCTTGGCGTCCGGCTCTATGGAGGTTTTCTGGGCGAGTGCCGTAAGCTCTGGAATATCCCAGGCCGAACGCCAGGCGAAATTGCCGGCATTGTTGGCTTCAAGCCTATTGTCGGGATTGTTGGCGAAGTCGTCCATCGAGCCGAGAACATTCGGCATCAGCGCGCTTGTCTGCGGCAGCAACAGGTCGAAGTTGCGCGAGCGGTGGGCGGCAATGATTTCGGAGCCATTGCCTTGCTGGATCTCGACCTTGATGCCGATCTGGCCGAGCGAAGCCTGGATGGCAGTCGCCAGGTCGATGCGCGGCGTCTGCGAGATCGTTTTCAGCGACAGCGAAAAGCCGTCCTTGAAGCCCGCTTCAGTCAGCAATTGCTTTGCCTTGGCGACGTCCAGATGCCAATCCGGGTTCGGTATCGCATAATCGAAATTCTCCGGAACCGGAATATTTCGTGCCCGCCCGTAAGGCCCCATGATGGTCTTCTCGATGCCCTTGTAGTCGATGCCATAGGCAATGGCTTCACGAACCTTGGGGTTGGCGAGATATTGGTTGCCCGCATTCATCGCCAGCACATAGAAGCCGCCGGTCGGCACGCGCTGAATGACGAAATTGCTCTTGGTCTCGAAGGTTTCGAGATCGGACTTGGAGAGCGCATTGCCGATATCGATATCGCCGCGGTCCAGCATCAGCCGTTCGACCTGGCTTTCCGGCACATGGCGGATGATGACGCGGCGCATCTTCGGCGCTCCACCGACATAGGCCTTGTTGGCGTCCAGGAGAACAATCTCGTTCGGGGTCCATTTGTTGAGTGTGAACGGCCCGGAACCGGCCGAATGGGTACGCAGCCAGGCATTTCCGGAATCGCCGTCTACGACATGCTTCTGCACCTCGACGCTGTCGACAATGCTCGAAACGCCCAGCGCCAGCCGATAGAGCAGCCCTTCGGCCGTCACCTTGTCCGTCAGATCGATACGCACCGTCTTGGCGTCGACCGCATGGATTTGATTGGCGATCGCCTCGGTGGAATAGCCGATGCGCTTGAAATAGGAGGAGCCCGACTGGTTGAGTTTCAACAGCCGGGTCAGCGAGAAGACGACATCATTGGCTGTAACCGGATTGCCGGAAGCAAAGGAGGCGTCGCGTAATTTGAGGGTCAGCGACTTGCCGTCATCCGTCCAGCTCTCCGCCAGCTGCGGCACGATCTTGCCGTCCGGCGTCGTCGCAACGAGACGGTCATAGAGGTTGGCAAGGATTTCAAGCGCCTTGGGTTCGGTCGCCTGCTGCGGATCGAGGGAAAGCACTTGCGCCAGCGATGTGCCGATCACCAATTGATCTTTAGGCGTGGCGGCCTGAAGCTGCGGCGCCGTCAGTGTCAGCATGCCGATCGCAGCACCAATAAACATAGCCTTCGAAAAATGCTTCATTATACCTCCTCCCTCGATTAGTATAGAATACGTATGATGTCGTCCGTATGTCGTATTATGATTTATCGAAGATCGATAGGGTTTGCAAGACCACGCGGATGGCTTGATGCAAATGAACCGGGGAATCAGGAATGACAACACTCAGCCGGGGCCGGCAAAGACTGGCACAACAAGTCATCGACCAGCTGCGCTCTCAGATCGAGACCGGCAAGCTTCGCACGGGCGATCAACTGCCGACCGAGCCGCAGCTTGAGGCGACATTCGGCGTCAGTCGCACCGTTGTGCGCGAGGCGATCGCCGATCTTCGCGCGGCCGGCCTCGTCAAACCGATCCAGGGCAAGGGCGTGTTCGTTGCCGATCTCGCTGAACGCCCCGGATTGTCGCTGACGCCGGTGGAGATCAAGAGCATCCCGGAAACCCTGGAATTACTGGAGTTTCGTATGGCTGCCGAGGGCGAAGCGGCCGCAATCGCCGCCTATCGCCGCACTGCCGAGCAGGAGGCGGCGATTGCGGCCGCCAATCGGAAAATGGCTACCCTGATCGAATTGGGCCAGCCGACCGTCGAGGCCGATTACGAGTTCCATATGGCAATCGCGGCCGCCACCAACAACCGTTTCTACGTCGACGTTCTCCGACATTTCGGTGCACGAACCATTCCGCGCCGGCAATTTCCGAACCTGCCCGAGGCCAATGATCCCGTCTATCTCGCCAAGGTCCACGCCGAGCATGGCGAGATCCTGGCGGCAATCGCCGAGCAGGACCCGGAGCGGGCACGCCAGGCGATGCGGGCGCATATGCTTGCGAGCCAAAGACGCTATCGGATGCTCGCCGAGCAGCAATAGCTCTCGACACCCCATGAGATTCATATTATGTCATATGACATCTATCAATCTCATGGGAGAGACGCTCGGTGTATGTAGGAACACAGGTCGGCGCGCGGGACGATGATGACTACCGAATTTTCGCGCAATTGGGGCTGAAGCATATTTGTGCGGACCCGCCCGGAAAGCCCGAAAGCTGGACGCTCTCCGATCTCAAGCGTCTCCGCGACAAGGTTGAAAGCTTCGGGCTTATCCTGGACATGATCCAGTTGCCCCTGCCCTCCAACCCGATCGAGCAAGCCTCCTATCCCGACATCCTGCTGGCAGGCCCTAATCGCGACCGGCAGATCGACGCCGTCTGCAAGCTGATCGAGGATGTTGCCGCCGCCGGCATTCCGGCCGCGAAATACAATCTCAACCTGATCGGCATCCCCCGCACGCCGGAAGAACTGGGACGCGGCGGCTCGCTCAATGCCAGCTTCCGCTGGGACAAGGCTGATCATCAGGCCGCCCCCGGCCTTGCCGGTGTCCTGTCGGAAGACGAGAACTGGGAGCGGATCGACTATTTCCTCGAACGCGTCGTTCCCGTCGCGGAAAGCAATCGCGTCCGCCTCGCCTGCCATCCGCACGATCCTTATACGCCGCCAGGCTACCGCGGCGTCACCCGTGTCCTCGGCACGGTGGAGGGCCTGAAGAAATTCGTGCTGATGCGCGAAAGCCCCTATCACGGCCTCAATTTCTGCCAGGGCTCGATTGGCGAGATGCTCGACAATCCGCGCGAGGAAATCGACGACATCATCCGTTGGTTCGGCACGCGCGGCAAAATCTTCAACGTCCACTTCCGCAATATTCGCGGCGGCAAGCTGTCCTTCATGGAGACCTTCCCGGACGAGGGCGACATGGACATGGTCCGCTCCACCCGGATTTATAAGGAGATCGGCTATCAATACATGCTGATGCCCGATCATGTGCCGACAATCAGCGGCCGCGACCCGACCGGCGTCGCCTTCGCTTACTGCTACGGCTACATCGCCGCCCTCGTTCAGTCGCTTGAAAACGCCTGAGAACCATTGCCCATACCAATCGACAACAGGATTCCAAGATGAACCCGATTGAACTGAAAAAGGCTGTCGGCAGCGGGCTGCTGTCCTTCCCCGTCACCCACTTCGACAACGACCTGAAATTCGACGAGGCGAAATATCGCCGCCATGTCGAATGGCTCTCCGGCTACGATGCAGCCGCGCTCTTCGCGGCCGGCGGCACCGGTGAGTTCTTCTCCCTCAACCCCGCCGAAGTCCCGCAGGTCGTCCATGCCGCAAAGGCGGTCGCCGGCAACACGCCGATCATTTCGGGCACCGGCTACGGCACCTCGCTCGCCGTCGAGATCGCCAAGGCGGCCGAAAAAGCCGGCGCCGATGGTTTGCTGCTCCTGCCGCCTTACCTGATGTTTGCGGAACAGGAGGGCCTGATCGCCCATGTCAAGGCGGTCTGCCAGTCCGTCGGCATCGGCGTCATCGTCTACAATCGCGACAATGCGGTTCTCAACGCCGACAGTATTGCGCGGCTTGCCGACGAATGCCCGAACCTCATCGGCTTCAAGGACGGCGTCGGCGATGTCGACAAGGTGATCGAAATCACCACCAAGCTCCAGGACCGCCTGGTCTATGTCGGCGGCATGCCGACGCATGAGGTCTACGCCCAGGCCTATTTCGCCGCCGGCGTCACGACCTATTCCTCAGCTGTCTTCAACTTCGTGCCGGCGCTCGCCCAGCGCTTCTATGGCGCACTGCGGACCGGCGACCAGGCAACCGTCGACGAAATCCTCAAGGGCTTCTTCTTTCCTTTCGTTGCCCTGCGCAACCGGAAGAAGGGCTATGCGGTCTCGATCATCAAGGCCGGCCTGCGCGTGCTTGGACAGGAACCCGGCCCCGTGCGCCCGCCATTGACCGACCTGACGCCGGAGGAGCTGGCTGCGCTCGCAAAAATCATCGAGACAGCCAAGGCCGCCTAAATCATAGTCGCATGGGAAATGATCGTCGGCTAAGCCGGCGATCAGTCTTTTGCAAGGAGGAGGAACAGTCGTGGTTAGATTATCATCTGGAATTTTTGCCTCGGTCATCGCCGCCTCGGCGATACTGACGGCGACCGACAGCGCGCTTGCAAGGACATTCGTCTATGTCTCGGCGGCGACGGACGGGAAGATCGACAGCTACAGCATGGATGAGAAGGCCGGCACCCTCACGCCGATCGAGACGGTCGACGCGGGCAAGATGGTCATGCCGATGGCGGTCAGCCCCAATAAAAAGCATCTCTACGCAGTCGTGCGCTCGCAGCCCTATCGGGTGCTGACGCTGGCGATCGATCACGCGACCGGCAAGCTCACGCAAGAAGCGGTCGCGGCCCTGCCGGACAGCATGCCCTATGTGTCGACCGACCCCGCAGGACGTCTGCTCTTCACCTCATCTTACGGCGGGAACAAGATTGCCGTATTGCCGATCGGCGCGGATGGCCGCGTCACCGATGGCGCTCGCCAGATGATCCTGACCGGCCGCAACGCTCACTCGATCGTCAGCGATCCCACAGGAAAATATGTCTTCGTGACCAATCTCGGCTCGGACGTCGTCCTTCAGTTCGTGCTCAATCCCGAGACCGGCATGCTGGAGCCAAACGATCCGGCGCAGATTGCCACCAAGCCGGGCTTTGGGCCTCGTCACATCATTTTCTCGCCAGACGGAAAATCGGTCTATGTTCTCACCGAACTGACCGGCCATGTCATCCACTATGCACTCGACCCGGCCAAGGGGACGCTGAGCGAAGTCGAAAGCGTCGCCTCGGTTCCGGACGATGCGGGATTGTCTCCGGGCATTGCCCCGCCTGCTCCGCCCCCGTTCAATTCCACGACACCAGTTGCCGCACCTGTTGACGATGGCAAGCCGAAGGTCTGGGCAGCCGATATCGGCATCACCCCTAATGGCAAATTCCTCTACACGACCGAACGAACCACCAGCAAGATCGCCCTGTTCCATGTCGCGGACGGGAGTGGAAACCTGCGCTATGTGGCAAATTATGCAACAGAGAAGCAGCCGCGCGGCATCCGCATCGATCCATCGGGCCGCTTCCTTGTCGCCACCGGCGAAAAATCCGACAAGATCGCGGTCTATGCCATAGATCAGGTCAACGGCGCGCTCACCCCGATCGAGCGTTATTCAGTCGCCGCCGGCGCGAACTGGGTCGAAATCGTCACCCTGCCCTGATGGACGGAATCGAGGCGGCCGTCAGCAGAATACATGCGCGGCATCCGGATCGAATTCGAGATGCACGCGGTCGCCACGACTGAGACCCGAAATCGCCTCGTGGCCGAACGGCAATCGCACCGACAGCGCTTCGCCGGCCGCCGTTTGCGTTGCTACATGGACATTGTTGCCGAGAAAGGTGATGTCGCTGACCGTCGCGCTGAAGCCGTCGCTCGCACCGTTGCCGCGCCCCAGCCGGATGCGTTCCGGCCGCAGCATCAGGGCCGCCTTCCCGGCGGAGGGCGTCTTGCCGTGGACGGGAATCCGCTCAAACACCGTCTTGCCGAGCGAGATCGTCGCCTGACCATTGTCGGAAGACAGGAGATCGCAGGAGATGAAGTCGCTGTCGCCGATGAACTCGGCGACGAAGCGGGTGCGCGGATTGGCATAAAGCTCCGGCCCGGTGCCGATCTGGTCGATGATGCCCTTGGAGAAAACCGCAATGCGATCGGAAAGCCGCAATGCCTCCTCCTGATCATGGGTCACGTAAAGGATCGTCACCTCGGTCTGCTGATGGATGCGCCTTATCTCGTGCTGAATTTCCTCGCGCAGCTTCTTGTCGAGCGCCGAAAGCGGCTCGTCCATCAGGAGCACCGGCGGATCGTAGGACAAGGCCCTGGCGAGCGCGACGCGCTGCTGCTGGCCGCCCGACATTTGCGACGGCTTGCGATCCTCGAAGCCTTCGAGCCTGACGAGCCGCAGCATCTCCTTCACCTTGGCGTCAACCTCGGCCTTGGACTTGCGCCGTACCTTCAGGGGGAAGGCAATATTCTCGCCGACGGTCAGATGCGGAAACAGGGTGTAGCGCTGGAAGACCATTCCGATATTGCGCTTGTGCGACGGGGTCGACAGCAGGGTCTGTCCATCGAGGGTGATGTCGCCCTTGGTCGGATTTTCGAAGCCCGCCAATATATAGAGCGTCGTGCTCTTGCCCGAGCCGGACGGCCCGAGAAAGGTCAGGAACTCGCCGCGCCGAACTTCGAGATTGACATCGTGCACGGCGACGACAGGACCGTACTCCTTGCGGATGCCTCTGATTTTCAGGAAAGGTTCGCTCATGATTTCAGTACCTTGCGTGCGATTGCGACAAGCGCCATCAACGTGATCGTCAAAAGGATGAGAAGGGACGAGGCGGCCGCGACGACCGGCGTCAGATCTTGCCGCAGCGTCGCCCAGACTTTCACCGGCAATGTCTGCAACGTCGGGCTCGCCATGAAGATCGCCACCACCACCTCGTCCCAGGAAGTCAGAAACGAGAAGACCGCGGCCGAAAACAACCCGTGGCTGATCGCCGGCAGCGTCACCCGGATCTTCGCCTCGAGCGGTGAAGCACCGCACAGCACCGCCGCATCCTCGATGGATTTGTCGAAGCCTTCGAGCGCATTGGAAATGGAGAGGATGGAAAAGGGCAGCGCCAGAACCAGATGCGAGATAACAAAGCCTGCCAGGGTTCCGCCAAGGCCAATTCTCAGGAAAAAGGCATAGAGCGCCACCGCGAGGACGACGACAGGCAGGATCATCGGCGTCAAGAAAAGCGCTTTCAGCGTATTGCGAAACAGGAAGGTGCCACGCACCAGCCCGAAGGAGGTCACAAGCCCGAGCAGCACGGACAGAACCGTGACGATCGATGCGATCTTGAAGCTCGTCCAGGCCGATGCCAGCCACTGGGGATCGGAGAAAAGCTCGCCATACCATTTGAGCGTCCAGCCGGGAGGCGGAAAGATCAGCCATTGCGACGACCCGAAAGACAGCGCCGCAATGAAGAGAATGGGCAGCAGCAGAAAGGCTGCCGTCAGAAGCGTGATCGCCAGGAGCAGATATTTCCACCAGCCGAGACGGTCGAAATTGAGCAGCATGTCAGCGCCCTCCCGTGTTCTGCACGCCGAACAGCCGCAGTTGCACCGCATAGAGCGAAAGCGTGACCACGAGGAGAACAAGGGCCGCCGCCCCGCCCATGCCCCAATTGACGAGGGACTGCACGAATTGGGCGATCAGCTCCGCCAGCATCATGTTCGCCGTGCCGCCGAGAAGAGAAGGCGTGACGTAGTAGCCGAGCGACATGACAAAGACCATCAGGGCGCCCGCCACCATGCCCGGCGCGGCCAAGGGCAGGAGAACGCGGGTCAGGCACTGCCAGCGGCTCGCGCCGCAAAGTGCCGCCGCCTGCAGGATGGCCGGATCGATCTTGCGGATGACGCCGTAGAGCGGCAGGATGATGAAGGGCAGCATGATATAGGTCATGCCGATCGTCACGCCGGTCAGGTTGTTGACCAGCGCCAGCGGCTTGTCGATCAGCCCCGTTGCCATCAGCATCTTGTTGATCAGCCCGGTGCGCTGGAGCAGCACCATCCAGGCATAGGTCCGCGCCAGCAGGTTGGTCCACATCGACAGAAGCAGGACCGCAAAAATCAGCGAGGCCAGTCTCGTGGGCATGATCGCCAGCGTCCAGGCGACCGGAAAGCCGATCAACAGCGAGATAACGGTGACGAGGCCGGAGACGATGAAAGTATTGGCGAATATTTTGAGATAGGTCGCCGAGCCCAGCAGTTCGACATAATTGCCAAAGCCCGGAGCCGGCTCCATCACGCTGCGCAGCAGAAGGGCGATGACCGGAACAACAAAGAAGATCGCAACGAAGATCAGCGCCGGCATGACCCCGCCGAAGCCATTGGGTCTGGCAGCTCTCGACGCGGGCGCGGTCTCGCTGGCGACGTCAATATATGTCGACATGGCATTCCTTTCCCACCTTGGGCCTTTCCCGCCTCAAGCGCAGATGAACGGCCGGCTCCCATGCAGGCTCCGGACCCGCTCTCCTGCTCCGCGGGCAAAATGCCCGCGGCGCTCCTTTAGATGCCCTTCGGCCTATTGTGCCTGCCAGGCATACCACCGCTTGCCGATGGCATCGCGGTTCTCGGCCCAATAGGCCATGTCGGCATTGACCTGGCTGGCCGTCTGCTGGTCCGGCAGGGTCTTGGCCATTGCCGCATCCATCAGCTTTGCCGACTCGATGTTAACAGGCGCATAGCCGGTCGTCTTTGCCAGATCGGCCTGTGGCTGAGCGGATGCCGCCAGAGCGATGAACTTCATCGCCGCTTCGAGATTCGGCGCGCCCTTGGGCACGACGAGGGAATCGGCGGCGGTAATGTTCTGGCTCCAGGACGTGTCCGTCTTGACGCCGCTGGCGGCAAGCGCGGTCATGCGGCCGTTCCAGAGGCTGCCGAACGGAGCTTCAGCCGATGCAAGCAACTGCTGCGACTGCGCACCGCTCGACCACCAGACGATGTCCGACTTGATCGTGTCCAGCTTCTTGAATGCCCGGTCGAGATCGAGCGGATAAAGCTTGTCGGCGGGAACGCCGTCGGCAAGCAACGCCGCCTCGATCACACCTGGAGCCGACCATTTATAGAAGGTGCGCTTGCCGGGGAATTTCGCCGTGTCGAACAGATCGGCCCAGCTTTTCGGGCAGGCACTGACGGCATCCGCATTGCAGCCGATAACGAAGGAATAATAGAAGCTGCCGACCGAATAGTCCGTCACGAAACGCGGATCGAGCTTGGATTTGTCGATGACGGAGAAGTCGAGCTTTTCCAGGAGCCCGGTCTTGCCCGCCTGCGCGGCATAGTCACCCTCGACATCGACGACATCCCAGGTCACCTGGCCTGCCTCGACCATGGCTTTCAGCTTGCCGTAGTCGGTCGGACCGTCCTGTGCGACGGCGATGCCGGTCTTGTCGGTGAATGGGTTCACCCAGGCGGCCTTCTGCGCGTCCTGTGTCGTCCCTCCCCAGCTCGTGAAGACGAGCGTGTCGGCCTTGGCGGCCCCGGACACTGCCATTATTGCGGCAAAGGCCGCGAGTGCAATTCTTGCTTTCATGTTCCCTTGTCCTTGTTTTTAATGTCATGCAGGCATGCCTTATGCGGCGGGCAGGCTTCCCCCTTGAGGAGAGAAGCTCGCCGGCTTCATAATCTTGTTCTCGGCCACTTCGATCAGGTCGCGTATCTTGGGCAGGAAGGCCTGCCATCGCGGATCGGCAGCCAGTCTTTGCCGCCGCGCCTCACGATCGTCGAGGCTCGTAAAGGCCCAGATATGAACGATCTCGTTGATGGTCCCGATCTCGGAATAGAAATAGCCGACCAGATTGCCGAGATGGGCTTTCTGGATGGCTATCCCCTCTTCCTCGACGACCTTCAGATATTGCGGGATCGTGCCGTTCTTCAGCCGATAGGTCCGGATTTCGTAAAACATCGGCGTCACCTCATCACGAACGGATCGGGGATCGGATCGTCGGAGGTCCTGAGCCAGATCGTCTTCGTGCGGGTATAGTCGAGGGCGGCCGCCAGCCCGCCTTC
>Ga0136846_1215340_pt1 | contig 14600 bp, 11 predicted proteins | sample HopSoiMetagenom2_FD_96841 | JGI IMG/M metagenome (GOLD analysis project Ga0136846, IMG submission 96841) | Grasslands soil microbial communities from Hopland, California, USA - 2 Assembly 2016 (version 4) | ecosystem: Environmental > Terrestrial > Soil > Grasslands | place: USA: Hopland...
ATCAACGACGTGCTGATCCGCGTCGATCGAACCGGCATCTGCGGCACCGACCTGCACATCTTCGACTGGAACGAATGGGCGCAACAGGCCGTTCGGCCGCCGCTCGTGATCGGCCACGAATTCGTCGGTGAGGTCGTCTCCGTCGGATCGAACGTCAGCGACTTCCACCCCGGAGAGCTCGTCAGCGGGGAAGGGCACGTGGTCTGTGGCCGGTGCCGGAACTGCCTCGCCGGCCGGCGGCACCTGTGCGCGAACACGTCGAGCGTCGGGGTGGACCGGCCGGGGGCGTTCGCGGAGTACGTCGCGCTGCCCATGACGAACGTCTGGCATCACGACCCGGCGATCGACCGTGACGTGGCCGCGATCTTCGACCCCTTCGGCAACGCGGTGCACTCGGCGCTGACGTTCCCCGTCCTCGGAGAGGACGTGTTGATCACGGGTGCGGGGCCGATCGGGTTGATGGCGTGCGCGGTCGCGCAGCACGCCGGCGTGCGCTACGTGGTGGTGACCGACGTGAACCCCTTCCGGCTGGAGCTCGCGAAGCGGCTGGGGGCGACGCTCGCCGTCGACGTGCGTTCCACCCGTGTGGCCGACGTTCAGCGCGAGCTCGACATGAAGGAGGGCTTCGACGTCGGGCTGGAGATGAGCGGAGATCCGGACGCGCTGCACGAGATGGTCGCGAACATGTGCCACGGCGGGAAGATCGCGCTGCTCGGTCTGCCCGACGCCGACTTCGCGATCGACTGGAACGCGGTGATCCACGACCAGTTGACGATCACCGGCGTGTTCGGCCGGGAGATGTACGAGACCTGGTACATGATGACCGTGTTGCTGCAAGGCGGCCTCGACGTGTCGCCGGTGATCACCCACCGGTTCCATTACACCGCCTACGAGGAGGCGTTCGAGGCGGTGCGCTCGGGCAACGCGGGCAAGGTCCTGCTGTACTGGCAGGAGGAGCCGTGATCGGGGATCTGCGCGGCGAGCTCGACGCCGAGCTGGCCGCCATCCGCGAGGCCGGCACGTTCAAGACCGAGCGGGCCATCACCTCGGCGCAGGGCGCGCACATCACCATCGAGGGTCGCGACGGCGAGGTGATCAATCTCTGCGCGAACGACTACCTCGGGCTCGCGAACCACCCCGACGTCCTCGCCGCCGCACACGATGCGCTCGACCGCTGGGGGTTCGGTGTCGCGTCGGTGCGGTTCATCTGCGGCACGCTCGAGCTGCACACACAGCTGGAGGCCGCGCTCACCGCGTTCCTCGGAACCGAGGAGACGATCCTGTACCCGTCGTGCTTCGACGCCAACGGCGGGCTGTTCGAGACGCTCCTCACCGACGAGGACGCGGTGATCTCCGACGCGCTGAACCACGCGAGCATCATCGACGGCATCCGACTGTGCAAGGCGAAGCGGTTGCGCTACGCGAACGGCGACATGGACGAGCTCGAGCTCCGGCTGAAGGAGGCGGAGGGCTCGCGGCGGGTGCTGATCGCGACCGACGGCGTCTTCTCGATGGACGGCTACATCGCCGATCTGCCGGCGATCTGTGACCTGGCCGAGCGGTTCGGCGCGATGGTGATGGTCGACGACTCGCACGCCGTCGGGGTGCTCGGGGCGCACGGGCGCGGCTCGCCCGAGCACCACGGGGTGACCGAGCGGATCGACATCGTGACGGGGACGTTCGGCAAGGAGCTCGGGGGTGGGGGCGGCGGCTACACCAGCGGGCGCCGCGAGATCGTGCGGCTGCTTCGGCAGCGATCGCGCCCGTACCTGTTCTCGAACAGCATCACGCCGGTGGTCGCGGCCGGGTCGCTGCGGTCGCTGGAGCTGCTGACGGCATCGACCGAGCTGGTCGACCGGCTGCGTGCCAACACCCGGCTGTTCCGGTCGCTGATGGCCGACACCGGGGTCGAGGTGCGTGCGGGCGAAGGGCCGATCGTGCCGGTGATGATCGGCGACGAGCAGCGGTTGGCGCCGATCACCGCGGCCGCGTTCGCCGAGGGCCTGCACGTGGTCGGGTTCTCGTACCCGGTCGTGCCGCTCGGGACCGCTCGCATCCGCACCCAGGTCTCGGCCGCCCACAGCGAGGACGACCTGCGGTTCGCCGCGGATGTCTTCGCCCGCGTGGCCGGCGGCCGGGCGCCCGCGTAGGACGCCCGGCCGTCGGCGAGCGGTTCAGAAGTCGGTGCGCGCCTCCATCAGCTGCTGGTCGTGGCCGGTGCGGCCGAAGATCGTCGTGTCGTTGCGCAGATCGGTCCAGTACGAGCGGACCGTCGTGCCGGAGGCGGCGATCTCGGTGTAGTCACCGATGAACGTCGTGGGATACGGGAAGTTCGGGAAGATCTGCCCGCCCGTGAACCACCGGTTGTTCTTCGTCGGGTCCGAGAGCGCCCCGGAGACGTTCTGCGTCGACCAGCCGCTCGACGTCTGCAGCGACAGCGAGTACGCGAACCGGTGGTTCGCCGGGTCGAACGAGCGGTCGTTCATCCCGACCACCAAGCGTCCGTCGGACAGGAACACGACCGACGGGAACCACTGGTCGTTGCGCGGGTCCGCGCCGACGACGTCGGGTGTGGACCAATGCCGGCCCGCGTCCCAGGACTCCGACACCATCACGTCGGCGTTGGTCACGGTCTCGTACGGCTGCTGGTTCCTGCCCGCGTCCTTCGACGGGCTGTTGCGCATGTCCGTCCAGACCACCGCGAGGTGATCCGCGTTGGTGGGATCGGCCGCCATCGCGCCCTGGCCACCGAGCCGGAACTGGCTGTCTTGCAGGGTCTGGTCGCCGGCCCAGCTCACGGGGAAGTCAGCCTTGCCGTCCTGGACCGTCGAGACGAGCCACGGTCCTGCGACGAGGTGACCGGTCTGCGAGCTGACCTGCACGACCTCGGCCTGGTCGTCACCGTCGGGCGAATGCGGGTTCGTCGACATGAAGGTCACGAACGTCCGACCGTCTGCGGTGTGGACGGGCCAGGAATACTGCGAGTTGTTGCACGCGTCGGCCGGGCCGGGGCCCGACCCCTCGCAGAACGACGCGGCGCCGCTGATCTCGGTGGGCGTGGACCAGGTGTTGCCGCCGTCGTGCGTGATCGACGCGTAGATCGGCGACTGGATGACGGCGCCGTGCTTGCCGAGGAGGTAGCGCGTCCACGTGATGAGCGCGTTGCCGTGCCCCCACGCGGTGATCATGTCCTTGTCCTGCGACGGTCCGGGCGTCATCCATGACCCGGGACCGACGGCGACCACCGACGGCCGGGACCAATGCGACCCGCCGTCGTCGGAGTGTGAGACGAGGATGTCGGGGTTGCGGAACGCGGAGCCGCCGTTGGAGTAGCCGAAGCCAAGGGTGCCGAGGTAGGCGCGGCCGTCTGCATCGTAGGCGACGGCCGGATCCCCGGTCGCGCGGAACTGCTTGTACGGGACCGGATGCGTCACCCACGTGTGGCCGCCGTCCGTCGAGAGCATCGCGCGCGTGTACAGCGAGTTCCCGCCGTTGCCGCCGCCGGGGATGTCGGTGAACTGATAGTCGTTCGCCGCGCCGAGGACGCGGCTCGGTCCGTCGGGTCGATCGCGATCGACGTCTCGTTGTCGGGCGCGTTGCCTTCGCAGTCCGTCCGGTAGACGTTTCCTTGGTGCCAGGTCTGCGTGCAGATGGGGTTCGACGGATGGACGTACTGGCCCATCCCACCCTTGGCGAGGCTCTTCGTGCCCGCCGGCGCGAGCGCGTTCGCGGGGTTCCGCTCGGCGCGTGTGAGCGGCCGTGGCGCGTCCCCGGCGAACGCAGGCATCGCGAGCGCGACCGCGGCGAGGGCGACGAGAGAACGGACGAACCAGCGGACTCGCATCAGGGGGCTCCTCTCGAGGGTGAGGTCCGGGGCGATGCCGGTAAAGCCACCGTACCCCCAACCCGCGGATGCATGCACGCGCGCGCGGCCGGTGCGCTATCGAGCGTTGTCGTCCGGATCGACCGCGCCGAGGTCCGGGACCGGGCGCTTCGATGCCAGCCCTCGCGTGGCGACCCACACGATCGCGATGGCGGCGGTCAAGCCGACGGCGGAGCCGACGAACAGTTGCGACGGTCCGACATGCTGGTACACCCAGCCACCGATCACGCTGCCGAGGATCGGCGCGAGCGCCGCGGTGCACATCTGCGCGAGCGTCTGGCCGGTGTTGCGCAGCCGGTCCGGCACAAGCGTGCCGGTCATGACCACGACGCTCACGTACACGAGCCCGAAGCCGACGCCGACCGCGATGCGGATCGCGGTGACCGCCGCGGGGGCCGAGACGAGCGACCAGCCGAGCGACGCCGCGACGTAGACGGCGCCGCCCGCCGCGAACAGCCGCCGGGTGCCGAACCGGGTGATCAGGGAACCGCTCGACCGCATGAACGGGATCTCGACGAACGCCGACACGCCCGCGGCCACCCCGACGAGGAACGGGCCGCCGCCGCCGGACTCGATGCGAAGCGGCACGAAGTCCCACGCCGCGTGCTGGGCCGCGCCGAACAACAGGAGCCCGGCGAGATACAGCGGGAAGCGTGGGACATGCGTGAGCGCATCGCCGAACGACCCGAGCCGCGACGCCGCCTCGGCGGGCGCCGGCCGCACCTTCGGGAACCGACCGACGTAGACGGCGCAGGCGCCGAGCCCGAGGGCGTAGACCGGGATCATCCACTCGAGTCCGCTCCACTGGAAGAGCGCCCCGAGCGCGATCGCGCCGACGCCCCAGCCGACGCTCGCCCACAGCCGGTACCTGCCGTAGGTGTGGAGCCGCTCCCGCCCGAGCATCTGAACGGCGAGCGCGTCCGTGAGTGGCGTCACCGCCGACGTCGACGCCGACAACAGCGCGACCGCCGCCATCGTCGCGCCGAGGACCGATCCGGTGAGCGCGAGGATCAGCGTCGACACCGTCGCGGACATCAGCGCCCACTGCAGCGCCCGGGTCGTTCCGGCGCTGCGGTCGGCGGCGTGGCTCCAGAACGGCGCCGCGGCGATCGACGCGAGTGCGCTCGCGCCGAGCACGAGGCCGATCTGGGTGGGGGAGAACCCGCGGCCGTTCAGCCACAGGACGAAGAACGGGATGAAGCCCGAGGCGACGAACCACGCGAGCGCGTACAGCCTGCGCAGACGCAGGTCGACGAGCGCGGCGTCGGGCGCGGGCTCCATGACGCGCGGCATCGTAGGCGCCACGCGCGATGCGCGTTTGCGGACGCCGCCGGTAGGGTGCAGCGATGCGCTTCGGGTTCGGCCTGCTGACGTGCCAGCGCTTCCCCGGCGACCTCCGTAGCGACGTGGAGCTGTACGCCGACGCGCTCGACCTCGCGGTGTACGCCGAGGAGCTCGGATTCGATTCGGTGTGGACGTCGGAGCACCACTTCGTGGACGACGGGTACGCGCCGTCGTTGTTGCCGTTGTGCGCCGCCATCGCCGCTCGGACGAGCCGCGTCGAGATCGGCACCGGCCTGCTGTTGATCCCGCTGCACGACCCGATCCGGGTCGCGGAGGACGCCGTGACGGTCGACCTGATCTCGGGCGGCCGACTGATCCTCGGGCTCGGCCTCGGGTGGCGCGCCGAGGAGTTCGAGGGCTTCGGCGTGTCGCTCGCGGAACGAGCGCACCGGCTCGAGCGGGCCGTCGCGGTGTTGCGCGGTGCGTGGGCCGGCGAGCCGGTGGCGTCCGCGGGCACCGAGGTGATCGTCACACCGCGGCCGGCTCGGCAGGGTGGCCCGCCGATCTGGATCGGCGCGTGGGCGGAGCGAGCCGTTCGCCGCGCCGGCCGGATCGCCGACGGGTTCCTCGCCGGCGGCGACACGCCCGAGGCGTTCGGGGAACAGGTCCGCATGGCGCTCGACGAGCGGGACGGCCGCCCGTTCGCCGTCGGGCTGCACATGTCGACGTTCGCCTGGAACGGTCCGGACGCGTGGGACCTGGTTGCGCCGTCGCTGCGCTACATGTCGTGGAAATACGACGACATGGAAGCCGCACGGCTGCGCAGTGGCCCGTCCGCATCGCCGCCGCCGATGACGCCGGCAGACGCGTCGAGCCTGCGCCAGGAGATCGTGCTCGGATCCCCGCAGGAGGTGGCCGACCGCATCCGCGCGTACCAGGACGCCGCCGGCATCGAGGTGCACTTCGTCGCCGACCTGTACTGGCCGGGCATGGACGCGGCCATCCAGCGCGAGACGATGCGGATCTTCGCCGAGGACGTGGCGCCGCTCCTTCGCTGACCCCGGACGCGCCGACGCCCCCTCGCCGAAGGCGAGGGGGCGTCGGACCACCCGTTCAGCTGGAAGGCCGGGGTGTTCGGAACGTCTCTTCGTTAGTAGCGCCGTGCGCGCCTGCGCCACGGCCGCATCGGTCGCATCGGCCTGGCGGCTGCGCCGCCGGCCACCGCCCGGCGCCCCGGACGCCGGAACAACAAGAGCAAGAACAGCACCGCCGCAACGGCGATGATCACCCACACCCACGGTTGCATCGCTTCCTCCTTTGCCTCCAGCTGGTCGTACCCGGTGCTCGGCCGCCCCACACCTGAACCGTCAGGCGGCCTCGTTCGTCGACCGGACGGCGGGCAACAGACGTTCGCTCGCGAACCGGAAGAACGCGTCCTGGTCGGCGCCGACCTGATGGAGGAAGACGTGCGTGTAGCCGGCGCTCGACAGCTCGGAGATCTGCGACAGGTACGTGTCCACGTTCGTGCCCGTGAGGACCTTGCCGCGAAGGTCCTCGGGTTGGACGCCGCTTGCAGCCTGCTCGAAGTGCCGCGGCAGCGGGAGCTCGGCAGACAGCTCGCCGGGGATCGCGGGGTTCGGCCACTTCTCGTGCGTGGTGGCGAGCGCGCGATCTTCATCGTCTTCGACGTTGACCAGCATCTCCGCCAGGCGCGGCCCGTCGCCGCCTTCGTCGATGTAGGTGCGGAGCGCGTCGCGCGTGTCGCCGGCCACGATCAGGCCGTCGCCGAGCTGGGCCGCGAGCGACGCCGCCTCGGTGCCGCTCGCGGCGAGGTAGAGCGGGATCGGCTCGTTCGGCAGCGTGTACAGCCGGGCGGTGTCGACCGTGTAATAGCGGCCGTCGAACGTGGTCAGCTCGCCCGACCAGAGCTCGCGGAACACCTCGACGGCCTCGGCGAGCATCTCCCGGCGGACGGCCGCCGCGGGCCACGGGTCGCCGAAGATGTGCTCGTTCAGCCGCTCGCCGGTGCCGACGCCGAGGAAGAAGCGCCCCGGCAGCAGGCACGCGGCGGTCGCGGCGGCCTGCGCCACCAGCGCCGGATGCTGACGCACGGTCGGGCACGTGACCGCGGTGCCGATCGTGATCCGCTCCGTCGCGCTGGCGATCGCGCCGATCGAGGTCCACACGAACGGGCTTTCACCTTGCGCGTCGATCCACGGGTGGTAGTGATCGGAGATCGCGGCGAACTCGAACCCGGCGCTCTCGGCCCGTCGTGCGTCGTCGACCAGGCCGAGCGGATCCCGCTCCTCGCTGCACAGCTTGTAGCCGATCCGCATGGTGTGGCGTCTACCCAGCGTCGTCCGGCGGAAACGCCGCGTCAGACGGCCGCGGCCGCCTCGAGGACCTCGTCGACGGTGATCTCGAGGAGGCCGGGGTCGGGCTCGTCCGCGTGGGGGTCGCCCGTCGTGCCTTTCCAGAGCACGACGTGGCGGTCGCCGGGCGGCGGCCCCCAGCGGCTCGGCGGCGTGGGGCCGAACAACAGCACCGACGGCCGACCCAGCGCCGTCGCGAGGTGGCCGACGCCGGTGTCGCCCGCCAGCACGAGGCGCGCGCCGGCGACGACGCCGGCGAGCTCGACCACGTCGGTGCGTCCGGCGAGCACGTGATCCGGGGCGAGACCGGCCTCCTCGGCGACGAACAGTGCGATCGGTCGCTCCTCCTCATCACCGGTCAGCCACGGCGTGCGGCCATCGCGCACGAGGCCACGGACCACCTCCACCCACCGCCGCGGGGGCCAACGGCGCGCGCCGGCGCCGGCGCCGACGTGCACCACCACGCGGTCGGGGTCGGCCGGCAGCGGATCTGCAGGCGCAGGGATCGACAGGTCAGCGGCGTCGGTCTCGATCCCCGCCGAGGCCAGGAGCCGGCACCACCGTCCGACCTCGTGCTCGTCGGAGCGCCAGCGCGGGCCGCCGAACGAGGCCGGGATCGACGGATGGACGAACGCGAGGAGCGAGCCCGGCTTCGTCCGCAGCAGCCAGTCGTGACTCTCCGGGCCGCTGCCGTGCAGGTTGAGTGCGAGGAACGGCGCCGTCTCGGGGGCGTGGTCGTACAGGCTCGCGATGGTGGTGATCTCATCGGCGACGCCGAGCAGCCGTGCGAGCGGCGCCACGGCCCGCGACACGACCAGCTCGATCCGATCGTGCGGGAGCGCCACGCGAAGACCGCGGAGCGCCGGGACGCCCGTCAGCAGATCGCCGAGGCCGAGCGCCCGCAAGACGACGACCGACTGCTCACGAGGCCGCGGCATGGGATCGGTTGATCAGCTCGGTCGTCGACCGGCCGGCCTCGTAGGGAAGGATCACGACGCGTCCGCCCCACGCCGCGATCGCGCGGGCCTCGGGGATCTCCACGTCGCGGTAGTCGCCGCCCTTGACGAAGACGTCGGGCCGGACCTCGCACAGGGCACGCACCGGCGTGTCCTCGCCGAAGATGTGCACCTCGTCCACAGCGGCGAGCGCGCGCAGCAGCTCCGCACGCTCGGCGACCGGGACGAGCGGCCGGCCCGGCCCCTTCGTGCGGCGCACCGAAGCGTCGTCGTTGAGGAACACGACCAGCCGGTCGCCGAGGGCGCGCGCGGAGGTCAGCATCCGGATGTGTCCGGCGTGCAGCAGGTCGAAGCAGCCGCTCGTCGCGACCACCGTCGGGCGGCCGCCGACATCGCCGGCGTCTGCGGGACCGGGCCACCCGGACGCGTTGCGCGTCCATCCGTCATGGCCGTCGCGCACGAACGCCGTGGCCTCCTCGACCGCCATCTCGGTCGCGTCGATCACGCGCAGACCGGCCGCCAGCCCGAGGGTGAGCGTCGCGGCGAACCGATCGCCGGCGCCGCACGCGTCGGTGACCGGGCCCGGTCCGGCGCCCTGCACGAGCGAACGGTGCCCGTCTTCGACGACGAGCGCGCCGTCGCGGCCGAGCGTGATGCATTGGGCGGACGGGCGCCAGCGGTCGGCGAGCGCGGCGGCCGCCCTGCTCGCCGTGGCGACCGGGTCGCGCTCGGCGCCGGTGCCGGCCCACGCGACGGCTTCGTTGAGGTTCGGCGTGACGACCGCGCCGGGAACCGGCTCCGCGCCGATCCGGTGGGGGTCCCACACGAGCGGGCGCAGCGGGCGCGGACGGAGCAGGTCGTGGTCGATGGTGCGCGCCACCTCGCCGCCGTAGTCGCTGACGAGGATCGCGTCACGGCGATCGAGCTCCTCGAGCGCGGCGATCGGGAACGCGGCCGCGGTCGACGTGCGCACGCCGCGGTCCACGCGAAGCATCACGTGGTCTTCGGTGCGCACGCGGATCTTCTGCGGGACGGGCGACACGCGCCGTGCCGCGTGCACCGTGACGCCCATCGCGCGGAGCCGTTCGACGGCGAGGCGGTCGGTGTCGGCGTCGCTTGCCGCCGTCACGAGTGCGACGTCGGCGCCGGCGGCCGCCAGGGCGGCGGCGAGCCCCGCGCCGCCGGGACGGATGCGTTCCTCCGGCTGTTCGACGATCGGCACGGGGGCGTCGCCGGCGACGCGGCCGACATGGCCGACCACGTCGCGGTCGACGATCAGGTCCCCGACGACGGCGATCGACGTCACGCGGCGACCTCTTCGAGCACGGCGTCCCATCCGCGAAGGAAGCGGTCGAGCCCGAACCGCTCGAGCGCCGCGGCGCGCGCGGCCTTCCCGAGTTGGACGCAGCGCTCGGGATCGCGCAGGAGCTCGGCGGCCGCGTCGCGCAGCACGCGGACGTCGGTGTCGACGATCCCGGCGTCGGTGGGGACGGCGGTCGGGACGGCGGTCGCGGCCAGGGCGACGACCGGCATCCCGAGGTGCATCGCCTCGAGCAGGCTCAAACCGAGCGACGTCCATCTCGACAGGTGGAGGTAGACGCGGTGCGCGGTGAACGCCTCGTGCATCTGGTGTTGTGGGAGGTCCGCGCCGCCGAGCGCCTCGGTCCGCATGCCGTAGAGCGCGACGGGCAGGCGCTCGGAGAAGAACGGAAGGAGATCGGCGCCGACCGCGCGGCCGCGGCGCACCGGGTCGTTGATCGCGACGCAGGCCGACGCGTCGTCGCCGCGGTAGCGGTAGCCGGGATCGACGATCCCATGGTCGATCACGGTGACCGGGACGTCGCCGTTGTCCCAATAGATGGCGTTGAACGCCGTGACATGCACGAGACGGCAGCCGGGGATCTCGGTCGCGACGTGCGTGGCGCCGCCCGTCGGGTCCGGCGGCGTGTTGTGCTCGAGATAGATCACCGGCACGTCGAGCCCGGGACGCCGGGCGAGCCATGCCGACGCGAGGACGAGCTCGTGCGGCCGTTGGAGGATCACGACGTCGATCTGCTCGTCGCCTGCCTGGTCGGGTGTGACCTCGATCACCGATGCCGGCCAGTCCCACGTCTCGGCTCGTCCGAGGCCGTCGGGGCCTCGGTCGGGGAGCACGGGCACGAGGTACCGATGTGGGCCCTGGACGAACGACGTCGTCCAGCTCCCGTGGACGTGCCAGAGGAAGATGTTCATCGCGACGGTCCGAGCAGGTGGTCGATCGCCTCGCTCACGGTGGTGGCGCGCGCGGACGCGCGCGCCACCTCGCTGCCGAGGGTTCTGGCGTTGGGCACCAGGACGCCGCGCGCGCCTGCGGCGCGCGCGGCGTCCAGATCCGCTTGGGTGTCGCCGATCAACACGCAGGCCTCGGGCCGGACGCCGAGCGCCTCGGCGGCTTGGACGACCGCGCCGGGCGCCGGCTTGCGGCATCCGCATCCGTCGGCGTCGTCGTGCGGACAGACGACCCAGGCCCCCATCGGACCGAGCAGCTCCTCGACGCGGTCGTGCACACGTCGCAGCGCGTCCTCGTCGAGCACGCCGCGCGCGACGCCGCTCTGGTTGGTCACGACCGCCGTCGGGATGCGCAGGGCGCGAAGCCGCTCGAGCCCCGACGCGACGCCCGGCAGGACCTCGACCCGCGCGGGGTCGGCGTTGTCCGGCACGTCCGCGATCAACGTGCCGTCGCGATCGAACAGCACCGCGGCCGGCAACCGATCGCCCATCCACCGCGTCGCGCCACGCCACCGGAGCGCCCCACGCAGCCGGTGCCAGCACGCCGCGAACGGGATCGCGACGCTCGTCGCGAGCATCGCGCTCAGGTAGCGCGCGCCGCGCGGCCCGCGCAGGGTCCGCCGCACGACGAACTCGGCGGTCAATGCCGCCCAGACCGCGGAGGCCGCAACCGCGAGGCGCCGCCGGTTGGCCGCGGCGGCCCCGACGGCGACCGTCGCCGCGGCCACGGTGGCGGCGTGCACCGGCAGCCTGCCCATCGGCGCGCCCGCGCGCCGGCGCCAGGTCCGCCCGTGCACCGCGCGCATCAACGCGTCGTCTGCGTTCCCGGCCTGTTGCGGCAGGCTGATCCACGCCGACGCCGGCTGGACCGGGTGGGTGACGCAGCGGCGGCCGGGCCGCAGCTCCCACCCGGCGTCCAACACGCGGAGCGCGAGATCGGCGTCCTCGCGGTAGGCGCGCGGGAACCGTTCGTCGAAGCCGCCGGTGCGCTCGAGCGCGGCACGGCGATACGCCATGTCGGCGGTCGCCCACCGCGCGCCCGCGAGCCGCCCGACGGTCCGCTCCCGATCGCTCGCCCGCGCCGACATCGGCACGTCGACCCGCCCCTGCACGCCACCGACCTCGGGTCCGACCGCCTCCAGGTCCGCGACGAGCGCGTCGAACCAGCCGATCGGCGCGACGACGTCATCGTCGAGGAACGCGACCCACGGCGCGTCGCCGGCGCGCCAGCCGCGGTTCCGCGCCGCCGCGGGGCCCCGGCCGCCCGAGCGCCGAAGGCGCGCGCACGACGCGAACACCCCGAGGTCCGCCGGGCGGAGCCACAGCGTCGGCGCGTCGGCGGGCCGGTCGTCGACGATGGTGAGCGTGATCCGCCCCGGGTCGACCGACCAGCCGAGCGACGACAGCAGCACGTCGAGTGACGGGCGCCCGATCGTCGGGATCACGAGGTCGATGTCGACGCTCATGCCGCCGCCATGCGCCGAGCGGCGTTCCGCCTCGCCAGGTAGGGGCCGATCGCGAGCGCATCGACCGGCGTCGATCCGAAGAGCTCGAGCACGTCGCGCGGCGCGTCGACGATCGGCCGCCCGGCGGTGTTCAGGCTCGTGTTGATCAACACCGGCACGCCGGTGAGCCGCTCGAACGAGTCGAGCAGCGCGGCGACGAGCGGTTCCTCGTTGCGGTCAACGGTCTGGATCCGGGCGGTGCCGTCGACGTGCACCACCGCCGGGATCTGGCTCGCCCACGGCTCGCGGACGCGATGCGTGAACGTCATGTAGGGGCTCGGCAGCGGCCCGTCGAACAGGTCGGGGGCGCGCTCGAGCGTCACCATCGGCGCGAGCGGGCGGAACTGCTCGCGCCCCTTGACGTCGTTCAGCCGTTCGAGGTTGTCGCGCCGCCGAGGATCGGCGAGCAGGCTCCGATGCCCGAGCGCGCGGGGCCCGTACTCCGAGCGCCCCTGGAACCAGGCGACGACCTGGTTGTCGGCGAGCAGCTGCGCGACCTCCGCGGCCAGGTCGCCGGGCGCGTCGTGTGCGATGCGCGCCGTGGTCAGCGCGTCGCGAAGCTCGCCGTCGGTCCACCCTCGGCCGAGGGCGGCGCTTCGCATCGGCTCGATCTCGTCCCCGCGCTCCGCCGCGACGTACAGCGCCGCGCCCAGGGCCGTGCCGGCGTCGCCGGCGGCGGGCTGGATCCACACGTCGCGGAAGGGCCCCTCGCGCCACACGCGCGTGTTCGCGACGCAGTTCAAGCCCACCCCGCCGGCGATCGTCAGGGCCGGCGCACCGGTCGCCTCGTGGAGCCAACCGCCGAGCTCCAACAGCACCTCTTCCAGCCGCGCCTGGACGCTCGCGGCGAGGTCGGCGTGCTGGTCGCTCCAGTCGCCGTGCGCCCGTGGCGCGAAGTCCTCCCACGTCACCTCGCGCACGTGGAACCCGCCCGCGGTCGTGGTGATCGCCCGGCGCATCGCAGGCAGGAACCGCGGCTCCCCGTACGCCGCGAGGCCCATGACCTTGTACTCGTCCGAGGACCGATGGAACCCCAGGTGCTCGGTGAGGTCCTCATAGAGGAGCCCGAGCGAGTGCGGCAGGTCCTGCCGCACGAGCGGCCGGAACTGCGGGCCGTCGGCCGCGCCCCCGAGATAGGAGCTCCGCTCGCCGCGCCCGTCCAGGACCATCACGGCCGACGTCTGGTGCGGCGACGCGAGGTACGCCGACGCCGCGTGGGCGATGTGGTGGGGAACGAACCGGACGGCCGTGGGATCGAGACCGGGTAGCGCGGTCGCGAGGAACCACGGCGCACGACGCGCGTAGAGCGTGCGCAGACCCTCCCATTCGCTCGCCATGATGCTCGCGGTTGCCGGGGCGAGGTCGGCGTCGTAGCTGTACCCGACGACGTCGACGTCGCCCGGTTCGAGCCCCGCCTGCTCCAGACACCACCGTGCCGACTCGGCGGGCACCTCCCACGTCGAGAACGGCACCGGCTCCTTGCCGTGCTTGCGCCGCGAGAACCGTTCCTCTTCGGCGCACGCGACGATCTGCCCGTCCACGACCAGCGCCGCCGCGGGATCGTGGAACACCGCGTTGATCCCGAGGACGACGCTCATCCGCGTGCTTCCTGGACCAGACGCTCGCGCGCGGTCAGCTCGTGCACCGCGTCCACCACGGCGGCCGGCGGCACCTTGCCGAGGCAATCGTGGGTGACCGTGAGACAGACGCTGGACAGGCAGCCCGAACACGGCACGTCGTGGAACAACACGCGCGACGGCACCCGCCACGGGGTGTGCTCGAGGTTCGTGAGCGCGTACAGGTCGACGACCGGGGTCATCACCGCGGCCGCGAGATGCGCCGGTCCGGTGTTGTTCGTCACGACGGTCTCGGCGTGGGACAAGACCGCGACGAGCACCGGCAGGGCGAGCAGGCCGCAGAGGTCGACGGCGGGCCGGCGCATCGCCTCGAGCATCGCGCGCACCTCGGCGCGGTCGCCTGCGCCGCCCGTGACCAGGATCCGCCAGCCTTCACCGGCCAGCACGTCGGCGGCGGCGGCGAACGACGCCGGGTCGTAGCGCCGCGACGCCGCGCCGGCGCCGGGGTGGAACACCAGGCAGGGCTCGTGCTGATCGACGCCCGCGCGTTCGAGCACCTCGAGCGCCACGTCGAGCGATCCCGGCGGCGGCGCGAGGGCGAGCCGGTCGTCGTCGACCTGGCCGCCGAGCGCCGTCGCGAGCGCGAGCTGGCGAAGCACCTCGTGCATGTGCTCGCCGCGCTCGCGCGGGTCGGGGAGCCAATCGGTCACGATGCCGTACGGGTTCTCGCGGCTGTGCGCAGCGCGGAGCGGGAT
>Ga0136846_1222557_pt1 | contig 14600 bp, 5 predicted proteins | sample HopSoiMetagenom2_FD_96841 | JGI IMG/M metagenome (GOLD analysis project Ga0136846, IMG submission 96841) | Grasslands soil microbial communities from Hopland, California, USA - 2 Assembly 2016 (version 4) | ecosystem: Environmental > Terrestrial > Soil > Grasslands | place: USA: Hopland...
AGATCCGGCACCGCGTCACGGAGGGCTCGAACTGCGTCCTCATGTTCCCCGACGGGGGCGACCGCTACCTCGACACCATCTACTCCGACGCGTGGGTGCGCGAGAACTTCGGCGACGTCTCCCACCTGTGGAAGGACTGACAGGCCATGACCGTCACCCCGGGGGCCGCCGCCGGCGCGCATCCCCTCTCCACCGGGCAGGAAGCCCTCTGGCTCGCCCACCGCCTCGACCCGGACAGCTCCGCCTACAACGTCGTCCTGGCCGTACGGCTGCGCGGTGCCCTGCGCGTCGACGTCCTCCAGGAGGCGCTGACCGCGCTCGTGGCCCGCCACGAGCTGCTGCGCTCCCGCTTCCCCGGCACCGACGACGGGCCGGTGCGCCGCGTCGACGCGCCGGGATCCGTCCGCCTGGACGTCCGCGAGGTGCCCGGCACCGATGACGCCGAGCTCTTCCGGCTCGCCACCCTGGCCGGCGAGGAGCCCTTCCGTCTCACGGCGGGCGCCTTCCGCGCGGTCCTGCTGCGCCGGTCCGCCACCGACACGCTCCTCGTCACGGTCACCCACCACATCGTCAGCGACGCCACGTCCCAGTGGCTGCTGATGCGCGACCTGTTCACCGAGTACGGGGCCCGTACGGAAGAGCCGGCAGCCGAACGGGGACCGGGGGCCGAGCGAGGGTCGTTGGCCGTGTCGGCATCGGCGCGCGAGTCCGATCCGGCGCACCGGCCCGGTCCGTTGGCCGGGTCCGTATCGTCCCGTGAGCCGGGTCCGGCGCGTACGCCCGGTCCGGTGGCCGCGTCGGCGCTCGCACGGCGGTCCGGCCGAGCGCTCCGGCCCCGTCCGGAGGTCGGCTGGGACGAACAGGTGCGCGCGGAGCGGGACTTCCTCGGCTCGGTGCGCGGTGCGCGGGCAGGTGCCTACTGGCGGGAGGCGTGTGCGGGCCTTCGGGCCGCCGTACTGCCCCTCGACCGGCCGCGTCCGCCGCACCGCACGCTCCGTGGTGCCACCCATGAGGTCGGCTGGCATCCGGACACCGCACGGCGGCTGCGGGAGGCCGCCGCAGGGCGTGGGCTGACGCCGTTCGCCTGGTTGCTCGGCACCTTCCAGGCCGCTCTGCACCGCTCCGGCTGCGGTGACGGCTTTCTCATCGGGTGTCCGGCCACGACTCGGTTCACCCCGGACACCCGGCAGGCCGTCGGCTACTACGTCAACGCCCTGCCGATCGCGGCCCGGTTCACTCCCGTGACGACCCTGCTGGACACGATCGGGTCCGCGCAGGACCAGCTGCGCCGGGGCCTGGCCCACGCCCGGTACCCGGTCGAACTCCTGGGCGGCGGACCGCTGTTCCGCATCTCCTGCACCCTGGTCGTCGCCGACCGGCTGCCCGTCGAGGGCCTGTACGAGGGTCCGGTGCCACTCGGCGGTCTGCGAGCCGAACTGGTCGACGTACCGCAGCAGGAGGGCCAGCTCGACCTGACCGTGGAGATCCTCCAGGACTCCCGGGGCTTCAAGGCGGTCCTGCGCTATCGGACCGACCTCTTCGACGCCGCCACCGTCGAACGATTCGGCGAGACGTGGCGGCGTCTGCTGGACGTCTCCCTGGACGCTCCGGACACCGCCGTGTCCGATGTCGGCCTCGTCGCCCACGACGACCTGGCGTTTTTGCTGGCGCTCGGATCGGGGGCGGCATGAGCACGAGCCTGCGTCAGCAACTCCCCGACGGTCCCGCCGTCTCGTGCACCAACGGCCCGGCCGCCGTGGCGATGTGGCGCGAGATGCTGCCGCCCGGCGCCTACCACCGGGCGGCCGGACGACTGCGGCCCGGTGACACCCTGGTCGACATCGGCGCCAACATCGGCCTGATGTCGGTGTACTGCGCCCGCACCCGGCCCGGGGTCCGCGTCCTGGCCGCCGAACCCGCGCCCGCGCTGTACGCCTGTCTGGAGCACAACCTCGCCGAGCACGCGGCCTCCGGCTGGCAGGCCGAGTGCGTGGCCGTCGCCGACCGTCCGGGACTGCTGAAGTTCACCTACTACCCCGAGGCACCCGGCAACTCCGGTCTGCACGCCGACCCGGACGCCGACGACGAGATCACCCTGACCTTCCTGCGCAACAGCGGCGTCGACCCCGAGGACGCGGCCGAACTGGTCGAGGGGCTGCACGAGGGCGTCGACCTGACCGTGCCCGCCGTCACCGTCTCCGAGCTGCTGCGCCGGCACGCCGTCGAACGGGTCGACCTGCTCAAGGTGGACGTGGAGCGCGCCGAGCTGGAGGTGCTGCGCGGCGTCGAGGAGGAGCACTGGCCCCTCGTCGGCGCGGTGGTCGCCGAGGTGCACGACGAGGACGGCCGGCTGGCCGCCGTACGGGATCTGCTGACGGCGCGCGGGTTCGTCGTGGACGTGCGGCAGGACCCGCTGCTCGCGGACACCGTGCTGTACGACGTCGAGGCCCTCCGGGCCGTATAGGGCGCATATAGCGGCCGAACCCACCATCGCTGCATCACCGAAAGGCTCCGCAGAGAGGGAACCCCATGCTGATCCTCCGACGCACCGACGTGACGGACGTCCTGTCCGGCCGGGAGACGGAGATCATCGACCTCGTCGCCGACACCTACCGGCTGCACGACGAGGGCCGCACGTCCCTGCCGCACTCGACGTTCCTGCGTTTCCCCGAGGAGCACCACGCCCGCGACCGGATCATCGGGCTGCCCGCCTACCGGGGCGGCCGGCGGCCGGTCGCGGGAATGAAGTGGATCGCCTCCTTCCCCGGCAACGTGGCCGCCGGCACCGAGCGGGCCAGCGCCGCCATCGTCCTCAACTCCCTCGACCACGGGCGCCCGGTGGCCCTCGTCGAGGGCGCGGTGGTCTCCGCCAAGCGGACGGCGGCGAGCGCCGCCCTGGCCGCCGCGGAGCTCACCGCCGCCCGCCCGCCGGCCTCCGTGCTGCTGGTCGGCTGCGGGGTCATCAACCTGGAGATCCTGCGCTTCCTCGCGACCGCCCTGTCCGGGCTCACCGAGGCCGCCCTGTACGACACCGACCCGGCGCGCGCCGAGGAGTTCACCGCCCGCTGCCAGGAGGCCGCGCCCGCGGTGAAGGCCCACGCGGTCGCCGACCTCGCCGCCGCGCTCGGTGAGCACCGGCTCGTCTCGCTGGCCACCACGGCCGCGGCCCCGCACCTGGACCTCGCCGCCTGCGGCCCCGACACCACCGTCCTGCACGTCTCCCTGCGCGACCTGACCGCCGAGACGATCCTCGGCGCGGTCAACGTCGTCGACGACACCGACCACGTGTGCCGAGAGCGCACCTCCCTCGACCTCGCCCAGGAGATCGCGGGCGACCGGGGTTTCGTCGCCGCCGAGATCGGCGCCCTGCTGCGCGGTCGCGTGACGCTGGAGCGCACGCCCGAACGCCCCGTCGTGTACTCGCCGTTCGGACTCGGAGTGCTGGACATCGCACTCGCCGAGTACGTGCGCGAGGAGGCCGGACGTCGCGGGCTCGGAGTCCGCGTCGACGACTTCCTGCCGGCCTGAGAGCCGTCGCCCCCTCTTTTCTCCGCACCGACACCGACCATCCGTATGCCTGAAGGAGCAGTCATGACCGCCGAGCAGCAGACCGAAGGCCCCCGTCAGCGCGTGGTGTTCAACGACGAGGAGCAGTACTCGCTGTGGCCCGTCGCGCGGGAGCTGCCCGCCGGCTGGCACGCCGAGGGCACCGAGGGCTCCCGGGAGGAGTGCCTGGCCCGGATCGCCGAGGTGTGGACCGACATGCGTCCGCTGAGCCTGCGCCGCCGCATGCACGAGTCCTCCGCGGCCTGAGTCGCGCCGCCCTCCACCCAGGTCTGTGACAGGAGTTGCCGTGAACGCCGAACTGCTTCCGGAACGCTTCGCCGAGCAGGCGTTCCGCACGCCCCACGCCGTCGCCGTCGTCGACGGGGAGCGGGCGGTGACGTACGAGGAGCTGGACCGCGCGTCCGCTCGCATGGCCCGCCTCCTCGGGGACCTGGGCGCGGGGCCCGAGACGCTCGTCGGGGTGAGCCTGCCCCGCGGCGTCGGCCTGGTGGTCGCGCTGCTGGGGGTGTGGCGGGCGGGCGCCGGCTATGTGCCGCTCGACCCGGCCCAGCCCACGGCCCGGCTGACCTCGCTGATCCGTGAGGCCGGGACCGGACTGGTGCTCGCGGGCCCTGAGCTGGAGCACCCGGTGGCCGAGGCGGGTGCCCGCCGCGTCGACCCCGCCGCCGCGGAGGCGGAACTCCCGGACTCCGCACGTCCGTTGCCCGCCGCCGACCCGGACGGTGTCGCGTACGCCATCTTCACCTCGGGCTCGACGGGCAAACCCAAGGCCGTCGCCGTGACCCACGCGGGCATCGCCAACCGGGTCGGCTGGACGGTCGGGCGGCATGGGCTGGGCGCCGGTGACCGGGTGCTCCAGAAGACCACCATCGGGTTCGACGCGGCCGGCTGGGAGATCTTCGCGCCGCTGGTCGGCGGCGGCACGGTGGTACTCGCCCCGGCCGGTGCCGAGCGCGACCCGGCCGGGCTGCTGCGGGCCGTCGCAGAGCAGGGCATCACGGTCCTCCAGGTCGTGCCCTCGGTGCTGCGGCTGCTGGTGGAGGAGGGCGACTGGAGCGGCTGCGGCTCGCTCCGGCTGCTGTTCTCGGCCGGGGAGGCCCTGCACGCCGAACTCGTCGCACGGGTACGGGAACTGGCGGGCGCGGAGCTGGAGGTGTGGAACACCTACGGCCCCACCGAATGCTCCATCGACGTCACCGCCTTCGCCGCCGACCCCGCCGTGACCAGCGGCCCGGTCCCGATCGGGCGTCCCCTGCCCGGCCTGAAGGCGCTCGTCCTCGACCCGTCGGGCACGCCCGTGCCGGTCGGCGTCCCCGGCGAGCTGTACGTCGGCGGCGTCGGCGTCGCCCGCGGGTACGCGGGCCGGCCCGGACTGACCGCCGAGCGGTTCGTGCCCGACCCGTACGAGTCCGGGGCCCGGCTCTACCGCACCGGGGACCAGGTGCGCTGGCGGGCCGACCGCACGCTGGAGTACCTCGGCCGCCTGGACCACCAGGTCAAGGTGAACGGCGTCCGCATCGAGCCCGGTGAGATCGAGGCCGCCCTCGCCGCGCACCCCTCGGTCACCGGGGCCGTCGTGGTGCCGTACGAGAGCGAGGACGGCGGCAAGCGGCTCGCGGCGCACCTGACGACCGACGGTCCCGCTCCCGGCTCCGCCGAGCTGCGGGTCTTTCTCGCCGAGCGGCTGCCCGAGAGCCATGTGCCGTCCTTCTTCCACGTCCTGGACGCCTTCCCGCTGCTGGCGAGCGGCAAGGCGGACCGGGCCGCGCTGCCCACGCCGGCCGAGCTCGCCGCCGCCTCGCGGACCGGGTTCGTCGCTCCGCGTGACGCGGCGGAGGAGCTCGTCGCCGGGGTCTGGGCGGAGCTTCTGGGCCGCGAACAGGTGGGCGCCCTGGACGACTTCTTCGCGCTCGGCGGCACCTCGCTGCAACTGACCCGGCTGGCCGCCCGGTTGCGCGCGGCCTCCGGCGAGAAGATCTCCCTGCGGGGGCTGTTCGGCGCGACGACGGTGGAGGCGCAGGCCCGACTGCTCGGAACGGTCCCGGCGGCCGCCGCCGAATCCGCGCTTCGCCCCACCTCCCGTACCGGCCCCCTCCCCCTCTCCTCCGGCCAGCGCCGCCTGTGGTTCCTGGACCGGATGCACCCCGGCAGCCCCGAATGGGTCGCCCCCCTCTTCCTGCGACTGCCCGCCGGGCTCGACCCGGCCGACGTGACCGCCGCCCTGGATGCGCTGGCCGCCCGGCACGAGCCGCTGCGCACCCGGTATCCCGCCGAGGGCGGTGAGCTGCGGCAGGTGATCGACGCGCCGGGAACCGCCGAGGTCGGGCTGCGGGTCGCGGACGCCGGCCGGGACGAGGTGTCCGCGCTGTTCGCCGAGCAGTTCGCCCAGGGGTTCGACCTCGCCGAAGGGCCGCTCTGGCGGGCGCTGCTGGTGCGGCTGCCCGGCGAGGACCACCTGCTGCTGCTGACCCTGCACCACATCACCTGCGACGGCTGGTCGACGGTCGTCCTGGAGCGGGAGCTGCGCGAGCTGTGCGCGGCCCGCTCGGAAGGCCGCGCACCCGAACTGCCCGCACCGGAGCTCCAGTACGCCGACTACGGGGCCTGGCAGCACGCCCGGCTCACCGAGGAGTTCGTCCAGTCGGAGCTCACGCACTGGCGGGCCTACCTCGACGGCGTCGAGCCGGTGGAGCTGCCCGTCGACCGGCCCCGCCCGGCGGTCCGCGACCCGCGCGGAGGTGTCGTACCGCTGCGGGTACCGGAGCGGACCGCGGCCGCCCTGACCGAGCTGGGCCGAAGGCACGGAGCCACGCCGTTCATGACGCTGCTGACCGCCTACGCCACCCTCGTCGCCCGTTACAGCGGCCGCTGGGACGTGCCGGTCGGCACCCCGGTGGCGGGCCGCACCCGGCCCGAGACCGAGCACATGGTCGGCTTCTTCCTCAACTCCCTGGTCGTGCGCTGCGGTCTGACCCCCGACCTCGGCTTCGCCGACGCCCTGGTCAGGGTCAGGGACGCGGCCCGCGCCGCCTTCGTCCACCAGGAACTGCCCTTCGAGCGGCTGGTCGACGAGCTCCAGCCGGAGCGCGACCTCTCCCGCACCCCGCTCTACCAGGTCGCCTTCGACCTGCACAGCGAGGGCGTGACCAGTGTCGTCACCGAGGACGCGGACCTGGCCGCGTTCACCAAGGCCTGGCAGGTCGCCAAGACCGACCTGTCGCTGTTCATGCGGCAGACCCCGGGCGGCGCCCTGGACGGTGTCCTGGAGTACGCCACCTCGCTGTTCGACCGGAGCACCGCCGAACGCATGGCCGGCCACTTCCTCACCCTGCTCGACCAGGTCGCCGCCCGCCCGCAGACCCCGCTCGGCGCCCTCGACCTGCTCGGCGAGCAGGAGCGCCGGCAGCTCCTCGACGGCTGGAACGACACCGCCTGGGAACCCGACGAGCGCACCGTCCTCGAACGCTTCGAGGAACAGGCCCGCACCCACCCCGACCGCACCGCCCTCGCCTTCGGCGAACGGACCGTCTCCTACGGTGAGCTGGACACCGCCGCCAACCGTCTCGCCCAGCAGCTGCGCACCCTGTGCGTGGGCGCCGAGCGCCGGGTCGCCGTCCTGCTCGACCGCGGCCCCGAACTGGTCACCGCCCTGCTCGCGGTGTGGAAGGCTGGCGGCGCCTATGTGCCGGTCGACCCGTCCTACCCGGCGGAGCGCGTCGCCGCGATGTGCCGGGCGGCCGGGGTGCGCACGGCGGTCACCTCGTCGGCGTACGAGCAGCGGTTCACCGGGCTCAAGGGCCCGCGGGTGCTGCGGCTCGACACCGACGCCGCCGAGATCGCCGCACGGCCCGCAGCCGCGCCCGCGCGGGACCGGGACCCGGACCGGCTCGCGTACGTGATCTTCACCTCCGGCTCGACCGGTGTCCCCAAGGGGGTCGAGGTCACCCAGCGGGGCCTCGCCAACCATGTGGCGTGGGCCGCGCGGGACCTGGCCGGGCGGGACTACGGCGGTGCCGCGCTGTTCTCCTCGGTCGCCTTCGACCTGGTCGTCCCCAATCTGTGGGCGCCCCTGGTCACCGGCCAGCGGCTGTTCCTGCTGCCGCAGGACACGGACATGTCGGAGCTCGGCAAGCGACTGTCGGAGGCGGCCCCGTTCAGCTTCCTCAAGCTGACCCCGGGCCATCTCGACATCCTGGCCCACCAGTTGTCCCCGGCCCAGGCGGGCTCGCTGGCCCCGCTCACCGTGGTGGCGGGCGAGCCGTTCACCCGGGCGGCGCTGGAGCGCTGGCGGGAGCTCGCCCCCGACATGCTGCTCCTCAACGAGTACGGCCCGACCGAGGCCTCCGTCGGTACGTCGGTCTTCCCGGTGCCGCAGGACGAGGCCGAACCGGTGCCCGACGTCCTGCCCATCGGCCGCCCGCTGCCCGGCATGACCATGTACGTCCTCGACCCGGCCCTCGACCCGGTCCCGATCGGTGTCGCGGGCGAGCTGTACGTCGGCGGGACGGGCGTGGCCCGCGGGTACGCCGGCCGGCCCGAGCTCACGGGCGAGCGGTTCGTGCCCGATCCGTACGGCGGTGCTCCGGGCGCCCGTCTCTACCGCACCGGGGACCTGGTGCGCCGGCTGCCGGACGGGAAAGTGGCCTTCCTCGGCCGGCTCGACGACCAGGTCAAGATCCGCGGCTACCGCATCGAACCCGGCGAGATCCGTGCCGTGGTGGAGGAGCACCCCGAGATCCGGGAGGCCGTGGTGGTCGTCCACCGCCCCGAGGGCGGCGAACCGGCCCTGGCCTGCTACGCAGTCCCGGCCGCGCCCGGCGCCGAACTGCCCGACCTCGCCGCGCATCTCGCGGACCGGCTGCCCGAGTACATGATCCCCGCGACCTTCACCGCGCTGGACGCGGTCCCGGTCAACGCGAACGGCAAGGTCGACCGGCGGGCCCTGCCCGAACCGGGCCGCCGCGAGGACGGCCCCGCGCATGTGGCGCCGACCGGGCCCGTGGAGGAACGGATCGCCGAGCTCTGGACCGAACTGCTCGGCGTACAGGCCTCCGCGCACGACAACTTCTTCCACATCGGCGGCAACTCGATCCTCGCGATCCGGCTCATCTCCCGCGTCCAGCAGGAGTTCGGCATCGACTTCGCCGTCCGCACGGTCTTCGAGGGCCCGACGATCGCCCAGCTGGCGGCGACGGTCACGGACCGCGTCACGGCCGAGGTGGCGGCGCTCTCCGACACGGAGCTGCTGCACGAGACCGGGGTGGCCTCCGCGACCGGCCCCGACACCGCGCCGCACTCCGTCGCCACCGTCCGCCCCCACACCGCATCGCACACCGAGGAGCAGCAGGTATGAGCACCGGGGAAATGGAGAGGCCCGTCGTGGCGGGCGGCGACGGCGGCTCGGGAACCGAGGCCGACGCACTGCGCGCCGAGCTGCTGCGGCGCCGTCTCGCGGGCCGCGGTGCCGCCGCCCCGCGCCGCACCGAGATACCCCGCGCCGACCGCACGGCCGCGCTGCCGCTGTCGTACGGGCAGCAGCAGATGTGGTTCCTCAGCAGGCTGGAGCCGGACAGCCCGGAGTACCTGGTGCCGCTGGTGCTGCGGCTGCGCGGCGCCCTGGACACCGAGGCGCTGGAGCGGGCCTGGCAGGGCGTCGTCGACCGGCACGAGATCCTGCGCACCCGCTACGAGCTGGCCGGCGACGAGCCCGTGCAGATCGTCGACCCGCCGCGCCCGCTGCGCCTGACGCACGCCACGGCCGCCGACGACGCCGAGGTGCGGGCCCTCGTCGAGGCCGACCTCGCCCGGACCTTCGACCTCGGCCGTGACTGGCCCGTGCGCGGCCGGCTCGTCCGCGTGAGCGACGACGAGCACGTCCTCGCGGTCGTCTTCCACCACATCGCCTGCGACGCCTGGTCCACCCAGGTCTTCGGCCAGGAGCTCAGCGAGCTGTACACGGGCACCGCCCCGGCCCCGCTCGCCGTGCAGTACGCCGACTACGCGTCCTGGCAGCGCACGACGATGACCGAGGAGGTCGTCACCCGTCATCTCGACCACTGGAAGGCCGCGCTGGCCGGCCTGCCGCCGCTTGAGCTGCCCGCCGACCGGCCCCGCCCGCCGGTGCGCGACGGCGTCGGCGACGCGGTTGCCTTCGAGGTGCCCGACCACCTCGCCGCCCGCCTGCGGAAGCTCGCCGCCGACCGGGACAGCACGCTGTTCATGCTGTTCCTGGCCGCTTACCAGACCCTGCTGTCCCGCCACACCGGCCGCACCGACATCGCGGTGGGCACCGTGGTCTCCGGACGTGGTCGCCCCGAGCTCCAGCAGCTCATCGGCTACGGCATCAACAGCCTGGTGATGCGCGGCGACCTCAGCGGCGACCCGTCCTTCACCGGCCTGCTGGCCCGCACCCGCGCCACGGTCCTGGACGCCTACGACCACCAGGACGTGGCCTTCGCCCAGGTCGTCGAGGCCCTCGCCCCCGAACGCGACCTCTCCCGCACCCCCCTGTTCCAGGTGGCCTTCACCCTGCACGGCGACCGGGGAGCCGCCTTCGACCTGCCCGGCGTGCGGGCGGAGCCCTTCGCCGGTACGGGCCGGGTCGCCAAGTTCGACCTCGACCTCCAGGTCCGCGAGGGCGCCGACGGCACGCTCGGCGGCCGACTGGAGTACGCGACAGCCCTGTTCGACCGTACGACGATCGAGCGTCTCGCCGGTCACCTGGTCCGGCTGCTGCACGCGATCGCCGACGCCCCCGAGGCCCCGCTGTCCGCCCTGGAGATCCTGAGCGAGCAGGAGCGGGCCGTGCTGCTCGGCCCGCCCCGGGAGCAGAGCCCGGTGACCCGGCGCGTGCACGAGCTGTTCGAGGAGCAGGCCGCCCGCACCCCGCACCGCACGGCCCTGACCTTCGAGGGCACCCACCTCACCTACGCCGAGCTCGACGCCCGTGCCAACCGCGTCGCGCACGCCCTGATCGCCAAGGGCGTCGGCCCGGAGACCCTGGTGGGCCTGAGCCTGGAGCGCGGCATCGAGCTGATCCCCGCTCTCCTCGGCATCCTCAAGTCCGGTGCCGGCTACCTCCCGCTGGACCCGGCCAACCCGGCCGACCGCCTCGCGTACATCGTCGAGGACGCCCGGGTCCCGGTGGTCGTCACCACCTCGGACCACGCCCACCTCTTCGACGTGGACCTGCTGCTCCTGGACCGGGACCCGCTGGACGGTCTGCCCGACACGAACCCCGGCGTCCCGGGCAGTCCCGAGAACCTGATCTACACGATCTACACCTCCGGCTCCACCGGCCGCCCCAAGGGCGTCGCCCTCACCCACGCCAACGTCGCCCGCCTCCTCGAGCGCGGCCACGAGCACTACGCCTTCGCCGAGACCGACGTGTGGCCGCTGTTCCACAGCTACGCCTTCGACGTCTCGGTGTGGGAGATGTGGGGCGCGCTGCTGTTCGGCGGCCGGCTGGTCGTCGTACCGCAGGCGGTGACGCGGTCGCCGGAGGACTTCCTGGACCTGCTGGTCCGGGAGCAGGTCACCGTCCTCAACCAGACGCCGACCGCGTTCCGTTCCCTCGTGGACACCGACGCCGAGCTGTCCCTGCGCGCGGTCGTCTTCGCGGGCGAGAAGCTGGAGGTCTCCGAACTGCGGCCGTTCGCCGACCGCTTCGGCCTGGACCGGGTGGCCCTGGTCAACATGTACGGGATCACCGAGACCACCGTCCACACCACCTACCACCGCATCACCGCGGCGGACCTCGACCCGCGGGCCGGCAACCCTGTCGGTCACCCGCTGGCCGACCTCCGCGTCTACCTGCTGGACGCCGACGCCCGCCCGGTCCCGGTCGGGGTGCCCGGCGAGATGTACGTGGCGGGGCCCGGTGTCGCCCGCGGCTACCTCAACCGGCCGCGGCTGACCGCCGAGCGGTTCGTCCCGGACCCGTACGGCCCGCCCGGCTCCCGGCTCTACCGGAGCGGCGACCTGGCGCGCCGGCTGCCCGACGGCAGCCTGGAGTTCCTCGGCCGCATCGACGACCAGGTCAAGATCCGTGGCTTCCGCATCGAACTCGGTGAGATCGAGACCGCACTCGCCATCCACCCGCACGTCCGGGACGCGGTCGTCCTGGTCCGCGAGGACACCCCCGGCGACAGACGCCTGGTCGCGTGGGTGACCCCGGCCGGGGACACCGCGCCCGAGCCCGGCGAGCTCCGCTCCCACCTGGCCGCCCGGCTGCCCGAGTACATGGTCCCGGCCGCCTTCGTCGTCCTGGACGCGCTGCCGCTGACCACCAACGGCAAGCTCGACAAGCGTGCCCTGCCCGCGCCCGGCCAGGATGCTCTGGGCGGCGCAACCTTCGTCGCCCCGCGCACGGTCGCCGAGGAGCGCGTCGCCGCGGTGTGGGCGGAGGTGCTGGGCCTCGACCGGGTCGGTGTGGACGACGGGTTCTTCGAACTGGGCGGCCACTCCATCCGCGCGGTCACCCTGGTGGGACGGCTGCGCGCGATCGGCTACGACCTCGCCGTACGGGACGTCTTCGAGCACCGCACGGTCGCCCGGATCGCCGAACTGGTCACCGGGCGCCCGGCCCCGGCCGACGCCGACCGCACGGTCGAGCCGTACGCCCTGATCGGCGCCGAGGACCGGGCGAAGCTCCCGGCCGACGGCCTGACCGACGCCTACCCGCTGTCCCAGGTGCAGCTCGGCATGGTCGTCGAGATGCTCACCGACGACGGCAAGCACCCGTACCACAACGTCACCTCCTTCCGGATCCGCGACGAGCGCCCCTTCTCCCTGGACTCGCTGCGGGCGGCCGCCGCGAGGGTCGTCGCCCGGCACGAGGTCCTGCGCACCTCCTTCGACCTCACCACCTACTCGGTCCCGCTCCAACTGGTGCACGACAGCGCCGAGATGCCGGTCGGCGCCCGTGACCTCTCCCACCTCGGTCAGGACGAACTCCTCGCCGCTCTCAGGGAGTTCACCGAACAGGAACGCGCCCAGCTGTTCGACCTGGCCACCCCGCCGCTGCTGCGGCTGTACGCGCACACCGCCGGCGACGGCAGCTGGTGGATCACCAACACCGAGTGCCACGCGATTCTCGACGGCTGGAGCCACCACTCGCTGCTGATGGAGGTGCTCCAGGAGTACGACCGTCTGGTCGACGGCGTCGACGCCGTGGCGCCGGAGCGTCCGGCGGTGCGCTTCGCCGACTTCGTCGCCGCCGAACTGGAGGTCCTCGACTCCGGGGACTCCCGGGCCTACTGGCAGTCCGTCGTCGACGGATACGCCCGTCTGACCGTGCCCGCCCCCTGGCGCGGTGCCCCGGACGACACCGGCGCCCCCTACCGCGTCCCGGTCCCCTTCCACGACCTGGAGGACCGCCTGCGCGCCCTGGCCGCCAGAGCCGGAGCCTCCCTCAAGAGCGTGCTGCACGCGGCCCACCTCAAGACGCTCGGCATGCTCACCGAGGAGGACCGCTTCTTCTCCGGCCTGGTCTGCAACGCCCGCCCCGAGGTCCTGGGCGCCGACCGCGTCCACGGCATGCACCTCAACACGCTGCCGTTCGCCCACGACCGTACGGCGGCCGGCACCTGGCGCGAGCTGGTGGCCTCCGTGTTCGCCCGCGAGGTAGAGCTGTGGCCGCACCGCACCTATCCGATGCCGGTCATCCAGCGTGAACTCGCCGACGGCGAACGGCTGATCGACATGCGGTTCAGCTACCACGACTTCGACCAGGTCGACCGCGCCCAGGTCGACTACCTGGCCAGCATCGACGACAGCCCCACCGAGTTCCCGCTCGGTGTCTCCGCCCGCGTCGGCCACCTCGTTCTGACCGCCTCCCCGCGCGCCCTGAGCCGCACCGGCACGGACCGCCTCGCGCAGATGCTGCGCCAGGTCCTTCAGGCCATGGCCGCCGATCCGGAGGGCGACGCCCGCGCCACGTTCCTCCCGGAGGGCGAGCGTGAGCGCCAGCTCGGCGAGTGGAACGACACCGCCCACGAGGCCGAGACCGCCTCCGTCCTCCGGCTCTTCGAGGCACAGGCGGCGCGCACTCCGCGGGCGACGGCGGTCCGGCACGCCGGCGGCTCGCTGTCGTACGGCGAACTCGACCAGCGAGCCAACCAGTTGGCGCACGTCCTGCGCGAGCGGGGCGTCACGGCCGAGTCCCGTGTCCTCGTCCAGCTGGACCGCGGTCCCGACCTGCTGACCGCGCTGCTCGCGGTGTGGAAGGCGGGCGGCGCCTATGTGCCGGTGGACCCGTCCTACCCGGCCGCCCGGGTGGCCGCGATGCGCGAGGCGTCCGCCGCGGTCACCACGCTCACCGGACTGCCGGACCTCACGGGGTTGCCGGTGGTGGCTCCCGCCCGCCGGGACGACCTGGACACGCTGGCCTACGTCATCTTCACCTCGGGCTCGACCGGCGTTCCCAAGGGCGTCGAGGTGTCGCACCGGGGTCTGGTCAACCATGTCGCCTGGGCGGCCCGTGAGCTGGCCTCCCGAGGCACCGGCGGCGCCCCGCTGTTCTCCTCGGTCGCCTTCGACCTCGTCGTCCCCAACCTGTGGGCGCCGCTGGTCACCGGCCAGGCGGTCCACACGGTCGGCCAGGACGTCGACATGGCCGACCTGGGCGAACACCTCGCCGCCGCGGGCCCGTTCAGCTTCGTCAAGCTGACGCCGGGGCACCTGGACGTGCTGGCCCAGCAGCTCACCGCCGAGCAGGCGGCCGCACTGGCGCCGGTCCTGGTGGTGGCGGGCGAGGCCTTCACCCGGGCCACCCTGGAACGCTGGCGGGCCCTCGCCCCCGAGACACGCCTGATCAACGAGTACGGCCCCACGGAGGCGTCGGTCGGATCGACCGTGTTCCCGGTCCCGGACGCCTCCGACCTCGACGTCCTGCCGATCGGGTGTCCGCTGCCGAACATGCGGGTGTATGTCCTGGACTCGTCGATGCGGCCGGTGCCGGTGGGGGTGGCCGGGGAGCTGTATGTCGGCGGGACGGGTGTGGCTCGTGGGTACGCGGGCCGGCCGGATCTGAC
>Ga0136846_1224731_pt1 | contig 14600 bp, 12 predicted proteins | sample HopSoiMetagenom2_FD_96841 | JGI IMG/M metagenome (GOLD analysis project Ga0136846, IMG submission 96841) | Grasslands soil microbial communities from Hopland, California, USA - 2 Assembly 2016 (version 4) | ecosystem: Environmental > Terrestrial > Soil > Grasslands | place: USA: Hopland...
ACGCTCGGCGTCATCACGTCCGTCTGGCTGCGCCTGACGCCCGCGCCGGAAGCCGCATGGCCGGTCGTCGCCTTCTTCGACGGCGTACGCGCCGGGTGCGCCGCGATCGAGCGCATCGTCGGCAGCGGCTTTCCCGTTGCTGCGATCGAGTATCTCGACGGCGAGACGATGCGGTACGCCGGCGCCGGGTTCCCGACGGAGATCCCGGCCGGCTCGTTCTGCGTCCTCACCGAGGCCGACGGGTCGCACGACGAGGCCGCGCGCATTCGCGTCGAGGTCGCCGAGCTCCTCGCCGAGGACGCTACTGCGCTGCACGCGCCGGAGGTCGCGTCGGAGATCGCCGCCCTGTGGCGGTGGCGTGAGAGCGTGACCCTCCGCGTCGCCGCACAACGCGGCGGGAAGGTCAGCGAGGACATCGCCGTCCCGCTCGACCGGTTGGCAGAAGCGATCGAGGAGTCGATCGAGATCGGACGACGCCACGACCTTCCGGCGGCGTCGTGGGGACACGCCGGCGACGGCAACCTCCACACGACATACCTGCTCACACCGGACGACGAGGAGGAGCGCGCTCGCGCCGCGCGTGCGTCGGACGAGCTGTTCGAGCTGGCGCTCCGGCTGGGCGGGACGATCTCCGGCGAGCACGGCGTCGGTCTCCTCAAGTCGCCTTGGCTCGCGCGCCGGCTCGGGCCGCGCGCCGCCGAGCTGCACACGGCAATCAAGCACGCATTCGACCCGCAGAACCTCCTCAACCCGGGCAAGAAAACAGCGACACACCTCTGATGCGGAAACTGCTCGTCGCCAATCGCGGTGAGATCGCGCTCCGCGTCTTCCGCGCGTGCCACGAGCTCGGAATCGCCACGGTCGCCGTCGTTGCACCGGACGACAACGGGGCGCTGCACGCGCGCTCGGCCGACGAGGCGGTCGAGATCGCCGGTTACCTCCATTCCGAGGAACACGTTCGCGCGGCCGAGGCCACCGGCGCCGATGCGATCCATCCTGGGTACGGCTTCCTGGCCGAGAACGCAAACTTCGCCGAAGCGGTCCAGGCAGCCGAGCTCACATGGGTCGGCCCGCCTCCGGCGGCGCTCCGAGCGGGCGGCGACAAGCTCGAGGCGAAGCGTCTCGCGCAGGAGGCGAACGTCCCGGTCGTCCCGACGGGCGACGCGCAGGAGCTCGGGTTCCCGCTCGTCGTCAAGGCGGCTGCGGGCGGAGGCGGGCGTGGGATGCGCGTCGTCCGCGCCGCCGCGGACCTCGACGACGCGCTGGACGCCGCGCGGCGCGAAGCGCGGACGGCCTTCGGCGACGACCGCGTGTTCTGCGAGCGGTACGTCGAGCGGCCGCGTCACGTCGAGATCCAGATCCTCGGGGACGCGCACGGCACGGTCGTCGCGCTGGGGGAGCGCGAATGCTCCGTCCAGCGCCGTCACCAGAAGGTGCTCGAGGAGTCACCGTCGCCGGCGGTCGACGAGCCGCTCCGCCGCGCAATGAGCGACGCGGCGCTTCGCTTCGCCCAGGCGATCGCCTACGAAAGCGCGGGGACGGCGGAGTTCATGCTCGACGGGCGCGACTTCTACTTCCTCGAGCTGAACGGGCGGATCCAGGTCGAGCATCCGGTGACGGAGCTCGTCACGGGCGTCGACCTCGTCGCGGCGCAGCTGCGCATCGCGCAAGGCGAGCACGCGCCCGCCGCCGCCGAGCCGCGAGGGCACGCGGTGGAGGTGCGGCTCTATGCAGAGGATCCGCGGACGTTCCTTCCGCAGACCGGACGAATCACGCGCCTTCGCCTCCCGAGCAGCATCCGCGTCGACGCCGGTGTCGCCGAGGGCGACGAGATCGGGATCGCGTACGACCCGATGATCGCGAAGCTGATCGCCTCCGGCGAGACGCGCGAGGAGGCGCTCCGGCGTCTGCGCGCAGCGCTCGACGAGACGGTGGTCGACGGCGTCACGACGAACCTGCCGTTCCTCCGCTGGCTCGTCGCGCACCCGGCGCTCCGTGCAGGCGCAACGACGACCGCGTTTTTGACCGAGCATCCACCGCTCTCACGCCCGCCCCTCCGACTGCCGGATGGACCTTGGCGGGGGTCGTTCCGGCTGAACCTGCCGGCGGCTGCGCCGTCGCCGGCGCCGGATGTCGACGCCGCGGCGAGCGGCGGTCAGGACGGCGCCGGCGAGCAGAGCAGCGTCACGGCACCGATGCCCGGCACCGTGATCAAGGTGCTCGTCGCCGCCGGCGAGACGGTGCAGCCGCGTCAGCCGCTCGTCGTGCTCGAGGCGATGAAGATGGAGACGCCCCTGACGTCGCCGTACGAGGCGGTCGTCCGGGCCGTCAACGTCGCCGAAGGGGACCGCGTCGCGGGCGGCGCGGTCCTCGTCGAGCTCGAGGAGTAGCGTCCGCTAGTCGGTCGCCGGCGCGGGCACCGATCCGGCCGCGCGCGCAAAGTTCGCGGCGATCGCGCCGACGGCGACGAACGTCACGACGAGCGCGCCCCAGAACCACCCCGGCTGGCCGGTCGGCTTCACAACCATGTTCCAGATCACCGCGAGCAAGACGACGAGCTCGCAGCGCGAGATCATGTTGATCCGCCGGATCCGCGCTCCCGCCGCGGGCGAGTCGTGCCCCTCGGTCTCGATCAGGTGTCCGATGCGACCCGCCTCCGGCCCGAGGAACCCTGCTCCGACGGCAAACGAGAGCGCGAGGACGATCAGTGCGAAGACGATCCAGTTCTGGCCCCACGACCAGTGGCCGTTGATCATCAGCCCGATCGAGGCGAGGAAGAGGACGACCGTCGCGGGCACGAACACCCGCATGCCGACGATCTCGGTGTCCTTCGCGAACTCGGCCTGCCGCCGCCCGTCGCGCGTCGCGAGCACGCGCAGTGCGTAGGCCTGGATCATCGCGGCGCCGCCGACCCAGATGACGGCGGCCGTCACGTGGATCCACTTGAAGAACGTGTACCAGGTCATGTGCGCGATCGTCGAGGTCGAGGAGTAGCCCCGCCTACGCTGCGGGCTCCCTGACTGCCGCCAGCTCCTCGCGCGGCGTGCGCCTGAGCCAGAGCGCGACGGCGGCGCCGACGGCATACCCGCCGACGACCGCGGCGACGGAACCGCCGACGCCGGGCTTCTGGGTCATGTTCCAGACGATCCCGAAGACGACGCCGAGGTTCGCGAACTCAGTGACCCACAACCCTGGATGACGCGTCATCCGCCGCGCCTCCGGTCCGAGCGGGCCGGGCCCGTTTGCGTGCAACGCCCGTTCGAGCTCCTTGCCGGTCCGTCCCCCGACGAGCGGCCCCTGGAGCGACACCAGCACCAGGCCCGCGAGCGACACGTAGATCCACCCCGTTCCCCACGTCCAGACGTCCGCCGTCATGTACGCGCCCGTGCCGAAGAGGCCGAGGATCGCAATCGGAAACGCCCGCTCGGTCTTGCCGGCGACGGCGCCCCACGGAACTGCGTCGGCGAGCGTTTGCGCGGCACGGAGTTGGAAGAGGCAGACGAGCAGGACGGACCCGGCGCCGACCCCGACGAACAGCGCGAGCAGGTGGATGTAGAGAACGACGTGGTAGGTGTCCAAGAAGCCTCCTTCGAGCGTCTACGCGTTCACCGGCACGCTAGGGAAGGCGCGCGCAAGTTTCAACGGCTGTCACGCCGCGATTGAAGCGCAGCGGACGGACGGCAGGTGATCGAGCTTCAGAAGAGCTTCTGAAGCTTCATCGCGGCACCCATGTCGCCTTTGACCTTCAGCTTGCCGGTCATGTACGCGCTCGTCGGGTTCTGCTCGCCGCTCGCGATCTTGTCGAACGTCTCCTCGGAGGTCGAGATGACCGCGTCCGCGTCCTCCCCACCCTGGCTGACGGTCACGCGGCCGTCCTTGACGTCCACCGTCCACTTCCCCGCCCCCTCGATGTCGAAGAGGTAGGAGTGGTTCATCCCCGCCGTCTTGGCCGGGTCGACGCGGGCTTCGAGCGTGTCGAAGAACTCCCGGGCGTTCATGCGCGAGAGCCTAACTGGGTGCTGAGGCGTCGGCGCCGGGAAGCACTACGCCGCGCGGGAGTCGTGCGGCGCGCCCGGAAGGTACCGCTCGATCAGCGCATGCGACAGCTGCCATTGCTTGCGCGCAAGCTGGATCCGGTTGCGCTCCAGCTTGCCGGGCGCAGCGTTCCGATCGCGGAGCCGCTGGCGATCGGCAGTGAGCTCGCCGATCTCGCGCATGAGCATCTCGACCGTCGCGCGCTTCGCGCCGCGACGAAAGCGCGAGGGAACGACAGGCCGCAGAACCGTCGATTGCATTTCAGTGGTCATCATCGGCAATGTGACGCGGAGAGTTGAGCAGGGTTAGGCCGATTTCGTAAATACACCGTAAAACCCTGCTCGGATAGCATCGCCCCCCGATGGACCAGGTGAAAGTCGAGGTCGCACTGCCGGGTCGGATCGAGCCGGACGTGCTCGCTTTTCCGGTCCGCGAGGACGCGAACGGCGGATTCGTCGACGGCGCGGCGATCCTCGACGAACGACTGAACGGCCGATTGCGCCGGCTCGCCGACAGCGGTGAGCTCCGCGGCGAGCTCGGCCGGACGCTGGTGCTGCACACCGACGGCGACGTGAACGCGCACCGGATCGCGACCGCAGGAATCGGCAGGATCGAGGCCGTCGACGCGGACGCGTTGCGCACCGCCGCGGCCGCGGTCGCGCGCGCGACGCGCGAGGTCGGCGGCACCGTTGCGTGGATGCTCGACGACTCGCTCCCGCTCGACTCCGGCGACCAGGCGCGCGCGGTCGTCGAAGGCCTTGTCCTCGGGTCCTACCGGCCCGGTCGCTGGAAGACGAACGAGCGCGCGCGACGTCCCATCGAACGGATCGTTCTCTGCGCAGGCGCCGAGCAGGGTCTCGCCGAAGCGGCGGAACGTGCGGCCCGTGTCGCCGGCTGGGTCAACTGGGCGCGCGACCTCGCCAACTCGCCGCCGAACGAACTGACCCCCGAGGCTCTCGCCGCGCGCGCGGCCGAAACCGGCGTCGCGGCGCTGACCGCCGAGTCGCTCGACCCGGCGCAGATCGACGAGCTCGGAATGGGCGCCCTCGCGGCGGTCGGCCGTGCGAGCGCGAACGGGCCCCGCCTGATCGTCCTGCGCTACGAGCCCCCGGAGCCCGCACGCGCCGAGCTGACGCTCGGGCTCGTCGGCAAGGCGATCACGTTCGACGCGGGCGGAATCTCGCTCAAGCCCGCGCTGAACATGCAGGACATGAAGGGCGACATGGCCGGTGGCGCCGGCGTGCTCGCGGGAACCGCCGCCGTCGCCGACCTCGGCCTGCCGATCCGGATCGTCGCCGTCGTCGCCGCGGCCGAGAATCTCGTCAGCGGCGACTCGTTCCGCCCGGGCGACATTCTGCGCGCCGCGAACGGGAAGACGATCGAGATCACCAACACCGACGCGGAGGGCCGCCTCGTCCTGGCCGATGCGTTGTGGTACGCGCGGCGCGAAGGCGCGACGCACCTGCTCGACCTCGCGACGCTGACCGGCGCGATGGAGCTTGCGCTCGGAGACCTCTACGCCGGAATGTTCGCGAACGACAATGCGTGGCGCGACGAGATCCTCCGTGCTGCAGAGCGCAGCGGCGACCACGCGTGGCCTTTCCCGCTCCATCCTCGCTACCGACGCTACGTCGACTCGACGTACGCGGACCTGAAGAACTCGTCCGATCTCAAGCAGGCGTCGCCCGCGCTCGCGGCGGAGTTCCTGCGCGAGTTCGCCGGTGAGGGCCCGTGGGCGCACATCGACATGGCGGGGCCCGGCTTCCTCGAGCGCTCGCGCGGCGACTACCTGACGCAGCGCGGCGGCACCGGCTACGGCGTCCGCCTGATCGTCGAGCTTGCGACACAGCTGAGCGCTTGAACTTCGATCTAGGTCAGGAGCACGAGCTCGTTCGCTCGACCGTCCGCGAGTTCGCCGAGCAGCGGGTCGCGCCGGTCGCCGCGGAGCTCGATCGGGAGTCGCGTTTCCCGTACGACCTCGTCGCGGAGCTCGGCGAGCTCGGTCTGATGGGGATGACGATTCCGGAGGACTACGGCGGCGCGGGCACCGACACGTTGTCGTACGCGATTGCGGTGGAGGAGCTGACGCGCATCGACTCGTCGGTTGCGATCACCGTCGCGGCGCATCACTCGCTCGGGACGCTGCCGATCTACTACTTCGGGAACGAGGAGCAGAAGCGGCAGTGGCTTCCGGATCTGGCGGCGGGCAAGCGGCTCGCCGCGTTCGGCCTCACGGAGCCCGGCGCCGGGTCCGATGCGGGCTCCACGCGGACGACCGCGGAGCTGCGTGACGGCGACTGGGTCGTCAACGGCTCGAAGATCTTCATCACGAACGCCGGGACGGACATTTCCGCCTGCGTGACGATCACGGCGCGGACCGGCGACGGCGAGATCTCCAACCTCGTCGTGCCGAACGGGACTCCGGGCTACGACGTCTCGCAACCGATGCACAAGATGGGCTGGCACGCGTCCGACACGCGCGAGCTGTCGTTCAAGGACTGCGCCGTCCCGGAGGCGAGCCTCCTCGGGCCGCGCGGCCAGGGGTTCCACCAGTTCCTGGAGATCCTGGACGGCGGCCGGATCTCGGTCGCGGCGATGGGCGTCGGGCTCGCGCAGGGGGCCTATGACCTCGCGTACGCGTACGCGAAGGAGCGTCAGCAGTTCGGCAAGCCGATCTCGAAGTTCCAGGCGGTGCAGTTCAAGCTCGCGGACACCGCGACCGAGATCGAGGCGGGGCGGGCCCTCGTCTATCGAGCCGCGTGGTTGAAGGATCAAGGCCGGCCCTTCGGGCTCGCGGCGGCGCAGGCGAAGCTCTATACCGGCGAGCTGTCGAACCGCGCGGTCAACTGGGCACTGCAGATCCACGGGGGCTACGGGTACATGGAGGAGTACGCGATCTCGCGGCTGTTCCGCGACCAGAAGATCCTCGAGATCGGCGAGGGAACGAACGAAGTGCAGCGGATGGTGATCGCCAAGCACCTCGGGCTGTAGCCCTCGTCGTTCGCACGTGATGGCAGGTCGAGGTCGGACGGCCGCGGGGCGGGCTCAGCAGCGCGGCGGGAAGATGCGGCGCGGCGCGTCGAACCCCATGTAGACGTGGTGCATGAAGTGCGCTGCCGCCGTCATCGTCAACGACCGCGGCCGGAGCGTCCGGCGGTCGAAGCGGACGGTGAACCACGCCGGGATCTTCGGGTTGAGCCAGGACACGATGTCGACGTCCGCGGTGCGCGCGACGAGGTGTGCGTTGCGGGTCGGTCCCTCCCACGCCGGCTCCGGCTGCGGCAGCCGCGTCGTCGTCGACGGCGTGCAGCCGTCCCAGCGGCGTGCGCCGATCACGACCGCGGACGCGCCGCCGTGGATCCGATACGCCAGCCGGTCCGGCGTCTCGAGCGTGAACGTCGAGACGATCCGGTTCGTCGGGCTCGATGCGAGCCGCTCCACGTAGCGCACGCTTCGGAGTGCCCGGAACGTGCGCGTCGCGCGCGCGACGAGCGCATCGGCGCGCGGCGCGCGCGGCGTGACGCGGAACCGCAGCCGCATGCCCGACACGTCGACCGGGATGACCGCTTGTGGCGACGCATCGGTCTCGTAGCACCCGGCGCCGCAGGCGGCGGTCGGCGCGCCGAAGATCGTGACGCGCAGCCCGCTCGCGCCGATGCCGTCCGGGCCGAGCACGCTCACGCGGACGCGATGCGGCTCGGCCGCGAGCCCGACGGCGAAGTCCCCCGCTTCCTGCGCAGTGACGAACGCGTTCCGCGGCGGTAACGGCGGCGGGGCCGGAGCCGACGCAGTGCGCGTGGCGGCCGCAGCATGCGCATAGTCGCGTCCGGGCCGCGCGGCGGTCAGGATCGCGACGGCGACGACCAGCATCCCCAACAGGACGAGCTCGCCGCTCACGTTCCGCCGAAGCGCGCGCGCGTCTCCGCGCGGGACGAGGCGGTAGCGGTTGAGCCATCCGACGCCCGCAAGCAGGGCGAGGAGCGCGGTCTTGATGATCAGAAGGCGCCCGTAGCCCGTCGTCCACAGCTGGGAGACGCTTCGCAGCTCCGCGAGCGCCCGGATGACGCCCGTGATCGACAGCACCGCAACGGCCGTCAGCGCGACGGCCGAAAATCGACGGAGGACGTCGCCGAGCGCGACGCCGGCGCGAAGCGCGAATGCGAGCTGGACGAGGCCGCCCGTCCAGACGGCTGCGGCCGCCAGATGCAAGAGGTCGACGCCGACTTCGATTCGCGGCCTGCCTGCGTCGAGCGCGTGGCCGGCGACCGACGGAATCGGCAGCAACGCGAGACCGCACAGCCACACGACCGGCGCGATCCGCGGGACGGCGAGCGAGATCGCGGCGGCCGAAGCGCCGAGCCCGGCGATCAGCGCGGCGACGGCGTACGCGATTCCGAACCGCGACGACAACGTGCCCTCGTGCGGCAGCAGCGCACTCGCTCCGAGGAAGACGGCCACGAAGGCGGGGAACGACAGCAGCGGGCGGCCGACGCCGGCAGCCAAACGGAACAGCGCCCCGCCGGCGGCGACGAGCAGGCCCGCGAAAAAGAGCCAGCGCGAGACGACGTCCCGGCCCGTCGGCCCATTCTGTGCGGACAACGACGGCGTCGGCGGCGAGCGCCCCGCTCCGACGGCGAACGAGATGACGCCGCTCTCGGTGTGACCGTCGTCGGCGACGACACGCCAGAGCACGGTGTAGTCGCCGTCGTCGAGCGGCGCGAGCGGGACAACGAGCGTCTTGCCGCCGACCACGCGTGGCCGGCCGCCGAGCACCGACTCCGCCCCGTTCCTGACGGCCCGGATCCCTGACGCGATGCGGACGGGGTCGTCGAAGACGAAGCGCGCCTGCCGCGGCCCCCTCGCGAGGACGGCGCCGTTCTCGGGGACGCTCCGGACGAGCGTGGCGTGCGCAAGCGCACGGCCGGGGAACACCAGGAAAGCGGCAGCCGCGAGGAGCCCCGCGATCCGTCGTGTCGTCATCGCTTCAAGAAAGGTAGCCAGAGCCGCTGGTAGCTTCCGCGCGATGGTGTTCCGCCAGTTCGTCGACGACGATCTCGGCTGCGCCTCCTATTTGATCGGCGACGCAGGGGCAGGCGAGGCAGTCGTTGTCGACCCCGCGTACGCGATCGGGCAGTACCTCGAGGCCGCCGCGGCCGACGGCGTCCGGATCGTCCGGGTGCTCGAGACACACACCCACGCCGACCATGTATCGGGACACGGCCGACTCGCGCTCGAGCACGGCGTCCCCGTCTCCGTGCATCCGCTCGCGGACCCGGAGTACCCGTTCGACGCGCTCGCCGACGGCGGCGAGCTCCGCGTCGGCAGCGTGCCGATCCGCGTCGTCCACACTCCGGGGCACCGTCCGGAGCACTGTGCCTTCGTCGTCGACGAGCGCCTCGTCCTCACGGGTGACTCCCTGTTCGTCGGCGACGCGGCGCGGCCCGACCTGGCGATCGATGCGCGTGAAGGCGCCGAGGGGCTCTTCCACTCGCTGCAGCGACTGACGCGTTTGCCGGACGCGTACGAGGTGTATCCCGGACACGTCGCCGGGTCGCTGTGCGGCGCAGCGATGCGACCCGACCACTCCTCGACGATCGGCGTCGAGAAGCGGACGAACGCCGCGCTCACGCACGGCGATCTCGACGCGTTCATCGGCGTGTCCGCATCGGTGTCGACGCCGCGGCCGCCGACGACCGCGCGGGTCGTCGCGTTGAATCGCGGCCCGTTCGTCGGCGCTCCGACGGACCTGCGCGAGCTTCCCGAACCGGGCGGCGCGACCGTCCTCGACGTGCGATCGGCCGACGACCACGCTGCAGGGCACGTTGCGGGCTCCATCAACGTGCCGGTCGACGGGTCGTCGTTCGCGACGCGCGCGGGATTCGTCCTCGAGCCGGACGAGCGCATCGTCATCCACGCCGGCGATCGCGAGCAAGCGGAGCGCGCGGCCCGCGGTCTGCAGGCGATCGGCTTCCTCGAGCTCGCCGGTTACGTGACCGACGTCGCCGCGGCGCGCGAGCGAACGCAACCGGTCGAGCTCATCGATCTCGAGCGGCTCCTCGGCGAAAGAGCCGTGACCGTTCTGGACGTGCGTGAGAAGGACGAGCGGGACGGCGGCTACATCCCCGGAAGCGTGCACATGCCGTTTCGCTTGCTCAGGGCGTGCGGCGCAGACTGCGTCGAGGACGGCAAGCCGGTCGTGACGATCTGCGAGTCGGGGGCGCGCGCCGGAATCGCGGCAAGCGTGCTCGCGGCGGCGGGCGTCGACGCACGACCCGTCCTGCACGGCGGCATCGGCGACTGGCAGGGGCATACGGTCGAGTTCCGCCGCTGCGGTAGCAGCGGCTAGACCTGGAGACCGCTCGTCGCGGCAGAGACCGCGCGGCTAGCGGACACGTTCGACCGCGTACCCCCACCCCTCGACGGTCGCGACGACCTCGTCGCAGTGGTCCGGGTCACGCGTGATCAAGGTCAGCTCCACCTCGGTCTCGCCGATCGGGATCTCGACGCCCTCGCGGTGATGCTCGACCGACATCACGTTCACGCGTGCGCCGCCGAGCAGCGCCAGGAGCTTCGCGAGCTCGCCAGGTCGGTCCGGGACACGCGTCCGCAGTACGAGATAGCGGCCCGCCTGCGTCAGGCCGTGCCGCATCACCGTGATCAACAACGTCGGGTCGATGTTCCCACCGGACAGGACGATCGCGACCGGGCCGCGCCCGCTGCCGATACGACCGCCGAGAAGCGCCGCGACGCCGACCGCCCCTGCACCTTCGACGACGAGCTTCGCCCGCTCGAGCAGGAGCACGATCGCCTCGCTGATCTCCTCGTCGGTCACGGCGACGACGTCGTCGCAGACCGACTGGAGAATGCGCGACGTCAGCTCCCCGGGCGCCTTCACCGCGATCCCGTCCGCGATCGTGAAGCCCGGCCCGTCGGGCAGCGTCCCGGATGCCTGGACACCGACGACGCGGACGCCCGGGCGAACCGCTTTGACGGCGAGCGCGGTCCCGGCGCACAAGCCGCCGCCGCCAATCGGCACGACGACCGTCTCGACGTCGCCGGCCTGCTCGATCAGCTCGAGCCCGATCGTGCCCTGGCCCGCGATCACCGTCTCGTCCTCGAACGCGTGCACGAACGTCGCGCCTGCATCGGCGGCGTACTCCCGCGCAGCCTCTAGCGACTCCTCGAAGTGCGAGCCGACGAACCGGACGTCCGCGCCGTAGTTCCGCGCCGCGTCGACCTTCGTCATCGGCGCATCCTCGGGGACGAAGATCGTCGCCCCGGCGCCGAGCTCGCGCGCGGCCCACGCGACCGCCTGCCCGTGGTTGCCGGCGCTTGCCGCGACGACGCCGCGCGCGCGCTCGTCGTCGCTCAGGGTCGACAGCTTGTTGACCGCGCCGCGCACCTTGAACGCGCCGGTGCGCTGGAGGTTCTCCGCCTTGAGATAGACCTCGCGCCCGGAGAAGCGCGAGAACGTCTCCGACCCGTAGATCGGCGTCTCGCGCGCGTGCTCCGCAATGCGGGTGCGCGCGGCCTCGATGTCAGCGAGAGTTGGTCCCGTCCGCGTCGCCAAGCTTGAACACCTTCTCCATGATCTCGCGCACGGCGGAAAGCGGATCGAGCTCCCGCCGTTGCACCTCGTCGAGCAGCCGACGAAGCTCCGGGTCGTCCTCGACGGCGCGCTCGAGATGTCGTTTCGCCCTCCCCGATGCGACCGCGAAGACCTCGCCGGCGAGGTTCTTCCGGCGCCGTTCCTCCAGCAGCCCGTCCGACTCGAGGAACCCGCGATGGTCGGAGATCTTCTCCCACAACGCGTCCACGTTCTCACCGCGCGTCGCCTCGGTCAGCACGATCGGCGGCCGCCACGCACGCTCGCGGTCGAGCGAGAGGATCGACCGGACCTCGTTCAGCATCGTCTTCGCCGCGGGATGGTCCATCTTGTTGATCGCGATCACATCGGGAATCTCCATGATTCCCGCCTTCAACGCCTGAACGCTGTCGCCGGACCCCGGCATCAGGACGAGCACGATCGTGTCGGCGATCCCGATCACCTCGACCTCGCTCTGCCCGGCGCCGACCGTCTCGAGGAAGACGAGCTCCTTGCCGGCGGCATCGAGCACGAGGAGCGCCTGGAGCGTCGCTTCCGCAAGGCCGCCGAGATGCCCGCGCGTGCCCATCGACCGGATGAACACGCCCGGGTCGAGGAAGTGGTCGGCCAGTCGGATGCGGTCGCCGAGCAGCGCACCCTGTGAGAACGGCGACGACGGGTCGACGGAGATGACACCGACGCTCCGCCCCTCCTCGCGGACGTGGCGCACGAGCGCCGAGATCAGCGACGACTTCCCGACCCCGGGCGGGCCGGTGACACCAATCGCGTACGCGCGGCCCGTGTCGGGATAGAGGTCGTGCACGACCTCGTACGCGAGCGCGTCGCCGTTCTCGACGAGCGAGATCGCACGCGCCAGCGCGCGCTTGTCGCCGGAGCGAACACCGGCGCCGAGCGTTTCGCGCGTCCATTCGCGCCGCGTCGCCATCAGAGCGCCGGCTCGAGCTCCGGCTCGGCGGCACGCTGCGGAACGCCACGCGCGAGCACGTACGCGAACACGCCGGCGGCCGCGAGCACAAGTGCACTCCCGCCCCACACCCACCGGGCGCCGTATGCGTCGTTGAAGACGCCGCCGAGGAGGAAGCCGATCCCGAACGCGGCGTAGTTCACCGCCATGATCACCGTGAATGCCCGGCCGCGCAGCTCGTCGGGCGCGCCGCGCTGCACGAGCAGGGAGTTGCAGAGGACCGCCGCACCGTCTCCGATCCCTCCGAGCAGACAGCATGCCGCTGCGACCCAGACGTTCGGCGCCACCGCGGCAAGGCCGAAGGCGAGTGCGAGCAGCGCGATGCCTCCGCCGTAGACGACTGCGATCGGACGCACCTCGACCCAGCGGCCGCCGGCGAGGCTGCCGATCGCGAGCCCGACGCCCGTTGCGCCGTACATCAGGCCGTAGCCGAAGTCACCGCCGTTGAGCGAGTCCTTGGCGAGAAACACTTCCGTTGCGTTGATCGCCGCGATCGCCAGCATCGCGAGCGTCCAAGCGAGCAGGACGGTGCGCAGCGGCGCGCTCCGGGCAACGAATGCGATCCCGTCGCGCAGGTCGCGAAGGTGACCGTGCGTCGCCGCAACGACGGCCTGCAGCTTGTTCGCGGGAATCCGCACGAGGAGCGCCGCCGACAGCACGAACGATGCGGCGTTGATCCAGTAGGCCGGATGCGGTCCCAGCGCAGCGACGAGGACGCCCCCGATGACCGGGCCCGCGGCCCACGCGATGTTGTCGCCGGTCTGCAGCACGGCATTCGCCGCCGGGAGATCGTCGGGCTCGACGAGGTTCGGCAGTCCTGCGTACGCGGCCGGCCGGAAGAACCCCGTCGCGACCCCTGCGACCGTCGCAAGAGCAACGATCGCACCGGCACTGTCCACGAAGGCGAGCGCCACGAACACGAGCGCTCGCACCAGGTCGGCGGCGATCATCGTGCCACGCCGCGACAGCCGGTCGAGCAGCGGTCCGCACAGCAGCCCGACGGCGACTGCCGGCAGGAACTGCGCGATGAAGAGGACGCTGACCCACGCGCCCGAGTCCGTCCGGTCCTTGACGTCGACGACGAGCGCGATCGTCGCGAGCAGCGTCCCGAGCGTGGAGCCGATCGTCGCCAGGAACAGCAGCCGGAAACCGGGCGACCGGCCGACGACCCCGAGTTGGCGGCGCAGCGCATCCACGCCGCGCAAGTCTGTCAGGACGCCCCCGCCGCCGTCTTGACGCGCTCGAGCGCCGCGTCGAGGAACGCGTGCTCGTCCTCGGTCCCGACGGTGACGCGGATGGCATCCGGCGCACCGAATCCCGCGAGCGGCCGCACGATCACACCTTCACGCAGGAGCGCCTCGAACAGCGGCTGCGCCTCGCCGCCGGCCGGCGCGTAGAGGAAGTTCGCGACAGGGGGGCCGACGACGTCGAGCCCGTGCCGGCGGAGGATCTTTTCCAGTTGCTCGCGGCCGCTGCGGTTCAGCGCGCGGCGCCGTGCAAGCTCCTCGCCGTCGTCGAGGCTCGCCACCGCCGCTTCCTGCGCTTGCGACGTGAGGTCGAACGCACGACGCACCTTGCTCATCGCGCTGACGAGGTCCGTCGGGCCGACGCCGTAGCCGACACGGAGCCCCGCGAGCCCGTAGATCTTCGAGAACGTCCGCGTGACGAGAATGCGCCTCCCACGCGCGAACTGCTCGGCGATCGCGTCCGGGTACTCGGGATCGTCGATGTACTCGAAATACGCCTGATCGACGACGGTGAGGACGTGCTGGGGAACGTGCTCGAAGTAGTCGTCGAGCTCCGCACGCGTGTTCGTCGTTCCGGTCGGGTTGTTCGGCAGGCAGACGTAGACGAGCTTCGTCTGCGGTCTCACCGCATCGAGGAGCGCAGACAGGTCGTAGCGGTCGTCGCGCAACGGGACTTTCACCGCCGTCGCGCCGAGCTTCGCCGCGTAGATGACGTAGCTCGGGAACGACGGCCATCCGCAGACGACCT
>Ga0136846_1236934_pt1 | contig 14600 bp, 10 predicted proteins | sample HopSoiMetagenom2_FD_96841 | JGI IMG/M metagenome (GOLD analysis project Ga0136846, IMG submission 96841) | Grasslands soil microbial communities from Hopland, California, USA - 2 Assembly 2016 (version 4) | ecosystem: Environmental > Terrestrial > Soil > Grasslands | place: USA: Hopland...
GATCGGCCGAGTCATCCAGACGATCAATATCGCTCCCCATCGCCTGGCCGCGCCCTCGCGGCCCGACTGGTTCTGGGACCCCGCGCGCAACGGCGGCATTCTGACCGACGTCGGCAGCCATCAGGCCGACCAGTTCGTCTATCTGACGGGCAGCAAGACAGCGAAAGTCGTCGCGTCGCAGACCGGCAATTTCGGGAATCCGGATCATCCCAAGTTCCAGGACTTCGGCGACATGGTCCTCCATGGCGACGGTGGGGCCGGCTATGTCCGGGTCGACTGGTTCACGCCCGACGGCCTGCCGACCTTGGGCGACGGGCGGCTCTTCATCCTCGGCACCGAAGGCTATATCGAGCTGCGCAAATATGTGGACATTCAGGGGCGGCCCGGCGGCAACCACCTGTTTCTCGCCGACAAGAAGGGCACGCGCTACCTCGATTGTTCGAAAGTGCCGTTGCCGTTCGGCCCGCAATTCGTCACCGACATCGTCGAGCGCACGTCGGTGGCGCAGGACCAGGAAGGGGCGCTGCTTGCCGCCGAATTGGTGCTGACCGCGACCGAGCACGGGACAAGCGCGACCTAAGCGGTCGCGCCGAACCGGTCGTCCTGATTCACATTGCTATCCGGCATCACGATGGTCGAACCGTAATCGCTGCGTACGTCCGCTGGTCAGCAGGAGGTGATCGTTCCTGGCCTCGGCCAGCACGGCCAGCGGCAGGCGAAGATCGTTCCGTCGCTCGCTATAGGTAACCGGCGGCGTGCGCTCCTCGACGACGAACAAGGGATTGGCCAACCGCAGGATATCCGACGCGCCGTCGAACTCCGGTATCGGGTCAGGCGTCGAACAGCAAATGGAGGATTTGCGTCTTCCATATCTGTATCGAGCGCTCGATCATCGCCTTGTTCGGATTGCGGATATATTCGACGGTAAGCCCTCGTGTGATGGCATTGTTGAGCAATTGCAGGCTCATATGCGCTTCATCGTCTTCGATCCCCGCGGCGCGGAGGATGCTGTAGCCCCACAGGCGCACGCGGCGATCGAACCGGCGGGTGCTCGGCGCCACCTCGCGGTCGAGATCAGGATCGTTGCGCCGCGCGAGGTGGATTTCGAGCACCGCCGCCATTTCCGGCCGGCTGACCATCTCGAAATTGGCGTCGAGCAGGTTTTCCATCGATTCCCGCGGCGTCTTCCCGCGCCGGATCGCTTCGACATAGACTTGCGTCCGATAAGCCGCGAATTCGGCGGCGACCGCGGCCATGATCTTGGCCTTGGTGGGAAATTGATGCTGGATCGCGCCGAGGCTCATGCCGGCGGCATCGCGGATCGCATGCATCGTCGCGCCCGAATAGCCTTGCGCGCGCAGCACGTCGCGCGCGGCGGCGATCACCTTCGCGCGGGTTGCGGCGCTGCGGGCGGCTTGGCTCCGCCGAGGCTGAACGGTGATCGTCGTCATGCTGCGACCACGACTGTTAGTGGTGGGCGGGCTCATAGGCGAGATATGGATCGGATCACTCGAACTCATGCTCCTCAGAATCCCACGGTAACGCTCATGCCCGCGGTCCGCGGCCGGATCACCCCAGTTCCCATCGCGCCGTTGGCGTTGCGGAAGAGGCCGTTGGCGGTCAGCGCCTCGGTCGCGGTGATCCCGGCGACATTGGCGAGATTCTGGACATAAGCGTTGATCGTGTACCGGCCCAGCGACAGGCTCGCGCGCAGGTCGATCACTTCATAGGCCGGTATCCGCGCGAAATGACCATAGAGCGCCCGATAGACCGGATCATAATTCCCGGATTGGCCCGACAGCGAACGAATCGAGCCGCCAACCGACGCGGTGGCGTCCCCGCCCAATGCCCATTGGTAATCGGCATTGACGCTGACCGAATATCGGGGCGTGAACGGTAAGCGGTCACCCTTCACCGCGCCGACCACGAGCGGATCGGTGTCGCCGCTGAGCTTGGCGTCGTTGAGCGCGAAGTTGACTGATGTCACCAACCCCGCGGTCGGCCGCATCGTCGCCGCGATTTCGGCGCCGTCGACCTTCGCGCCCGGGCCATTGGCGTTGACCCCGAAACCGTTGACCACCGCGGCAAGCTGAATGTTGTGCCAGTCGATATGATAGACCGATGCGTCGAGCCCGAAGGTGCCGCCGGCAGTCTCCCCTTTGAAGCCGAGTTCGTAGCTGGTGACGGTGTCGGGAGCATAGGTCGTCGGTGTTCCCGCCGGTGCGCCCGCCGGAACGACGTTCGGGCCGCCGGGACGATAGCCTTTGGCGATCCGGGCATAGAGCGACGCCCGGTTTCCGAACTTGATCTTGGGCGCAACGGAATAAGTGAACACGTCGTCGGATGACCGGAGGTCGCCGATGTTACTGTTGCCCAGGAGAACGCTGTCGGTCACCTGGTCGGCGCGTTGGCGGTTATGGCTGTACCGCCCGCCGAGATCGATGTCGAACCACGGCGCGAGGTGGAACGTCGCGTTTCCGAAGGCGGCGAACTCTTCATATTGCGAATGCAGATTATATCGCACCAGCTCGAGCGGGTAGGTGATCGGCGTCAGGGTGCCGGGCTGGACCAACTTCAACCGCTGGGAAATCAACGCCTTTTCATGCGTGTAATAGCCGCCGACTAACCATTCGAGAAAACCGCCGCCATTCGATGCGAGGCGCAGTTCCTGCGTCCATTTGCGGCTCTGGGTCAATTGGTCGAAAAGAGCGTTGTTCTGCGGTATCCTCGGCAAGCCGAATGAGGCGAGCAGGTCCGAATAAGGGCCTGCGAGTGCCGCGCTAAGATTGCCGGTATAATCGATGCGCAGCGATTGTAGCTGCTGCCCGTAGCTCGTCGAAGAGGTCAGCGTGGCAACGCCGAGATCGTAGCTGATCGTGCCGTTGTACAGCCGATACTTCACATTGCTGAACGAGGGGACATATTCCGACAGCGTCAGGTTGCCGTAGAGCGGCTTCAGCGTCGCGGGATCGGCCTCGACGAAGCTCGGCGCGCCGTCGACATCGAGATTCTGGAGCAGCGCGGTCAGCCGGATGCTCAGGCGCGAATCGGGCTTCCACATCAAAGAGGCGCGGCCACCATAGGTCCGGAAGTCATTGAAATTGGGATCGATACGCGACCCCGCGATGCCGATCGAATCGATATAGCCGCCTTGCTTGCGGTACGATCCCGAGGCGCGGAACGCCAAGGTGTCGGTCAATGGAATGTTGATCATCGCGCCGCCGCGATAGGAAGCATCGCCGCCATCGGTGAATTCGACGCCGCCCAGCGCCTTGCCCTCGACGCGCTTGGTATTGGGCTCGTCGGTCACGAACTTGAGCAGGCCGCCCAGTGAGCTTGCGCCGTAGAGCGTGCCTTGCGGCCCTTTCAGCACCTCGATCCGGGCGATGTCCAGCGTATCGAAATCGCCGGCGAGCTCGGCGGCGTTGGCGAGCGCGGTGCTCGACCCGAACGGCGTCTCGTCGACATAGACCGCGACCGTGGACGCGACGCCGCCGGTGTTGACGCCGCGCAGCACGAGCCGTCCCTGACCCGGCGTGCCCTGGACGAGTTGCAGGTTGGGGACGTCCTTGAGATAATCGGCGAAATTGGTCGCGTTCTGCTGTTCGAGCATTGCGCCCGACACGACCGAAACCGATTGGGGCACGTCGATCAGCGTCTGCGATCGCTTCTGCGCGGTAACCACGATGTCGGCAGGTGTCGCTTCCTGTCCGGCGTCCTGCGGCGCCGGCGGCGTATCGGATTGCGGACTCTGGGTGCGCGGCGCGGCGTGCGCCATCGAGCCATAGGACAATGCGACGACGGCGGCCGTCAGCGACAAACCAACTGGAGTGATCCGCTTCATTCCATTCCTCCCATGGCTCTTTGTGTCCGAGCCTTTCCCCGATTTTTCGTCATTCCCCGTGCCGGAGCGCGAAGCGCATGCCGTGGATCATGGCGCTCGGCGCGACCGATGTGTGGTCCTCCTCCGCGAAGGCGATGTGCCGCAGATTCGCGACCCCGGCCTCGCTCAGTGCGTCGGCAAATTCTTTTGCTGCATCGACCATGCGCGCGGCGCGGATCTGCGCCTGCGCTTCCTCCAAGGTGACGCCGAGGCCTGGCGGCACGCTGGTCGGCGGGTCCTGTTCCTTGCCGCCGACATCGACGAACACCCGCGGCGGCGAAAGCGACGCCAGCCGTTCCCGGAACGCCGGCAGCTTCTGGAAGATCGAAAAACCATCCCACCATAAGGACGGGCTGCTGACGACGAAGCTCGAAAAGGCATCGGGCCGGGTCAGCAGTGCGTGTGCGGCGAACAGGCCGCCCAGCGAATGGCCGAACAGGATCTGCTCGCCGCCGCCCGTCTCGGGATAGCGGGCAGCGATCTCGGGCTTGAGCGTATCGGCGAGGAAGACGAGAAACGCCTCGGCCCCGCCGTTGCGATCACTGCCGATCATCGCGCCGATGGCGCCCATCGACGCGACCGCTTCGGCGCCGATCGGCGGCGAGAGGTCCGCGGTCCTCAGTTTCAGGAAATCGAGATAGTTGGCATCATAGCCGATGCCGACGACGTAAAAGGCCGGGAATGCCGCGACGCTCGAAATCGCGCGGGCGATCTCGGCCGCCATGCCGAACAGGAAATCGCCGTCGACGACATAGAGAACCGGGATCGTCGCGCCGGGCGCCATCATCGCCGGCGCCGCGACGCTGATCTTCAACTGCCCCTCGCCGCGGGGATGCGGCAACGTGAATTGTTCGAGGGAAGCACGAACCGAAAACTGCATCGCCAACTCCACCAGCCCGATCGAACGAAGCCTTGGAGCGAAAGCACGCGACGCGATGCGCGAGCGCGCTTTCCTCTCCATGCGGCCCATCGTGCGAAGAGTTCCGCCGCGCGCCGTCGTTTCGTTGGACAAGGCATCTCTTCACTTGACAATAAAGTCAACTTGTTTCTTTTTGAGAGCGGCCGAGGGTCATAGAAGTCCGGCGAACCGATTTCGGGAGAGAATAGGATGGAGAGCGGAGCCTTGGCCGTGGCGGCCCCCGCCAATATGGCGGATGCCGTATCGGGAAAAACGCCGGCGTCGGCCTGGTACGGGCTCTTCGTCCTGGTGATGACGACGCTGTTCGCCTTCGTCGACCGGCAGATTCTCAATCTCGTCGCACCCTCGCTCCAGACCTCGCTCGGCTTCACCGATTTCCAGATCGGGATGCTGCAAGGGCTGGGGATGGCGATCTTCGCCAGCGTCGCCGCTTATCCAATGGGGTGGCTGGCGGATCGGTTCGGACGGCGCCTGATCCTCGCCATCGGCGTCGCCTGCTGGTCGCTGGCGACCGGGGTCAGCGCGCTCCAGCACAGCTTCGGCGGACTGTTTCTCGGCACGATCGGGATCGCGATCGGGGAGGCCGGAGTGGCGCCGATCATCTATGCGATGATCCCCGACCTCTTTCCCGAGCGGCGGCGCAACGCCGCCAACTTCATCTTTTACGGGGCTTCGCTGATCGGCGCGGGCGCCGGCATGGCGATCGGCGGCGCCACGCTGCAATGGCTTTCCGGATCGGCGCACGACTTGCCTGCATGGCTGATGGGGCTCGACACATGGCGCATCGCGATGTTGCTTGTGGCCGTACCCGGGCCGCTATTCTGCTTGCTCCTGTTGACCATGCCGCTCGGGGCGGGCGCGAGCGACCGGCCGCTCGAGAACAAGAATGCCGATCGGAGCGGGATGATCGGTTTCCTGCCTTATGCGCGGTCGCAGCGGCGCACATTGGCCTATTTCTTCGCCATCGTGCTGGTCATCAACATTCCATTGTCGTCGAGCCTCACCTGGTTCCCGCTGGCGCTGCCGCGGGCGTTCGGCATCAATCCTGCCAGCGTCGGCGTCGCGCTCGGAACGGCGATCACGGTGGCAACTCTGATCGGCATATGCCTGCCGGCACTGGTCCTCAAATTATGGCGCGGGTCCGCCGACCAGAAGCCGCTCCGTGCGTTCGCGATCTTCACCGGGTTGGCGGCGTTGCCGACCGCATTGTTGCCCTTCGCCACGTCGGCCTTCCAGGCCTATGCGGTGGCGACCTTCCAGGGCGCGCTGGGGATTGCCGCCTGCGCGCTGACGCCCGGATTGCTCCAGGACCTCGCGCCGAAGCATCTGCGTGCCCGGATCCTCGCGGCGCTGACGATCGCGACGCCGCTGGCGCTGGCGGCATCGCCGATGGCGATCGGGGCGGTGGCAAGCCTGATCGCCGGGCCGCGCAATATCCTGCTGGCCATGACCATCGTGAACCTGCCGAGCCTGATCGCCTCCGCCACGCTGATCTCGCTCGCCCGCAAGCCTTATGCCGGCACCATTCACGCCATCCAAAGGAACAAGTATGACGACCACGCCATCGGCTAACAACCAGCCGACCGACATGTGCGCCATGCGCGCCGCGATCGAGACCGGACGCACAACGCCGGCCGCCCTGGTCGAGCGCGCCATCGAGCGTGCCCAGGCGGACAACCAGCAACTCAACTTCATCGCCTGACCGACGTTCGAGCGCGCGCGCCAGCGGACATCGGAGCCTGGCACGGGGCCACTCGCGGGCATCCCGACACTCATCAAGGACATGCTCCCCGAAAAGGGCGTGCCCGTGAGTTGGGGTGCCGCCGCGCTGCGCGATTTCATCGCGCCGGAGGACGCGCCCTACACCCGCGCCATCGTCGATGCCGGGCTGATCTCTATCGCGCGCTCGGCGATGCCGGAGCTCGGGCTCAACGTCGTGACCGAATCGCCGCTGGTCGGGCCGACGCGCAATCCGTGGAGCCTCGAGCACACGCCGGGCGGTTCTTCGGGCGGCGCGGGGGCGGCGGTTGCGGCGGGCGTGGTGCCGATCGCGCATGGCAGCGACGGGCTGGGCTCGATTCGTCATGGTGCGGCGCCGTGCGGGCTGGTCGGCCTCAAGCCCTCGCGCGGGCGCAATATCGGCGACGAGGCGATGCGTTCGATCGCCGATCTCAACGTCAACGGCTGCGTCAGCCGCACCGTGCGCGACACCGCCGCCTGGCTGGAGGCGACCCAGACCTGCGCTCCCGACGCCGCTTTCGCGCCAGTGCCGCTGGTCACGGCGGCGATCGACACACCGCTGCGCATCCACGCCTACAGCACGATCATGCGCTCCGGCGCGGCGCCCGATGCGAGCGTCAGCCGCGTCTTCGCGGAAACGATCGCGCTGCTCGGCAGCCTTGGCCATGATGTCGCCGACGGCAGCTTGCCATTCGACGGGCCAGAGGCGATCGGCACGCTCAACGACATCACCGAAGGCATGTTCACACGCCGGCTCGGACTTCTCTCGGACCTCATCGGCATCCATGTCGCGCCCGAGGACCTCGAGCACCGCTCGGCCACGCTGATCGAGGCCGGGAACCTGATCGACGACGCCCGCTTCGGCGCGGCATGGCAAAAGATGGAGGCGATCGTCGCTGCCTATCTCGGCCGGCTGAGCGAGATCGACATCTGGATGACCCCGACCTTCGGCAGCGAGACCGTCCGGATCGGCGTGTTCGGCCCCGACGTCGCGTGGGCTGATCAAAGCGATCACCTGGTCGATTATGCCGGCTATTGCTGGATCGACAATTTCGCGGGCTCGCCGTCGATCAGCCTGCCGATGGGCTTCAGCGACAACGGCCTGCCGGTCGGTGTCCAGTTCGCCACCAAGCCCGGCGGCGAGGCGCTGTTGCTCGCGCTCGCCTATCAGCTCGAAGCGGTCGTCCAATGGTGGCGGCGCACTCCGCCGATCTGGGCCGGCGAATGACCAGGCCGCGGAACGATCCCGCGACGCCAATCGAAATCGAGGGCGACGCGATTCAGGCTGGCGGGCTGAGCATATGACGGCGCCCGCATTCGGCAGCGTTCTCCAGAGACATGCGGCCGGCGCACAAGGCCGCGGGCCGGCGATATCCTATCCGGGCGAAACGGTAAGCTGGGTCGAGCTCGAGACGCGCAGCGCAGCCGCCGCTCGTCGACTGATCGCGCTCGGGGTCGACCTCGACGATTTCGTCGCCGTGGCGCTGCCCAATGGCGTCGACCACCATGTCAGCAGCTTCGCCGCTTGGCGCGCAGGCGCGACGCCTTGCATCCTGCCCAGGAAGTTGCCCGGCCGCGAGCTGGAGCAGATCGTCGAACTCGCTGCTCCCCGCATTCTAATTCGCGACAGCGATGCGCCGGTCGCGGGCGTGATACAGATCCCTCCGGGCGGAGCTGACGCCACGATCGATCTGCCGCCGGATTTTGCCGCGACGCAGTGGAAGGCGGTGGCCAGCGGTGGTTCGACCGGCCGCCCCAAGGTGATCGTTGATCACGGCGCCGCGCGCTACGACGAACGGCTGCGAGGGATCACCGCGCTGGTCGGCATGCCGTACGGCGGCGTGATGCTCAATCCGGGGCCGCTCTATCACAACGCGCCGTTCCTGTTCACCAGCCTGGCCTTGCTGGCGGGGACGCGCGTGGTCGGGATGAGCCGGTTCGACGCGGAAGAAGCGCTGCGTCAGATCGAGCGCGAGAAGGTCGAATGGGTGTGCCTGGTGCCGACGATGATGCACCGCATCTGGAGTCTGCCGCCCGAAGTGAAGGCGCGCTTCGACTTGTCGTCGCTGCGCAAAGTCGTTCACTTGGGCGCGCCCTGTCCGCCATGGCTGAAGCGTGCCTGGATCGAATGGCTCGGGCCCGACCGTATCCTCGAAGTCTATGCGGGGACCGAAGGCGCCGCGATCCTGATCACCGGCGAGGACTGGCTGCTCAAACCCGGATCGGTGGGAAAGGCGCCGAGCGGAGGGCTGAGCATCCGCGATGAGCGGGGCAATATCTGCCCGCCCGGCATGGTCGGCGAAATCTTCTTCGCCGCCGAAACCGCGACGCGTTTCCACTATATGGGCGCCGATCCCCGGCTGGATCGTGAGGGATGTATGTCGCTCGGCGATCTCGGTTACCTCGACGAGGACGGCTATCTCTTCCTCTCGGACCGGCGGACCGACATGATCCTGCGCGGCGGCGTCAACATCTATCCAGCGGAAGTCGAAGCGGTCCTGGTCGAACATCCCGCGATTGCGGACGCGGTGGTGCTGGGCCTGCCGAGCGAAGACTATGGTGCGCGCGTCCACGCCATCGTGCACTTGGCGAACGGCCTGTCGCCAAAAGAGATCGACGCCTTCGTCCGCGCGCGGCTGGTAAGTCAGAAGTGTCCCGAAAGCTACGAAATGGTCGATGCCGCACTACGCGACGAAGCGGGCAAGGTGCGTCGCGCGGCCTTGCGCGACGAGCGTCTTGCCTGGCTCGCCGAAGGCAAGGGCTTCGCAGTCACGGTGTCGCGAAGCGCCTGACACGGCCGCGTGAATATGGAGCAGGTCATCAGCCGCTCAGGATCAGGTCGTCGCCTGATCGGGCGAAACTGGTCGACAATCCCTCGGCGGCAGAGACCTCGGTCAGATAGGCTTCGACGCGCGCGAACCGGGGATCGGTCGCCGATAGGGGGGTGGGGCTGCTATCGTCGCCAACCCAACAAGGGCGAAACCGCGTCTCCACGATCGCGCCCTGGCGGACGACGAGCCGGGTGATGCCGGTGATCCTGGTTTCCTCGGGCAGCATGTAACTCGACTCGAGCGACCAGTCGGGATTGAGGCTGACGAGATGGCGAAAGGAGTCGGTCCGGACGATCGCCGGATCGAATATATGAGGTTGCTCGATCGCGAAATTGCCCAGGCTATAGAAGATCGGCTTGCCGCGGCGAAATTCGATTCCCTTCATCAGATGCGGATGATGTCCCAGGATCGCATCGGCGCCGGCATCGATCGCGGCGTGCGCGACCTGGCGTTGGTAATCCGCCAGCGCGCCGCGCACCATGTGGATGCCCCAATGGAGCGAGACGAGGACGATATCGGCCTGGTCGCGCGCTTCCCCGATGGCGGCGACGAGCGCGGCGAGATCCTCCGGGTCGGCATAGGTGCGCACCCGCGGCATCGTGCCCGGCTGGTCGAGTTCGATCTGCTCGTAGAGCGTGTGCGCCCATATCGGCGCGCATCCGGGTCGGTCCGGGCCGGCGGCATAGCCGGCCGGGAGGATCGCACTCGCCGCGATCAGCGCGACGCGTATGCCGTCATGATCCTGGAACACGGGCGCGCGCGCCGTCACCAGATTCGGCCCGGCGCCGGCGATCAGCAATCCTGCGGCACGACCATGTTCCAGCGTGTCAGCGAATGCCTCATATCCCCAGTCCAGGCAGTGATTCCCGGCGAACGACATCATCGTGAAGCCCGTTTGGGCCAGCGCGGGCGCCAGTGCGGTCGGCGATCGCATGGCCAGCTTCGCATTATGGACCGGACTGCCGCGATCCGACACGACCGCCTCGAGCTGGCCGAACACGATCGGGGCGGCACGCAACAGATCGGCGACGCCGGCAAACATCGAACCGAGATCGTCCCGCTTGGCGGCGACGTCGCCCACGGCCTGGATCAGGAAATCGCTCATGCGGCTGGCTCAGCCGCCGAGTCGCCGCGGCGAAGCGACAATATGATCGCCGCGGCGATCAGCAGGATGCCGGCGATCAGCCAGGTTGGCCCGCCGAATCCGCCGCTCGCCTGGCGGACCAGCCCGACCAGTTGCGGGATGATCAGCCCGCCCGAGCTCCCCGCGATGTTGATCGCCACCGCACCGACGGCGAACGTCGCCGGCGTGAATATGCGGGTCGGCAGCGCCCAGAACGCTCCTTGCGCCGCGCCGAGCGCGGTTCCGGCGACGAACAGTGCGATCAGCCCGGGCACGGTCGGGCCCGCGAGCGACGCGGCGGCGATCGCCGCGGCGGCGATCGCGGCCGGCAGCGCGATATGCAGATAGCGCTCGCCCGTCCGGTCCGAATGGCGCGAATTGACATAGATGCCGCAGACGTTTCCCAGCCAGGGCAGCGCGTTGACCAGCCCGATCTCGAACGGCGTCAAAGCGGTCATCTGCTTCACTACCTGGGGTAGCCAGAAGATGATGCCGTACGATCCCGACAGCAGGCAAAACCATGACAATGCCGACAGCCAGACCAATGGTCGCTTCAGCACGCTCCAGTCGTTGCGCTGTGCGGTGTTCGCGCGATTGGCGGCGTTATCGGCAAGCCACGCCTTCTCCTCCGCGCTGAGCCAGTCGGCCTGATCGGGCCGGTCAGGGAAGTAGAACAGCGCGGCGGCGCCGAACAACAATGTGGGTAATGCTTCGCCCAGGAACATCCAGCGCCAACCGGAGAGACCGATCGGCGGCGCCATCTCCATCAGCCAGCCCGAGAGCGGACCGCCGACGACGATCGACAGCGGGATCGCAATCATCGGCAATGCAAAGGTGGTTGCGCGCTCGCGCTCGGTCGCGAACTGGCTGAGATAGAGTACGATGCCGGGAGCCAGCCCGCCTTCGGCAAAGCCGAGCAGGATGCGGAGCACGTAGAACTCGGTATGGCTGGTGATGAACGCCATGCCGCCCGCGCACACTCCCCAGATCAGCGCGCTGATCGCCATCCAGCGCCGCATCCCGATTCGCTGGAGCAGCAGCACGCTGGGATATTGACCCGCCAGGAAGCCGACGAACACGATGCCGGCGCCGAAACCGTATTGCGCTGGGGAAAAGCCCAGATCGGCATTCATCTGCAACGCCGCGAAACTGACGTTCACGCGGTCGATCGAACTCAGCAACATGAACAGGATCGCCGGCATTGCGAGTCGCCAGCGTATCCTCACCGCCATCGCCGCCAGATCGACCATTCTCCCCTCCGACATTGTCATGTCCTGTAACAATTTTCTCGACATGCTCATTGCCGATGCGGCAAGGGAGTGCAACCGAAAGCGCTTGCATAAGGAGAGCAGGGTGGTCGAATCCGGCGGATTGAGTGAGCGCATCGCCGAGCATGTCGCGGGCTTTGCGGCCGATCGCCTGCCCGAGAGCGCGATCCATGCCGCGAAGCGCGCGCTGCTCGACGGCGTGGGCGTGATGCTCGCCGCGAGCGGGATGAGCCCGGAAGTCGAGCCGTTTGTCGCTTATGCGGCCACGGGAAACGGCGGCGCGAGCATATTGGGCCGCGGCATCACGACGTCCGCCTCGCTCGCTGCTTTGGCGAACGGCGCGATGGCGCATGCGCTCGACTTCGAGGATGCGTTCGATCCGGCGCCGTGCCATCCCGACGCCTCGCTGCTACCGGCGGCGCTCGCCCTGCTGCAGACCGGTGCGCCGATCACGGGCCGCGATTTCCTCGCCGCGATCGCGATCGGTTGCGATCTGGTGTGCCGCCTGGGGCTGGCGTTGCGGCGTGAGATGGAGGCGGGCGGCTGGTATCCACCGCCGATCCTCGGCCTGTTCGGCGCCAGCACCGCGGCGGCGCGGCTTGCGCGGCTCGATGCGCGGCAAACGCTCGACGCCTTGTCGCTGGCGCTCTGCCAGGCTGGCGTTCCGGGCGAGATCAAGCATAGCCGCGATACCGTCATCCGCGCCGTCCGCGAGGCGCTGCCTGCGGAGGCGGCGGTGCGCGCCGCGCTTCTCGCGGCGGCGGGCGTCCGCGGATTCGACGCACCGTTCGAAGGGAAGGGTGGCTTCTATCGCCTCTATGCCGACGGCGCCTACGATCCCGCGGCGATCCTCGACGGGCTGGGCGAGCATTTCTGGATCGAGCAACTGAGCTTCAAGAAATGGCCGGCGTGCCGTGGCACACACCCCTTCATCGAGGCGGTCCAGGCGCTTCGCGCCACGCACGGGATCGCGCCTGACGACGTGGCATCGATCCTCGCCACGGGAAGCGACGTACAGGTCATGCTCGCCGAGCCGATCGAGCGTAAGCGCGCGCCGAGCGTCGCGATCGACGCCAAATTCTCGATCCCCTTCACGATCGCGGCGGCGATGATCGACCGGGAGGTGACGCTCGACAGCTTCGACGCGGCATCGCTCGGCGACCCCGGCAAACTGGCGCTGGCCGCCAAAGTCGGGTTCGAACGGCAAGCCGATTGGGGCCGCGATCGCGCCGCTTCCGGAACGGTCCGGATCGCGACGACCGACGGACGAGTCCTGGAGGCCGAAGTCGACATGGCGGTCGGCCATTTCTCGCGGCCGATCGACGATGCCGCGCTCGAAGCCAAGTTCCTCGCCTGCGCGGCGCGCGCGCACCAACCATTGTCCCCTCGCGCGGCGGCCGACCTCGCCACCGCGATATGGACTCTCGACACGAGTGATGACGCCCGCGCCGCGCTCGGGGAAATTTGCTATACGACATAATGAAAACGCTTGCACGGCGCTGCCGGATGTTAGATATGTCACATAACTAGCCGGGTATCGGCGACATCCTGGGGAGGACGACGTGCAACAGACATTCGGCGAACGGACTCGCCTGCTTCTTGGTGTAGCGGGGATTGCGTTGATCGCAGGCCTGCCCGGGGCGGCGATGGCGCAAACCGCCGCCGCGGAAGACAAGGTGACCAGCCCGTCGTCGTCGCCCGCCGAAGCGCCCATGCCGCCGCAGAGCGACCAGCAGCAAAGCGGGTTGGCCGACATCGTCATCACCGCGGAGCGTCGTACCCAGAGCTTGCAGCAGGTGCCGATCGCCGCCACCGTGCTCGACGCTGCCGACCTGTCGCGCAAGGGTGTCGCCGGTGTCGCGGACCTGCAATCGGTGGCGCCGTCGGTGGCGATCAACACCTATAACCGCTCGACCTTCATCAATATCCGCGGCGTCGGCATCGCGCAGTCGGCGCCGACCTCCAATCCCGGCGTCGCCTTCTACATCGACGGGCAGTTGATTCCCCATGAGCAGTTCATCGCGCCGAGCTTTTTCGACATCGGATCGATCGAGGTGCTGCGCGGGCCGCAGGGAACGCTGACCGGGCAGAATTCGACCGGCGGTGCGGTTTACGTGCGCACGCCGGATCCCGATTTCGACAAGAATTCGGGCTATATCGACGGCACTTATGGCAGCTACAACGCGCTGAAGGTCGTCGGCGCGCTCAACGTCGCGTTCAGCGACCAGGTCGCGTTGCGCGTCGCGGCGGTCCGCGACCAGCATGACAGCTTCACCAACAATATCGGTCCGAGCCCGAGCGATCCCGGCAATCTGAAATTGTGGGCGGGTCGCATGAATCTTGCCATCCGGTCGCCCGACGACGTTCTGCGCGCGAACCTCAGGATCGACTATTTCGACAGCAAGTCGGACAATAACGCGGTCAAGCGCCGTGGCGATGCGATCACCAATCCATTCATCATCGAAGAGGATGCCCGCTCGTTCCAGAACCAGCATGGCGGCAAGATTTCGGGCGAGACCAAGCTCAAACTCAGCGACGGAATCGATCTGCGCACGATCTTCTCGTACCAGGACTTCAAGACGACCGACCAGACCGACGGCGATCGCAGCGCGACCGCGCTGCCGCGTCCTCCCGCTTCTGCCGTCGGGCGCGTCAGCCTGGTCAGCACCGCGATCAATACCTTCACCGGCGAAGTGAACCTGTTGTCGCGCGGGCAGCGCGACTTCAACTGGGTGGTCGGCGCCTTCTATCTCGATGAGACGGTCGCTGTGCTGTCGCAGCGCGACAACAATCACACGACCGACTTCTTCTCGTCGACCTCGACCTTCAAGACCAA